>JACCDW011563633.1_pt1 | contig 14380 bp, 16 predicted proteins | sample 7449781 | NCBI WGS metagenome assembly JACCDW01 (sample SAMN15323449, study PRJNA562643) | freshwater metagenome | isolation source: river surface water | place: USA:Blue River Watershed | collected 2017-08-18
GGTGTTGAGCGTTCATCACGCCTCTCAAGTACGACTCAGCCTAGTCGAGTCCACTCACGTGCTACTCGGGCTTCTGCATAATTTTCGGGTAATTTTTCTGTCGATCAATTGCCTTTCACTAGGCCTATTGGCAAGCAACAAGGCAAACTTGTGTTTGAAGATACGGAGTCAGGCTGGCGAGAGGCGGCTTGAATTTAACGACAACTCATTAGGTGGCTTGGAGAAGACGGTAAACCATCCAAGTTAATCACACCACCTAGTGCGCCTATCACGCGCATTACCGTGTCAAGTCGAACCGTTGGTTTTCCACCCTCCAGATCAACAATGAACCGGACTCCGACCCCGGCAGCTAATGCCAATTGAGGCTGCGTAAGCCCAAGCTGCTTTCGTGCAGATCGGAGTGCCATACCAAGCTCTTGCGGAGATTTGATCGTAGTCATAGTCCTGATAATTGCCTAAGTTACGCAAAAAATATCCCGATCGGGAAATAAATACTTCAAAAGAATGCTTCTGACGAATAAATGTACCGATCGGGAAATTTGGTGACCAATGTCCAACATGAACAGCGCGGTCTCCGATTTCAAAGCGAAAGGATGGCTCATGGTACACATGCAAGTTTGGCGGTGATAGACTTCTAATGTTCCTACATTAAGTGTCTCATCTGAGGTGATCAATATGCAGACTGTCAACATACGTCAACTGAAGACCAATCCCAGCTTAGCGCTGGCTGCTGCTCGCGCCGATGACATGGTGGTTGTCATGAACCGTGATAACCCGCAAGCCCTGCTGGTTGATCTGGCGCAATTGGGCTTACCCGACCTACCAGCAGTTCGCGTGGCATTGGCAGTTTCCTTATTTCGAAGTTCAGCCGTGTCAGCAGGATTTGCAGCCCGAATGGCAGGCAAGCCACTGGCCGAAATGCTGACCTTATTGTCTAGCCAAGGCATACCGCTGACCGGCAATGACAAAGCCACTGGGGATGAGGTACGTGGGGAAATGCAAAACGCCAGAAGCTGGTTGGTCAAGCCAAGAGCATGACCCGACGTATCGTGATTGCTGATGCTGGGCCGCTGATTGCATTGGCTCGCATCGAAGCGCTTGGCCTTTTGCGGCAATTGTTCGGACGTGTGTGCATCACCACCACAGTTCGTGATGAAATTTTGCCAGACAAGACAGTTTTCGCTGAAGCTGAACTTTTGATTCACACATTATCTGAAGGCTGGATTGAAGTGGTAGATGTACCACCTTCAGATTTCAAGCCATTGAACCCTGGTGTCGATGCTGGCGAAGCAAGCTCAATCATTCTGGCCAATCATTGGCGTGAGGCAGGTGATGCAGTGCTGATCGTGATGGACGATCGCGCAGGCAGAATGGAAGCTAAGAGTCGTGGGCTTGCGCTCATCGGCTTGGCTGCAGTGATTGGTCTCGCAAAGACCGAAGGCCTGGTGCCCGCGGCACGTCCATTGTTGGAGAGGATGATTGCCTCTGGTTATTTCATGGGGCCATCGGTCGTGTCTGAAGTTTTAGCAAGCGTTGACGAATGACATTGAAGTTGTTGTTTTGGATTTGCTTTGCAGGGCTTAATGCATTGGCTTTGAGCCCTGCGCCTTATTTGCCGCCATTGGAGATTTTTAACTGGTGGGACAAGGCGCAGCATGCTATTGGTTTTGGCACTTTGGCCATACTTGCCAGTTTGGCGTATCCGCACGTTTCTAAGTACCGAGTGGCTGTGTTGTTGTGCCTTCAGGGTGTGGCCATTGAGGTGTTGCAGTATGTGGGTGGCTACAGGTATGGCGATTGGCAAGATGCTGTGGCCGATGCGGTGGGGGTGCTAATTGGGTTGTTGATAATTCAACTATGTATGCGAATGTATTCAAAGAACAACACGCCATACGATCAATGATGGCAGAATCAGCTTTGAGTGAATGAAGGAATTTAATGTACAGAGTAGGAATACCCGGTTGGAAATTGGCGGCTAAATTAGGTGTGCCAGTTCGCCTTCGTGTATTCATTACACAAGATCTTGAGGCCAATGTGTATGTGGCAGAAAGTCCAGATCTTGCTGGCCTTGTCATAGAGGCACACACACTCGATGAAGTTAAAAGCGAAGCATTGGCTTGCGCTAAATTGTTGCTTCAAAATGCACTGAACAAGCCTGCACCAGAAACAAGAACCGACTTTATTCTTCAATCTTTTCAGCACGCTGGTGCATGAACGGATACTACAAATTAGTCTTAAACTCAATTACTTTGTGATTTTGCAAAGTGATCGGTGGCCAGTTTAGACTAAGCGCATTATGCGCACACTTCCAACCCAACTAGCAGCCGCGGCTGCATTGCTGTTAACAACGTTGCTCACAGCCTGTGGCGGCAGCACAGGTTTCCCCCCAGTCATCACAGCCGTTAAACCGCAGTCATTGAGCTACGGCCGAACCGCCACCATTTACCTAGGAGGCAAAGATCTGCGCTCATCCCTTGTGGTTGAGTCTGCTGGCGGCTGCACCAATCCAAGCTTTGCCTCCAACAGCACAACCGACGTGTTGGTGCTCAATTGTTTGGTAACGGTGGTGGGCGATTTGCCGCTCACCATCAAGTCTGCCACGGGCGAGTTGATCTACACCACCACGCTGTCTGTGCCAAAGCCCCAGGTGTCTATCATCACAAGCAAGGGCTCGTTCACCTTGGAACTAGACCCTGGCACTGCGCCCATCACGGTCAAAAATTTCTTGAGCTACGTGAAGAGTGGTTACTACAGCAACACGCTGTTTCACCGCGTCATTCCTGGCTTTGTAGCGCAGGCGGGTGGCTACACCGCGGGCTTGGTTAGAAAGCCTGTACAGCTAGAGCCTATTGAGTTGGAGTCCAACAAGGGCTTGTCCAATGCCCGGGCAACTGTTGCCATGGCGCGCACGAATGTTTTCAATTCGGCCACCTCGGAGTTTTATGTGAACTTGGTAGACAACACCTTCTTGGACTACAAGAACGCGGCCAACCCAGGGTACGCGGTGTTTGGTACCGTGGTGCAGGGCATGGACGTGGTGGATGCCATTGCGGCCGAGCCTACAGGGGTGTTCAATGGAAGCACGGATGTGCCGATTACAGACATCACCATCAGCATGGCTTTGCAGAGCAGGTAACTCGTACTGCAAAATTCCTGTCCATTCGCTGCAACAGACTTGCATCAGGATTTATCTTGATTTATCATGACAAATCAAGATAAATGAAAGGTTTTATGTCCACCCTTCATCGAGAAAAATTTTCATCTCAGGCTGCCCCCGACGTGTTGGCGGCTTTGCGCGAGCTTGCTGCGGCGCAGGGGCGGCAGTTTCAATCTGTACTGGACGATGCGATGCGCGATTATCTGGAGCGGCAGACGAAGACAAGGCCGCGCCAGCACGTGATGGCCTCCTTTGCATCTAGCCTAGATGAGTTTGACAGCCTTTACCGCGACCTTGCAAAGTAAGCAGTGGCGCTTGACTATTTGACTGTTGCTGATGTGCTGGGTATGCACACTGTCCTGATGCAGCGCTATGGCGGCTTGCCTGGGGTGAGAGATCCAGGCGCCCTTGAGGCTGCGCTTTACAGGCCCCAAACGGGATACTACAAAGACACCATTGAGCAGGCGTCCGCCCTGATGGAAAGCTTGGCCATCAACCACCCCTTTGTGGATGGAAACAAGCGAATTGCATTTGCGGCAACTGACGTTTTTTTAAGGATCAACGGTTTCAAGTTGAATCGCAAGCCTTCTCAAATTTACGCAGAAATTATCTCGATGTTGGACAACAGAGAGTTGACCTTGGTTAACGTAGATGCATGGCTAAGAGGCTTTGCCCAAGAAGTCCATGCTTGAATCGTCGGCCAACGAGTTTGTGTGTAGACCCTGGCACGTGGTTCACACCAAGCCAAGGGCCGAGGCACGTGCTTTAGAGAACCTAGAGCGCCAGGGCTTTGAGGTGTTCTTGCCCATGATCACCCTGCAGAAGGTGCGCCGCGCCAAGCTGGCTAATGTCACCGAGCCCATGTTCAGCCGCTATATGTTCTTGCGCACCACGCCCAGCATGGAAGACTTGTCGGTGGTGCGCTCTACCTTAGGTGTGAGCCAGTTGGTGCGCTTTGGCACCGTGCCGGCCAAGGTGCCGCATGCGTGGGTAGAAGCTATGCGCGCGCAGCCAGCCGTGCAAGAAACTTTGCATCAGCAGGGCGACAAGGTGCTGCTGGGCGAGGGGATGCTCAAGGGCCTGGAGGCCATTTACATGCAGCCCGATGGCGAGCTGCGGGCCATGGTGCTGGTGGAGCTGCTGAGCAAGCCGCACCTGATCTCTTATGAGGTGGCAAGTTTGCTGCCGCAGACTTGAGACCTTAAGTTTGATCCATCAAGTTTGATCCCTCAAGTTTGTGGGTTTGGTGCCGAATCGGTTCGGTCAGCACCATCACATTGGCGCTACAGTACCCCAAAGACGTCTTTAGGAATGAACAGATGAGCGCCACCTTCAAACTGCTAGCTTGCACCGCTGTGGTCAGTCTACTGAGTGGTTGCGCCTCGCTTTTGTCTGAGGACGTGCAAGAGTTGCAAGTAACGCTCCTTTGCAAGCAGCGCCCTGTGGCCGTCAGTTGCACGGCCAGCAACGACTTGGGCCGCTGGCAGTTTGCAAGCCCCGGCAAGGTGTTGGTGCTAAGCGACACCAGCGTGCTAGACATTACCTGTCGCGGCCACTCTACGCCGCGCTTTACGGTGTCGGTGCCGCCCCTGCCCAGCTGGTCCATGGCAGGCAATTTGTTGGCGGGTGGCCTGTTTGGTGCGGCGCTTGACGCCTACAGCGGCGTGGGCATGAAGTACCCCGAGAACATTGACATCAACAACCCTGCTTGTGGTGAGTAAGCTCTGGCTTTTGACGCCTTCTTGCAGCATACTTTCTGTAACTTTTTTCTAGACGCTCAAACATGACCCAATCTTCCACTTTGGCCAGCGCACGCGGTGCTCGTTTTTCAAGCTATGGCCGTGTATTTTCTGGTGCGGTGGTGCTGGGCTTTGCAGCCCTCTTGACGGGCTGCGGCGGAGGTGGCACGGTGGCTTGCTCGGCGGGCCTTGGGTTTTTGGTCAGCGCTGCGGCGTGCAAGGTCAACTACGCGCCCGTGGCCAATGCCGGCCCCTTGCAGAACGTGCACGTGAGCAAGCCCGTTACCTTAGACGGCTCACAAAGCAAGGACCGCAACAACTCATCCCTAACTTACAAGTGGACCCTGAAAGTACCCACAGGCAGCACCAGCGCCAAGCTGTCCTCTGACACCATTGCCAACCCCAAGTTCACGCCCGATGTGCCTGGCGTGTACGTGGCCACCTTGGTGGTCAACGACGGCAAGTTGGGCAGCGACCCCTCCACGGTCAACATTACTGCGTCCATTGAAAACTCTGCCCCTGTGGCCAATGCAGGCACGCCACAAAACGTGGTGGTGAAGTCTTTGGTGATGCTGGACGGCACGGGCAGCACCGACGTGGACGAGAACATGCTCACCTTCAAGTGGATCATGCTGTCTAAGCCCGAGGGTAGCAACGCGGTGCTGTCGGCAGCTTGGTCGCCCGTGCCTAAATTTACGGCCGACGTGGTAGGCAACTACGTGATAGGCCTGACCGTGAACGACGGCAAACTAGACAGCGTGCAAACCGCCGTAACCGTAACAGCCGCCGAGAAAAATTCTGTGCCCGTGGCCAATGCTGGGGTGAACCAAAACGTGGTGGTCAGTGCCACGGCCGATGTGGTGCTAGACGGCACGGCCAGCTCGGACGCTGACAAAGACTTCTTGACCTACAAGTGGGTGCTGATTTCTAAGCCAGAGAACAGCACTGCCGTTTTGGCAAATAGCACCGCCAATAAAGCCACCTTTAAGGCTGACCTTGAGGGCACCTACGTGGCCACCTTGTTGGTGAACGACGGCAAGGGCGCCGACAGCGAAGTGGTGGCTACGACCGTGACCGCATCGCGCGTGAACTCTGTGCCTGTGGCCCGCGTGGGTGCCAATCAAACCATCAAGTGGAGCAGCACCTTGCCTTTGGTGAAATTGGACGGCTCGTTCAGTACCGATGCAGACTTGAACCCATTGCGCTACCGCTGGGCATTGCTGTCTGTGCCGCCAGACAGCAAGCTGACAACATTGACGGGCGCTGACACTGACTCGCCCAGCTTCACACCCGACAAGGCGGGTGTGTACGTGGCCAGCCTCATTGTGAACGATGGCAAAGAAGACTCTGTGGCAGTGGCCACCACCATCACGGTGGAGAGCAACAACACAGCGCCAGTGGCCAATGCGGGCACTGCGCAAACTGTGGTGGCGGGTGCTACTGCGGTGTTGAGTGGCGCTTTAACGGCAGACGCTGAAGGCGACCGCATGACCTACGTCTGGACCCTGACGTCTAAGCCTACGGGCAGCACCGCTTCGGCGTTGACCAACAGCACGACTTTGACGCCTTCCCTTAAAACCGATGTGGTGGGGGTCTATGTAATTACCTTGGTGGCCAATGACGGACGCCTTAACAGTGCTGTTGCCACGGTGTCGGTCACTGCGGTCAGCAGTGCCACGGGTATTAGCGGCGGATCTTGATTAGATAAATTCCCAGCCGTGCAGAGCCAGGCCCGTCAGGCCGATCTGCGCGGCTGTGAACTCGGTGTCTGCGGCCATCACGGCCAGTGCCGCTTGTGACATGCCAGCGCTGAGCATGCCCACATAGGTTTGCAGCTCTGCCTCTGCTGGCCCGCGGCCAATGACGTTTTTAAAAACGTGCTTTACAAAATCTTCGTTGCTACTCGAGCCCGCCAGGCCTAGGTACGTGCTGGTGCCAAGGCCCAGTGCGGCAATGGTTTGGGGTGAATAGTTTTGGTCCATCAGGCCAATGACAATGCCTGCCAGCGCTTTGTCTTTGACGTAGCTGGAGCCAAGCAGGGCGCCAATGAGTCTGGCAGCTTCGCCCGCATTGCCCGTCATGTCTAGCGCTACCTTGCTGTTGCTGAACTGCAGGCGCTCAATGTTGCTGAGGTAATCGGTGTCGTCGCTGCCGGTGGGCTCGCTGACGACATAGCGGTTGCCGCTTTTGGTGATGCTGTAGCGCTCGATGGGGCCGTTGTACACCACCGTGTCTAGGCCTAGGCCGCCGTCAAAGAAGTCGGTGCCGGGCTGGCCCTTCAGGGTGTCGTTGACGACCAGGCTGACTGTTTTGTCTACAAACTGAACTTGCTCTACGTTGTTCAGTTGGGCTCGTTCTGTTGCAGCACTGGCACCTGAGAGAGCATCAATGTAAGTGACGCCGCTGTCAAACACAATTTTGAATTGAGAGGCGCGCCCCACAATGACCACTGTGTCAAAGCCGTCCCCGCCGTCGACCACGTCCCAGCCACCGCCTGGGTAGATGGTGTCGTCGTCTGCTGTACCCGAGAGAATCTCACGGGTTGTGTTGTGAAGTTGGCCGAGAATGGGGTTAGGGTTTTTCAAGGGAAAACTTTGTATCAGTTTAGATGCATTGTGTACGAGTCTTTGGCACAATTCAAATATTGATAAGCATCGGAATTGTCCAAAGGCGTTTTTCTATGACCAGACATTATCTTAAATCGGCCTCAGGCCACTTATTGGCCGCGATGCTGCTGTCAGCTTGTGGCGGTGCTGGCACACCAGATAAACCTGCCAAAGCCAGCTTTGTGCCAGCTGATGGCCAAGTAACGCTTGTCACCTCAACGCCCACCAGCATCAATTCTTTTGCAGCGGCTCGTTTTTTAGAGCAAGCCAGCTGGGGCCCAACCCCTGCTAGCGTTGCAGAGGTGCAAAAAATTGGTATTGAGGCATGGATTGATCAGCAACTGAGCCTGCGGCCTTCTACTTTGAATGCGCCCAACTATGTGATCAATTTCAACAACAATGACCAGGCGGCCAACAACTTGGCATTTGGTTGGTTCAATTTGCGCATTCAAGACTTGGCCATGGGCGGCCAAGATCAGTTACGCCAGAGGGTGAGTTGGGCGCTCTATAACTTTGTAACGGTGGGCAACACGCAGCCCTATGGCCGAACCGAATATTTCAATTTGTTGCAAAAAAATTCTGGTGGCAACTATTTTGATTTTTTGAAAGAAGTTTCCATCAGCCCCACCATGGGAGCTTTCCTGAACAACGATGAGAACTTGGCCAGCAGTCCCAACGAAAACTACGCCCGCGAATTGATGCAGCTTTTTTCGGTGGGCTTGGTGATGCTAAATCCAGATGGCAGCACGCAACGCTTGCCCAATGGCAACCCTGTCGAAACCTACTCGCAAGCCGATGTGATTGATGCAACCAAAGCGTTGTCGGGTTGGAACAGGGCGCCAGACAAGGATTTGCCTGGTTCTAACTTTGCCAACTTTGGTAAAAAGATGGTGGTGAGAACGTGGCCCAATAACGCGCACGACACAACGGCAAAAACTGTATTGGGTACAAAAATACCAGCGGGCCAAACGACAGAAAAAGACTTGGATTCACTGCTGACCATCTTGGTAAACCACCCCAATGCGGGTCCCTTTGTGGGCAGGCGCTTGATTCAAAGTTTGGTGACCAGCGACCCCTCACCCGAATACATGGCCAGAGTTTCTAAGGTGTTCAAAGACTCCAATGGAAATTTGAACAAAGTGATCAAGGCAATTTTGTTAGACCCGGAAGCTAGAGCGGGTGATAACCCAACTCAGTCAATTGCTCGCGTTGGCAAAATCAAAGAGCCCATGCTTCATCACTACAACACCCTCAGAGGTTTGGGCTGTACCGCTGCGGTGGTCGATCCTCAAAACTCTAATGATTCCTATGGCTCTTGGTTTCAAAATCCATACAACGCTTCAAGTGTGTTTGGTTTTTATCCGCCCAATCACAAAGCGCCTGAGTCTTTGACGCCAGCACCAGAACAAAAGCTGGTTGACTCCAAAGAGATTAGACGCAAGGCAGAGAACCTCAATTGGGCCGTTCGCAGAGGAGAGAAAAACTTCATCGATGCAGGTTGTGAGTTGAGTATTTTTGTGAAGGCCTTGGAAACTTCAGACACTGCGCTGATTTCTCTAATCAGTGAGCGCTTCTTTAAAGGCGCTATGCCTGCGCCTTTGCGCTTGGGCGCACAAAATTTATTGAGTAAAGAAATGTCGTCTTTCTCCTCGATGGAAAAAGTAACAAACTTGCTGCAAATCTTGTTAAGTACGCCAACATATGGAGTGGTGAAATGAAATCACGTCGTCAATTTTTAGGAAGCATGGCGGGGCTTACGTCTGCTGGTGTCGCCACTGGCCTGGGCTTGTATTCATTGGACAGTGTTTCTGCTGTGCAATCGGGCTACAAAGCGGTGGTGGTAATTCATTTAAATGGCGGCAACGATGCCAACGATGTGTTGGTGCCTTTGGACGGTGCTTATGGTGATTACAGCAAAGCCAGGCCCAGCATTGCCCTTAAAAAAGACATGATTCAAGCTTTGTCTGGGTCGCACCTTGGCCATAGCATGGGGTTGAATTCGGCAATGTCAAGTTTGACTCCCTTATTTAACAGCGGCCGCTTGGCGTTCATGGTCAATGCAGGTGCATTGGTGAAGCCCACTACGGCTGCGGAAGTATTGAGCGGCAAAGCAACGTTGCCACCGTTTTTGTTTTCACACCCAGAGCAAACTCAGTACGTACAAGGCTGGATGGGTGACGAAGATCCCAGTGGTTGGGGCGGCAGAGCCATTGAGGCCATAGATACGCAGCGCAACTTCAAGGCGCCATTGGTATCAATTAATTCACATGAATTTACCTCTGTGTTAGGAAAGATGAGCCGTGTGGTTAATGCAGACCCTAATGGCTCTAAATTCATTGGCCGTGCAGATTTGACCAATGGCGACAATCGATGGACGCAAATTTTGGAATCGTTGACTCGTTTTCAATCTCAAACAAATGTAGAAGCCGAATACGCGAGAACCTTTAAAGGTGCCTTCAGTGATGCCAAAGAACTTGCACGTGCTGATGGCATGGCACAAGAACCCACCGGTAATTTTGAAAACAACGACATTGCAAAAAAATTGCGATACACCGCCAAAATTATTCCTTTCTACAAAGCCATTGGTGCAACCCGGCAAGTCTTCCACGTGCAGTGGGGCAGTTTTGACACGCACGTCAATCAGCGATACACGTCGGTCATGAGTGGCAACGCAAACCAAGACACGCAACTGTCTGAGTTGGCCAATGCCATGGCAGCCTTTGACCAATCGATGATTTCGGCAGGATTGGGTAAAGATGTTACTGTCCTGGTCATGAGTGAGTTTGGCAGGACCTTGGACCCGGCTGCTGGCATGGGCAGTGACCATGCCTGGGGTAGTCATTGGATGGTGATGGGATCGGCCGTCAATGGCGGGCGCCTTTATGGCGACAAGTTCCCCTCTTTGGTGTTGGGCGGTGTTGATGATTCTCATAACCAAAAGAGAGGCTATTGGGTGCCTCAAATTTCGGGAGACCAAGTGGTCTCTGATTTGATGACATGGCTCGGCCTTCCCTCCGACAAATTGATCCAAGTGATGCCCAATTTGGCCAACTTTGCCAAAAAGAATGTGGGGTTCATGAATGGCTGATCTCAATCTGACGGAAGGCGATGACACCTATGAGCACACCAAGGGCAAAGAGTGGGTCAACATTAAGGGCCTAGGCGGCAAGGACAAAATTACCATTCACGGTAATGCCAATGTTGTAGGCGATGCGGGTGATGACACCATCATCAATGACGTGTTTGACTGGGTCTCTGGTGGCGTAGCTTACTGGGGTGCGCCTTCAAGTATTTATGTTGACTTGGAAGCAGGCTATGCCCTTGATGGATATGGAACTCGCGACACCTTGGTCAACATTCGATCTGTGTTTACCAGTGGACGTGATGGCGACGTTGTCTTTGGTAGCTCCAAATCAGACGAAGTTTGGGCCAGTGGTTTTGAATCAACCAATAACTCAACAGGTTCGTTGCGCGTAGACTTACGCGGCGGCAATGATGTGATTGTTTTCTATAACCAGCGGTTTGAAAATCTAAAAATAGAAGTATCTGCTGATTCCAAAACTGTGGTGGTCACCACACCTTCTGGACGGGTTGGCACATTTACCAATGTCGAGGGTTTGAGATTTAAGCAGCCAAATGACAATGGCGAAACGGTACAAAATTACAACGTCAAAGAGCTGATTGACTTTAGCAAGGTGGGCGCTGGCACCTTGATTGACAAACGGTCCGATGGCTGGAGCAATGGCTCACCTAAGTCTTTAACGTTCAGCTTTATGACGGCCGCGCCAACCTATGGGGGTGGCGAGGGCGGTACCGGTTTTACGGCGCCTACAGACGCATACAAGCTTGCAGTCAACATCATTTTGGGTCGATTGTGGCTTGAAACAGGTTTGTCTTTTACCGAGGTACCAGATACCGCAACTTCTTATGGTCAGTTGCGTTTTGGTGCCAATCAACAAGTTGCTACCAAGGGATATGCATTCATTCCAGGTCAAACCCCTGATGCCAGGGCTGGCGATGTTTGGCTGGACATTGAAACTTTGCAACGCTTAGGTCAGGGGCAAGAGGGCTGGGAAGTTTTGCTGCACGAAATTGGACATGCACTGGGCTTGTCTCATCCAAAGCCAGAGTCTGCCTCAGAGCCGGGCAACACAGTGTTGTTGAACCAGTGGAACGACAACAGCTATACCGTGATGTCTTCAATGCAGTCGCCCAGCAAGCTTTGGCAATCGTGGTTTGGTGCTTTGGACATTCAAGCCCTTCAGTCTTTGTATGGCTCGGGTCGCCCACTTGCTACAGGCGATGACAGTTATTTGTATGGCAATAGCCAAGGTCAAAGCTTAAGCACCCTGCGGGATGCCGGTGGCACGGACGTGCTGAACTTGTCTGGCAATTCTTTGGGTGCGTATGTCGATATGAAGCCTGGCAGTTTCTCTTCGATTGGCATCACATCACAAGGCTACGCGGCTTACAACAATGTTTTCATTGACCCCAGTACAACGATTGAAAACGTCATTGGCACCCCTTACGACGATGTTATTTTTGGCAATGACGCCAACAACTTGATTCATGAGTGGGGTGGTAATGATGTGATTGATGGCGCTGGCGGCATCAACACGGTAGCTTTTGTAGGTAAGCGGTCTGAATACAACATCAAGCCATCCGAGGTTGCCAAACATTGGTTGGTTGAAGCCAAAAATGGCGCAATGGGCAGTGATGATTTAACCAACGTGAAGTTTTTGCAGTTTGCCGACTCCAAGGTTATTTTGGATGTTGCAGGCAATCCTTCAACGGCAGCCAAACTCATTGGCGTGATTTTGGGCGGTAGTTGGGTGAACAATTTGTTCATTTCTGGCTTGGCCATGGGCATTTTGGACAATGGTTATACGCCAGCTACTTTGGCCAGGCTGGGCCTGGAGTCAGCCATGTTTGTAGGCATGGCAGGGTCGTCTGGCCATAAAGATTTTTACAACTTGGTTTATAAAAATGTTTACGGCGCGCTGCCCGATGCGTCTACATTGCAATCAATGGTGTCTCAATTGGATGGCGGGCGAACCACTCAAGCCGATGTTGTGCTTCAGCTAGCCGAGACTGCCCAAAATGCCAGCAACATTGACTTGGTAGGGATTCAACTCCATGGGTTTGACTATGTGAGTTAAGGCTTAGGCCCTGATCAACAGGGCTTTAGGCTAGGTTTAAAACATTTTTTCAGGCCTTTGAAATATTCATATAGGAAGTGGTTAGAATCCTTCCTATATGAATTCCATCATCCGCGTTCCGCTAAACACCAACCCCGAGCAATTTGCCCGCTTGCAAGCTTTGCAATCGGCCTTTGCCGAGGTGTGCAATGCCTTGGCGCCCGAAGTAAAAAAGAGCCGTGTGTGGAATCGGGTGGCTTTGCACCATCTGCATTACCGTACTTTGCGCGAGAAGTTTCCGGCTTTGGGCTCGCAAATGATTTGCAATGCCATCTATGCGGTATCCAGAGCTTCTCGCTTGGTCTTTCAAACACAGGGTAGTCCGTTCAATTTAACGAAGTTGGGCGACAAACCTTTGCCTTTGCTGCAATTTGCCGACAGTTGTCCGGTTTACTTCGATCGCCACACGCTCAGCATCAAAGGCACCAAGCTGTCTTTGTTTACTCTGGATGGCCGCATGCATTTTGAGCTAACGCTGCCAGAAGAGCAGCTTTTGCTGTTTAAAGTGGCTAAATTGAGAGAAATTTCGCTAACGCGTCGTCTGGATGGTTTGTACGAGCTGGCTTTTTGGCTGGAAGCGCCCGCAACGCAATCTATTCACATTTCCAACACCGATGCGCTTGACGATGCAAGTCTTCAAGCTGCCCAAGCGGTGCCTCCAGAAATTCTGGCGGCGCGCTCGCTCATTCCCGATTACCTGTCCATTGAGGTTGCTGCATGAAGCCCCAAACCCCGCCTTCCGAATTGGCTTTGGCCTTTGAACCACTCAAGCCAGTGCTTATTCGTGCTGCCGTTTTCAGCATGATCATCAGCTTGCTGGCTTTGTCCCCCACGGTGTACATGCTGGAGGTGTACGACCGTGTGGTCAATTCGCGCAGTGGCATGACGCTTGCCATGCTGACCCTGGTGGTGGTGTTGTGCTACGCCGTCATGGAAATTTTAGAGAAAGTGCGTGGCGCCATGATGCGCGCAGCGGGCGTGCAGCTCGACAACAAATTGTCTGAGCGTGTTTACAACGCCATGTTTCAAGGATTTTTACGCCGCCATGTGTCGGGTGGCACACAGGTGCTCAACGACTTGAAGTTGGTGCGCGAGTTTTTGTACAACCCAGCTTTGTTGGCCGTCATGGAGGCGCCCGTGGCTTTGGTGGCCCTGGCATTGATTTTTGCCATCAACCCTTTGTTGGGCTGGTCGGCTGTGATTGGTGCCATTGCGCAAATGGGCGTGGCCTTTATGAATGAACGGGCCACACGAAAGCCGCTGAACGAGGCCAATCGCAGTGCCGTGGCAGCGCAGCAGTTTGCCGAAGCCTCGCTTCGCAATGCGCACGTGATGGAATCGATGGGCATGCTCGATGCGGTACATGCGCGTTGGCAAAAACGCCAACGCGAATTTTTGTCGCACCAAGCGCAGGCCTCTGAAGGCGCAGGTTTGTGGACCGCCATGAGCAAGTTGATTCAGCAGCTCATGGGTTCAGTTCTGTTGGGGCTGGGTGCTTGGCTCATGTTGGGCAATGCCCTCAACGGCGGTGCCAGCATGATGATCATTGGCTCGGTGTTGGGTGGCCGTGTGTTGGCGCCGCTGGGTCAAGTGGTGGCGCAGTGGAATGCGGTGGTGAATGTGCGTTCAGCTTGGGCGCGCTTGGAGGTTTTGATGGCGCAAGTGACTGAAAAACCCGAA
>JACCDW010697450.1_pt1 | contig 14379 bp, 14 predicted proteins | sample 7449781 | NCBI WGS metagenome assembly JACCDW01 (sample SAMN15323449, study PRJNA562643) | freshwater metagenome | isolation source: river surface water | place: USA:Blue River Watershed | collected 2017-08-18
GAGCAGGCGTATAACGATATCGCTTGCCTAAAAACTTTTTTAATTTAAAATCTTTTTTCTGATGACCCAACTTGCGATCGAAATACTCTTTTCGCACCAAACCAAATTCAAATAACTTCTTAGAAACAAACTCACGTTTCTTTTCCGTTAAAAATGACCCTAAGACCACTAAGGGTGGTAGGTTAGCGTTTGGATTTTTTACAGGTGATTGCGCCATGGGTTTATTTTATCAAGATTTCTTAATAAGTTTGTAAATTTGTTTTCTAATTGTCCAAAAGATTGCCATCAATGCAACAATCATACCGATAAAAGCAGTGTTAGCAACGCCACTAATACCAAAAGAAGGTAAGTCAACGGTATGACGTAAGTATATTCCCAAAAGCGCCCAGACAATCACTGCACCATAAAAAGGATCTTTTTGCCGAATGGTCGTAAGTACGCCAATCAAGATGGTGATAACCAAAATAATTGTGGTCATAATTTGTTGACTAACTTCGCCACCATTCCAAATCCAGCGATATTGATTCGCATCGGCAACAATCATCGTTGTAATATTAGCCACGGTAGCAACCGTAATCCATCCAAAGTAAATTCTAAAGGGGATTGTGGTTAATCCTTGATCACCTCGAAACGCTAAGTTTATATAAACAAGTGCAGCAAATAAAATCAACATCAAGATAAGTGATAACGGGAATTGTAAGTAATGCCAAGCAAGAATCCAACCTGCATTCGCAAGACTTGAAATTGCAAAAGCGAAATCGAGTTTAAATAAATGACGATTCATTGGCGTATCTTCATCATGATTGAGATGCTTTAAACGCCAGCCAACATACATCGCAAGTAAGGTATAAATAACCGCCCAAATGGAAAATGTTAAACCAATCGGCGCAAAATAATTCGCGTATGTATCAGAAATAACGCCTGTTTCTAGACCATTAATCGGTAAAAGATTGGCCAACCCATTTAGAACCAAGGCAAGGAGGAAACTTATTGCCGAAAAAATATTCATAAACTTAGCTAGCCGCTTCGTAAATTTCATACTTTTTGACTCCTTTGTGCTAACCAGGTTTTCACAAGGTTAACTTCGTGTGGGAATCCCAGACCCTCAAATTTTAGAATGAGTGGAATTCCATACTTTAATTCTATTTTATCACCTGCAGCACCAAACGTTTTCCCCCACGAGCGATTTCCACTCACCGCGACCCCAATCACAACCTTGGCAAAAGTGGCCAAAAAATTTGACGTTGCTTCGGTTATCTCACCAAAATTGACGGAACGAGTGATTAAAAAAATGTCGTGGAGAGGATCGTGTTGATATGCTTGAATATTAAAAACCGGGTAACCTAATTTATCCGCGAACTTTTTTCCCAAACCCGTCATCGAATCAACGACGATGACAATCATGGATTACTTCTTTCCAAAATATTTAACTAAAAAATTAACAACGCGTTGAGGTTCAAAACCACGAACGATGTCTTGTTGGTAAATCAGTGCAGGGGTACTCATAATATTGTGTGCTTTAATTAACTTTGCAAATTCATCAGCCTGTTGGGTTTGATGAACTTCTCTTAAGTTTTCTTTGTATTGATCCCGTAACGCCATCTTTAAAAACATTTTTAAATTTTGACAGTTGGGACAGTTATCTTTGGTTAAAATAATCGCCTTATCCATTTGAGATGACCTACTTATTAATTTTATCCTTGTTGAAATTAAAGTCGTTATCGTCAAGGGCAACAGATTTCATTTTTTGATAACCGTTTCCTTTCATCGAGAAATAATCCATCGTCTTGGTTTCGGTATTTAAGCCATTAAGCACAACTGGATTCACTTCTTCATGTTCAAATTGCGGTTCAAAACCTAAATTCATTAAGGCCTTATTGCAGTTATAACGAACGAAGACTTTGACGTCGTGGGTTAAGTCAACGGGATCATACACACTTTCTGAAAGTTCTTCTTGTTCTTTATAAAGTTTTTGTAATAATTCTTGCATCCAGATTGTTAATTCATCTTGTTTAGATTTGGGAAGTTTTGCAAAAATTTCTTGGGAAATTTTACCAATATAAAGGCCGTGAATGGCTTCATCTCTGAGAATGAGATTGATAATTTCTCCAGCTTGCATGAGTTTGCCTTGACCGTAAAAATAGAGTGGGTAATAAAAACCTGAATAAAATAGCCAGGTTTCTAAAAAGACTGACGCCACCATCGCCTTCCATTGGGCGATATAAAATTCTTCTTCACTGAAATTAACTTTTGCCGGCGAATACTTCTTTAAGTAATTCATTTGATCAAGGGTTTCATATTGACCGACGATTAAATTCATAATTGCTTGTAAGTTTTTGTTTTTCTTTCCCCATTCAAATAATTCATCAATTTCATGGGTGGATAAAAAGGTCATGAAAATATTGGAATAAGATTTGGCATGAACCGCATTTTCCATCGCTGCCATCCAGTTAATGACAGCCTTACGTTGATGGAGGGAATCTGGCATGGAACGTGAAACGACTGGCATGCCAATATCACCTTGATAGGTGTCTAAAAAAGTAAGAATGAGTAAGTTTAAAGAATAAGCTTTTTTCACTTGCTCATTCAATAATTTCCAAGTTAATAAATCAGATTGCAAAGAGACGTCTTCTGGACGCCAAAATTGCGAAAGGTTTTGTTCATAAAATTGTTGCGTAAAGGTATCTTCGGTCCCATTCCAATTCGCCCCTGAGAATTCTTCTTTGGGTTTAAAAATGAGGGGTTTAAAAATATCGCCAGGTTGTTTACTCATCGTCTTTCTCCTTTTAATTCAATTTATACGACACAGGATTCGCATTCTTCAATTTTTAATTTTTGCGTCCGTGTATAGTAGAGGGTTTTCACACCTTGATAGTGTGCATAAAGATAATACCTTACCAACTCCTTGGTTGTCACGTTTGAGGTAATCCCTAATTCAAACGAGATGCCTTGATCAACATGCTTTTGTGCAGTGGCAATCACGTCAATTACTTTAAAATTATCGATGCGATATGCGCTTTCGTACATAAAGGCGGCGGTGTCTAAAGCGGGCATCGGGAAATAAGTTTTCGAGTTGCCATAGGTGCGTTCTTCGATTAATTGTTTGATCGGGGTCAAGGAGGGGGTTGCAGACATGACATAGGCAATGGAACCATTCGGTGCAACGGCTAGACGATGAGAATTGTATAAACCATACGTCATCACATCTTTTTTTAATTGCTTCCAATCTGCATCCGTGGGAATGTAAATATCTTTGAATATTTCTTTAACTTTGTCGGTTTTAGGTAGAACACTTCCGCGACCATTGAAATAAGATCCATCAGCATACTTGCTGGTTTCAAATTGATAAAATTTTTGCTTGGTTTCTTTTGCTTTTTGCATCGAGTGCACTAAGGAGTAATAGTTAACTTGAGCAAAGAAGACATCTATTAAATCAATATCTTCTTCTGAACCAAATAAAATATAGTTTTCAGCGATATAACCGTGGTGGCCCATGATGCCAAAACCCACCGATCGGTTCAGACGGTTGGCTTTTGCAACCGCTGGAACATAGGAAATATTGGTCCGCGTTGAAACAGAGTTCATCACATCCATGGCAGCATAGACTGTTTCTTTAATGGTGTTATGTTTGATCATATTACCCATATGACCACTTGCAAGATTACAGGAAATATCCATACCGATTTCATCTTGTTCTTTTTTATCATAATCCGCATAGTGGGACGTAATCGTCGGTTGAAGAATTTCTGTGCAAAGGTTTGAAAATTTTACTGGTAATTTTAAAGGGTTAACTTTGTTGACGTTGTCGACAAACATGATATAAGGATAACCCGACTCTCCTTGTAGGGAGGCTATCATGTCTAATAATTTTCTTGGGCTAACTTTACGTTTTCTTACATCTGGATTTTCCACAAGTTTGTCGTACCAGTAATCCATATTGGTTGAAACATCCGCAAAATCAATGCCGTAAGCCTTATAGACAGTGTGGGGATAAAATACATACATGTCTTTATTTTCTTTGGCAAGTTCGATCATCTTGTCAGGAATGACAACACCCATCGATAGGGTTTTAACGCGCACGTCATCATCAGCATTTAATTTTTTCGTGTTTAAAAAATCTTCTATATCTGCGTGGAAAACATTGAGATAAACTGCGCCAGCACCAGCACGTTGACCCATTTGATCGGCGTAGCGGAAATTGTTATCTAATAATTTGGCAACACCAACAACACCTTTTGAAACATTGGGTACATCTTTAATCGCTTCGCCTTTGGCGCGTAAGTTCGTGAGGTTGATCGAAACACCGCCACCAATCTTGGATAGTTGCATGGAAAATTCAGAAATCCGGGCAATATCATTTAAGGAATCGCCACCTTCGAGCAAGAAACATGAGACAAATTCACCGCGTTTTTTCTTACCGGTATTTAAGAGGGTTGGAGTCGCTGGAACGAAATCTTGAGCAATCAAACGCTTAATCATGTTTTTCGCAAGTTCAAAGTCGCCATCGGCATGATAAAGAGCATTAACGGATAAGCGATCTTCGTAGCGTTCAAGGAAGACCTTCTTATCACGGCTCTTTAAGGCATAATCGTTATAAAACTTAAACGCCCCCATATAGGTGGGGAATCGGAACTTAGCATTGTAGGCGACGTTGAAAATTTCGGTGATTTGTTCGTGGGTATACTTCTTTAAAAACTCATCTTCGTAGTAGTCATTTTCAACCAAATAGTCTAATTTTTCCTTTAAAGAGTGAAAAAACTGCGTTTTTTTATTAATTTCATTTAAAAAGTAGGACCGAACTGCTTCCTTATCTTTTTGTAGGTCCTTCAGTTGGCCTTTTTCATCAATCACTTGATTGTTGAGCAAGACCCATTCAGGAATATAATTCTTTTCCATCCAAATGGCCTCCGAACTAAAACTGATTAGGATTTGAAAGATGTTTCACACTTTCTTACCTTAAAGGCTTTAGGTGAGAATCATTTTTGTCTAAAGGCAGTCGCTTCGTCAATCACATTTTCGGTGTGGAATTACTAATTCTTTACTATTACATAGTAAACATCGAAAAATTTACCCCAAAAATATATTGTAAATTTTTAAATATTTAAGTCATAAATTCGTTTTCAATTTAATTGATCTCTAGTAAGATGTTGATAGGAGAAAAACGAAGATGAAATTTACACTAGCGCCTCTGCCCTATGCTTATGATGTACTTGAACCAATCATTGATGCAAAAACAATGGAAATTCACTATAGCAAACATCATCAAGCATATGTGAACAACCTTAATGCCGCCTTAGAAAAATACCCCGCATTACCAGAACAATCCATTGAACAACTTTTAAACAATCTGGAAAAACTCCCTGCAGACATTCAAGCCGCAGTGAGAAATAACGGTGGTGGTCATTTTAATCACACGATGTTTTGGTCGTTATTAATTTCAGAAAAAAAATACCTGGCACCTAGTGCTACGTTGATGGCCCGCATTCAAAAAGATTTTGGATCGTTTGATGCGATGAAAGAACAATTTAGCAATGCTGCAAAGACCCGCTTCGGTTCTGGTTGGGCTTGGTTAATTGTCGACACCACAGGAAAATTAAAAGTCACATCAACTGCCAATCAAGACGTGCCATTTAAAGAAGGTAAACCCGTTCTTGGTTTAGATGTTTGGGAACATGCTTACTATTTAAATTATCAAAATCGTCGGCCAGATTATATTACTAATTTTTTCAAAATCATTAATTGGAAAAAAGTGGAAGACAATCTTCGTTAATTTGTCGGTAACAGTTTGAAATAATCCTTGTATTAAATTCCTAGCGTGTTAAGGTTATACATACGAGGAGGAAATCTCGCATGGCCACAAAGCAACAAGCAACTACAAAACCTGCTGCAAAAGCAAAGAAAGCAGTTGTAACAAAGAAACGTTAATCCTGAAAAGGAAAAATGAAAAATACCATTTGTGAAAGCAAATGGTTTTTCTTTTGTATAATGAAATAAAGATGTACGAATCACCAGAATTTAAATTAATTAAAAAAATAGGCAATCTCGAGTTACGAGATTACCAAGAATTTTTCACCGTAGCGATTCATGAACCTTCTTTGCAGGGTTATTCTGGTTTTGGATACTTATTCAACTATATTTCCGGTAATAATCAAAAAGGTATGAAAATGAAGATGACTGTACCTGTAATTAATGATTTAGACGAAAAAGAAAAAAGTATGGAATTTGTAATTCCAAAAATACACACCCAAGATATTCCTCAACCACTTTATCAACAAATGAAAATCAAACATTATCCTTCACAAATGGTAATTGTTTATACTTTTTCTGGTTACATACCAAAAGAAAAAATGGAAACCATCAACGAAAAAATGAGAGCATTTGCGAAAAATGAAGATTTAATCGCAATCGGTGATTTAAAAATTGCTCGTTACAATGGACCTTATACATTGCCTTTCTTAAGACATAACGAAATTTGGCTTAATGCGTCTGCCTCTGACAAGTTGCACAAAGCCCATAAAGCGTAAATTGGTGATGATGGGGGGCAAAGTGATGTTGCTTTGCCATCTTATTTTCAAAATCTTGTAAGGGACAATCTTCGATAAACACAATTTTTTTACATTCGGTACATACCAGCTGATGATGGTGATGCTTTTCTTTTAATTGATAAAGCGGTGTCGTTTCAGTTTCTAAGGAGAGTTTTTCAACAATGCCAACTTTTAAAAATTGTTCAATAATCCGAAATACAGTGGAGTGGGAAATCAACTTCGCTTTATTGTTTTTGGAAACAAGTTGAAAAAGGCGGTCAAGGGTGAGGGGATAGTGGTCTGCTAATAGGTGATAAACCAAGTCTCTAGCGGGGGTATTTTTCAAATCATGATGGTGAAAGAATTCTTTATGGCAGTCAAGTTTCTTCTTCATTGGTTTCGACTCCCTTTGATTGAGGTGATGATCACAGTGAGGGCCCAAACCAAGGTATAAGTTACAACCAAGGTACTACCGGTTGGTAAATCAAACCAAAGCGATATCCCAAAACCGATGATGAAATTGACAATCGCGAGCATTATCCCGTAAACAAAACTTTGTTTAAAACCAAATTTAAAATTCATGATAATCAAGGTGGGAAATAATAAAAAACTCGACATGAGTAACGATCCTGTTGCTCTTATACCAACAATCACCAACCACGAAGTGAGGAGGGTGATAGCTAATTGAAACCATCGCGGTCTAAGGTGATTAACTTTGGCAAAATCAGGATCAAAAGACATCGTCATTAATTCTTCAAAAAAGAAAATGAATAGGCCTAAAATCAAAACAAATAAAATCATCATCACAATGACATCAAGTTGTCTTAATAAAAGTAAGCTTCCAAATAAAAATTGTTCAATTCTAAGGTTTTGATTGGGGTTGGTCGCATGAATCAAAGTCCCCAAGGCGATTGCCGATGTGGCAATGCCTCCAATAATACTATCGCTATACCCTTTATTACTTTCAACTAACATTTGAATGGTAATAGCAGCTAGCGTCGCTACAATTAAGTTCAACCATAACGATTGTTCGAAGAAGGTAATCGATATCGCGACAGAGAAATACGCAACATGAGATAGGCCATCACCGATGTAAGCCATTTTTTTTAACACTAAAAAATGCCCTAGACCACTTGCTAAAATTGCAACCAAAAGGCCCACCAAAAGGCCTCGTAAAATAAATTCATATTGAAAGTATGCTAAAAATTGATCAACGGTCATGGTGATGATCTCCGTGCGTGTGAATAAAAGGTGAAAACTCTGGGTGTTCACAAAAAGCATCATAACTACCATCAAAAAGAATGCTGTGTTCTAAGTAAATCACACGTTTGATGTGGCGTGAAAAACTGGGTAAATCGTGGGTAATGATCACATAGGGTGTGTGTGCTCTTTTTAGTTGAGAAAGAATCGCGTAGATTGAATCTTTTCGACTAACATCGAGAGAACTCGTGGGTTCATCCAAAAAGACGATGTCTGGTTTTTGCACCATCATCCTTGCAAACAATACCATTTGCTTTTGCCCCAAAGACAATAGTGAAAAACGAAGGTTTTGTAATGGTAACAATGAAAACTTCTTCAGCACAGTTTCAATCGCTTGGTGATCAGGTTGGCGAAGCCAACGGGGAAATGTTTTTTTTGCAATCACACCTTGACTTACGACTTCTTTTACGGTCATTGGAAATAAGCGATCGCCCAATGATAGAACTTGGGGAAGATATCCAATTGAGAGATTTTTTTGAATCTTTACTTCTCCTGCATTTGCGCTAATTAAACCTAAGATGATCTTGAGTAAAGTTGTCTTACCTGCGCCGTTAGCTCCAATTAATGCGACTTGATCTCCGGTGTGAAATGCCAAAGAAATGCGATCTATCAACCGGACTTGGTCAAAGGTCATTTCTAAGTTATGAATGTCAATCAGGGGTTTAGATTTCACTTTGTGCGATTGCCTCATAATTCAATAATAGTAATTCTTGATAAGTAACGCCAGCCTGCAATTGAGAAGCGCTAATGGTTTCCATCGTAAATAAAATTGTGGTTTCTAAAGATGGATTGCTTTCTAGTAACGTTTCCGTGACTGCAGCATTATCGGTTGTAGAAACATAAAGTAAATTCGTCTCTAAAGAGGCCATGAGATGATTAAAGTCAATAATCGATTGTGCTGTTGGTACCACTTCAGATGAGAAACCAGGGTAAGGGGTCAAAACATGAATATCGTAACGGGTCAAATATCCAAATGCGTTATGACCAGCAAAAACAATCTCAAGCTCTTCTTCTGCCATCACCAATTCTTCATAAAGGGAAATTGCATCCGTAAATGCCTCTGCAATAAGGATCTTTCGAGATTCAATCAAGAGTTCGTGCTCAGGTAGTAAATTGATGATTGCTTCTGTAATGATTTCAAGCATGATGAGACCGTTGGCTGGATCAACCCAAAAATGAGGATCCCCCAAATGATCATGATCTTCTTCGCTAGAGGTGACTTCAGTCTGTATTTCATCATTCGTTAATGTTGGTAGCAATGAAACATAACTTGAAAGATCAATTAGTGTTCCTTGTACCGTATCTTCAATCGAGTGAATCCATGGTTCAAAAACTTCACTAGAAAATAAAACCAAGTCGGCGTTATTTAAATTAACTCGTTGATTGGGAGTTGGTTCATAATCATGAGGATCAACCCCTGCCGGTATCAACCAAGTAATCTCCATCAAATCACCCGCGAGTGAGGAGGCTAAACTATATTGAGGAAACAGCGTTGCAACCAACAAAGGCTCAGAAGGTGTTGGTAAAACACAGCTTGTTATCATAAAAGCCATGAGTGAGAATTGAATTTTATGCATGGCCATATCTCAAACTCCTTATGGAAGTATGATATCAAATAATGATACAAATGCAAACTATTTGCGTTTAGATTGATTTAAATCAAGGGGCGCACCAAGAATTTGATCAGTTTTATAAACCACCCAACTCAATAACAGCACAATCGATAATATGGCGGTTGCAATCCAAGCAAAGGTTTCGAAACCCAAGGTTTGTACATCTAAAAAGAAATATGGAAAAATTGTTTCCGTGCCATTTAAATGGAAGCGACCACCTAAATTAATGTAAGCAAGAAGATAAAATACATAAGTGGCTAACGTAAATAAATTTCCACCAATAAAGAAACTTTTTAAATTACCTTTTTTATCAAAAAGAGCATAATCAAAAATGACAAGAAGTGGAACCAAAAAATGGATAAAAATGTCCTTTAAACTAAAGATTGCGTAGGCAATTTGGTGGTCAGCAATATATGGAATAAGGACAAAGGAATAAACAATCGTAGTTAATGCCAAGAAGACAATTAAGGTTTGTTTTAAAAAATAAATCCAACTTGAACGAACGTTTCTAAAAATTAGATTAAAGATAAACAGGACATATAAGAGCGCTGTGAGCATGTTTACATAACTCGTAAAGTAACTTAACACTTCTAGGATATTGAGGGCATCCGTGATGGTTAAATACAAGCCAAACAGCGTGATGATTAAGATGATAAACTTGAAAGTGATTGAAAGAAAGTGATTCATTTTTATAATTATAAATCAAAAAGAGATGCGTTATTCGGTTCGTAAGGCAATGACTGGATCTTTTCTTGCAGCAATACCTGAAGGTATTAATCCAGCAAGTAAAGTTAAGAATGTCGACAAGACAATCAAACCTCCGGCATAAATAGGAGATAATGAGGTGAAGTTTGCGATATCAATCAAGTTGAGAATGATGATATTAATGGGAATATTGAGAACGAGGGTAATGGCAATACCCAATACACCAGATACAAAACCAATAATGATCGTTTCTGCATTAAAAATTCTAGCAATGTCTTTCTTTCGTGCACCAAGGGAACGCATAATCCCAATTTCTTTGGTTCTTTCAATCACAGAAACATAAGTAATAATGCCAATCATAATTGAAGAAACCACAAGTGAAATAGATGCAAAGGCGGTTAAAACAATCGCAATGGTGTTAATTAAATCAGTAATGGTAGAGGTGATATTTGCCGCCAAATCCGTATATCGAATCATATCCAGTTCATCTCTAAGCGCAGTTGTCCCGTCGTAATTGTATGCATCGATATAAGCTTTAATTAAATCTTTTGATTCAAAAGAACTCGGAAAAATTTGTGCGGAAACAGGTGTCATGTCACCACCAATTTGTCGCATTCTTTGTTGGTAGACAGATGCAGAATTGATCGCGGTTCCGCCAATGACATAATAACCAAGGTTAGTTTCAGCGTTAAAACCAAGGATTTGATCTTGAACCACTTGTGAATTTAAGGCACCATTGATGGAGTCTTCATAAGCGTAATCTGTTAACAACGATGTGTAAGCTAATCCCGCATTGAGCAGCTCTGCACTTGCGGAGGCCTTCACCCTGAGAATACCAACTACTTTTAATGGTAAAAGCGTCGCTTCACTAGAAGCTTCTGCATCAAAAACATCCTGAACATCATTGGTTTTATATATCGGTCTTTCTTCCGTTGATTGGTCTTGATCAATTTGATAAAAAAGATCATTCGGTATCCATTTGATTTTAAATAAACCTTCATTAAAATCCTCTGAGACCACATCGTTTAAATCAATACCCTCAGAAGCATTGATGTCATAAAAACTAAAGAAACTTTCATCAATACGGTTTTGTTTATCGACAATTAAAACAAGTTCATCTTTTGCTTGCGGATACCGTCCATTTAGGATGTCATATTGGGTGTTAATGAACGCTTCATTATTGGGTAGTTCATAAAAGTTACGGGAAAAGGCAAATTGACCACCCGTTCCAGGACTTCGAATGATATTGGTGTTGGTGGACGTTGTCACCATTAAGTTCATCGCCATCGAGCGAGTATAGGTGATCGCGTTGTAATAACTAGCATCCATTCCTGAAAGATATTGCAAAAACGCATCATCAATTTTATTGTTGTGAAGTTGTACTTGGCCGGCGACATATTCAGTGATGGGCGTATTCGGATCTGGAAAATCATTTTCTGAATCGCGAACTGCGGCAGGAGGACCAAAGGCGGTGATGGATTGGGGAATAGAAATTGGAAAACCTGCTAATGTGTCACTTTGTAAGGAACCAACATAAATATTCATTCCCTCAGAAATGGATAAAACCAAGGCAATACCGATGATACCAATACTGCCAGCCAAAGAGGTTATCAGCGTTCTCCCTTTTTTTGTAAGTAAGTTGTTAGCAGAGGTTTTGAGGGCAGTGGTAAAAGGCATCGTGGTCCGTTTCGTCATCAGCTTTCCAGAGGTTTCTGAATCAATGACCTCTGGCCGAGAATCATCAACCACCCGACCATCCAGTAATTTAACAATCCGATCAGAGTGCGTAGCAGCAAGTTCAGCGTTGTGGGTCACCATAATCACAAGTTTACCTTTAGCAATCTTTTTAATTAATTCAAGAATTTGTCCGCTCGTATTCGTATCAAGCGCACCAGTAGGTTCGTCAGCCAAAAGAATTTTAGGATTATTGACAAGGGCACGAGCAATCGCAACACGTTGCATTTGTCCACCCGACAATTGATTGGGTCTTTTGTGAACATGATCCTTTAATCCAACTTCAATCAAAACATCGAGAGCGCGTTTACGTCTTTCTTTTTGACCAACACCGGAAAGTCTTAAAGACATTTCCACGTTGTCGAGAACAGATAAGTGGGAGATTAAATTATACGTTTGGAAGACGAAACCAATCGTCGCATTACGGTAACTATCCCATTCGGATTCGGTAAAATTCTTCGTGGATTTGCCATCGACAATTAAATCCCCTGAGGTATATCGATCTAAGCCACCAATGATGTTCATCATGGTGGTTTTACCACAACCTGAAGGACCTAAAATGGAAACGAATTCATTATTTCTAAATGAAAGATCGACGCCTCTTAAAGCGGGAAAGGGTTGACCAGCGACGAAGTAATTCTTAACAATACCTTTTAAAACCAACATGAACTTATCCTCCAAATACAAAAACCATTATACGAGCAAACCTTTACATCAGTGTAGTTAATACAATTTAAATACGTTTATTTATGGTTAAGATGCAAAATTACCCGTAAATAAAGTAAATTAGCAAATATCCTGTTGATAACGCTGCCATTGTAATCGGAAAACCAATTTTAAAGAAATCCCAGAATTTGACTTGGAAACCAAGTTTACGGAGAAAGCCGATTCCGGCAATATTGGCAGACGCACCGATTGGTGTAAGATTGCCACCTAGGGTTGCACCTGCTAACAATCCAAATAGCAATAGATAAGGAGGCAGACCTAAATTTAAGGATTGCCCTACACCCATCATCACTGGCAATAAGGTTGCAACATAAGGGATATTATCAATAAAGGCAGAAATCAAAACAGAAATGAGAATGACGAAGGTATAGATGATGAATGGATCGTTGTTACCAATCGATTCAAATAATTGCCCCATGGCCGTAATCACGCCTTGATTATCTAAGCCGATGATGAGAATAAATAAACCAAACAACAACCCAAGGGTTTCAAAATCAATGGCCTTAATCGCCTCAATAATTGCTCGCTTTTGTTGATTAAATAAGAGGCGATACAATACAAAGATGAAGGCCACACCTAGGGTAATATAGCCATTAATTTCATTAGGCGTGTTGGGAATAAAAGAAGCGACGATAAGGGAGAATAAAATAAATCCAAGAAAGAATGTAGGGGCAAAATCCTTCACACTTGTTTTTTGCGTAAAGTTAAGTTTTTCATGATGCTTGCCGAGAATAAACCAGAACATGATTAAACCCATCATGGTGCCAATTTGCACAATAAAAAAAGGACCGATTTTTCCATCCACAATAAAAAACTCAAAAAAATTCATATCCGCATATTGTGCGCCTGCTAACATCACTGAAGTAGTGTCACCGACTAGGGTTGCGAATCCTTGGATGTTCGCAAAAACGGATACGGCAACAATCAGAGGGACTGGCGACATCTTGGTCTTTTTAGCAATGTCTAAGGCAATTGGGGCAACGATTAAGACGGTTGCAACATTATCCACGAATGCAGAGACTAAACCGGCAAATGCGGCTAACAAAATAACAGCCCACTTCGTTGAAGACACACGACGCATCATCCAATCAGCGAGTAAGGCGGGCATGCCAGATTCAATAAATTGGGAAACGACAATCATCGTTCCTGCAATGATCATAAAAACGTTCCAGTTCATTGCCGGAGATAGGATATCACTCAAAGAACTATATCCTAGAAGTATAAATAAGCCGGCAACGCCAAGTGAAATCCAAGCTTTATAATTTGAAAAAATCAGTAATGCTATGTAAGTTAATAAAAATAAACTTAAGGCAATTTCCATAACGGTTCAATTTTATCACAATTTGGTTTCCTCTCCATCTTTCGATATGATGATGGCATATGAAAATAGCATGGATTGGATACGGGGTGATGGGGAAGCCAATGGCGACCCATCTAAGTCGTGTTCATCAAGTGACTGTATACAATCGCACGCCGACGAAAACATTAAACATAGAGGGTCATATTAAAGTCGGTTCCAGCTTAGCGTCGACTATTCAAGATCAAGACATCATCATGACGATGTTAGGAACTCCTGATGATGTGGAGCAAGTTTATGCAGTCATACTGAAAAAGGTGAAACCTGGAACCATCTTGGTGGATTTAACAACCTCAAGTCCTTCGCTTGCTCAGGCGCTATATTTAAAATTTAAAAAACAATCAATTTCGATTCTCGATGCACCTGTAACCGGTGGTCTAAAGGGCGCGCAAGAGCAAAACCTTACCATCATGGTGGGGGGCGAGCAATCTACTTTTGACAAAACAAAATCAATACTAGA
>JACCDW010092986.1_pt1 | contig 14373 bp, 12 predicted proteins | sample 7449781 | NCBI WGS metagenome assembly JACCDW01 (sample SAMN15323449, study PRJNA562643) | freshwater metagenome | isolation source: river surface water | place: USA:Blue River Watershed | collected 2017-08-18
GAACTTCCAGTACATGCCCGAGCTCAGCCAGACCTGGGGCTATCCGCTGGCGATCGCGCTGATGGTGGCCAGCGCGGTGGTGCCGATGTGGTACTTCCGCCGGCGCGGCTGGTTGAAGTGATGCGCGCTGGAGCGGGTCTCAAGCCAACCACTTGGACAGCATCGCCAGGCTGTAGCGGCTGGCCACCTGGCGGATGAAGCGGCTGAAATCAGCGTGCGCGTCGTCGTCGGCGCGGTCTGAAATGGTGCGCAGGGCCGCAAACGGCACACCGTAATCGGCACACACCTGCGCCACCGCAGCGCCTTCCATCTCAACGGCCAGCGCTTCGGGCAAGGCCTGCTGCAGTGCACGGCATTCGGCGGTGGTCGAGACAAAGCGGTCCCCGCTGGCGATCAGGCCGTTGTGCAGGCGCGGCGCGTGCAGATGGAATTCACGCACCGCAGCCTCGCCCACATGCCCGGCCACCTGCGCCAGCACCGCTTGTGCGGCCTGGGCCAGTGCTTGCGACAGGCTGGCGTCGGTGGCAAAGCGGCTGCGGCCATACAAAGGCACCTCGTGGCGCGGGAACAGCGGCGACGCATCCATGTCGTGCTGCACGAAAGCATCGGCCAGCACCACATCGCCCACATGCACGCCAGCGCCCAGGCCACCGGCCACGCCGGTGAAGACGATCTGGCCCACACCAAAGCGCTCGATCAACGCGGTGGCGGTGGTGGCCGCAGCCACCTTGCCGATGCGCGAGAGCACCGCCACCACCGGCCGCCCCTGCCAGTGGCCTTGCCAAAAATCACGCCCGGCCACGCGCACGCGCTGCTCGTCGGGCATGGCTTCGAGCAAGAGCGCCAGCTCTTCGTGCATGGCGCTCATCAGGCCGATCGGGGCGGTGCGCAAGGGGCTTCTCCAGAATGAAACGGCGGTCCCGCAGAACCGCCGCCAGTGTAGACCCCGCGTGGCTCAGCTGGGCTGGCGCAGTTCGCGGCGCAGAATTTTGCCCACCGGGGTTTTGGGCAGTTCGTCGCGGAACTCGATCAGGCGCGGGTGCTTGTAGCCCGTCAGCTTGTCGCGGCAATAGGCCTGGATCTGCTCGGGCGTGAGCGCCGGGTCCTTGCGCACCACCACCAGCTTGACGGCCTCGCCGGTTTTCTCGTCGGGCACGCCAATGGCCGCACACTCGAGCACGCCGGGGCAGGCCGAGGCCACCTCTTCGACTTCGTTGGGATAGACGTTGAAGCCGCTGACCAGGATCATGTCTTTCTTGCGGTCGACGATCTTGAAAAAGCCGCGCTCGTCCATCACACCGATGTCGCCCGATTTGAAGTAGCCGTCGGCCGTCATCACGCGCGCGGTTTCGTCGGGGCGCTGCCAATAACCGGCCATGACCTGAGGGCCCTGGATGGCGATTTCGCCGGCCTGACCCCAGGGCACTTCATGCCCATCGTCGTCGACGATCTTCATGCGGGTATTGGGCAGGGGCACGCCGATGTTGCCGGTGAACGCCAGGCTGGTGGTCGGGTTGCAGCTGGCCGAGGGGCTGGTTTCGGACAGGCCATAGCCCTCGCAAATCGGGCAACCGGTTTTTTCGAGCCAAAGTTGGGCCACATTGCCGGTCACGGCCATGCCGCCCCCCACCGAGACCTTGAGGTTGGACCAGTTGACCTTGCCGAAATCGGGGTGGTTGACCAGGCCGTTGAACAGGGTGTTGACCGCCGGGAAGCTGTGGAAGGTGTGCTTGGACAGTTCCTTGAGCACCGCCGGCAAATCGCGCGGATTGGGAATCAGGATCACCTTGCCGCCGGTGCGCATCGACAGCATCATGTTCACCGTGAAAGCGAAGATGTGGTAGAGCGGCAAAGCGCAAACCGAGGTCGGCTGCTCGTTGGCCGGCACGCGTTTCATGACCGGCTCGTTCCAGGCCTCGGACTGCAGCACGTTCGCGATCACGTTGCGGTGCAGCAGCACCGCGCCCTTGGAGACGCCTGTGGTGCCTCCCGTGTACTGCAGCACCGCGATGTCCTGCGGCCCCAGCTCGGCGCGGCTGAACGGCAAGCGGCCGCCACGCGCCAGCGCCTCGTTGAAGCGCACCGCGCGCGGCAGGCTGAACTCGGGCACCAGCTTCTTGACCTTGCGCACCACATGGTTGACCACCGCCCCCTTGAGCACACCCAGGCGATCGCCCATGCTGGTCAGCACCACATGCTGCACCGGGGTGTCGGCCAGGCACTTTTCCAGCGTGGCGGCAAAGTTCTCGATGATGACGATGGCCTTGGCGCCCGAATCCTTGAGCTGGTGCTGCAGCTCGCGCGCGGTGTAGAGGGGGTTGACATTGACCACCACCAGACCGGCACGCAACACCGCCGCCACGGCCACCGGGTACTGCGGCACATTGGGCATCATGAGTGCCACGCGGTCACCCCGGGCCAAGCCCAGGGACTGCAGGTAAGCCGCCAGGGCCTGGCTCTCGGCGTCGAGCTGGCGGTAACTCATGGTCTTGCCCATGAAGCTGAAGGCGGCCCGCTCGGCAAAGCGGGTGAAACTTTCCTCCAGCAGGGCGACCAAAGAACTGTATTGGTCGGCGTCAATGTCGGCGGGAACGCCTTCGGGGTAGCTGCCAAGCCAGGGGCGATCAGTGCGCGAGGTGGATATCGACATGCGACCCAGTCTACCCCACAACTGACAGAAAACTGACTGATCGGAATCAGGGTTTTCTCCAAAGAAAAAGGGCCCGAAGGCCCTTTGGAAACTGCCTTTTGCAGGCTTCAGGTTTCAAGCGCCACCAACACTTCGTCGAGCATCTTCTTGGCATCGCCAAACAGCATGCGGTTGTTCTCTTTGTAGAAGAGCGGGTTGTCCACGCCGGCGTAACCGCTGGCCATGGAGCGCTTCATGACGATGCTGGTCCGGGCCTTCCACACTTCGAGCACCGGCATGCCCGCGATCGGGCTCGTGGGGTCGTCCTGTGCGGCCGGGTTCACGATGTCATTGGCACCGATCACCATCGCCACATCGGTGTCGCCGAAGTCCTCGTTGATCTCGTCCATCTCCATCACAATGTCATAAGGCACCTTGGCCTCGGCCAGCAGCACGTTCATGTGGCCCGGCATGCGACCGGCCACCGGGTGGATGCCAAAGCGCACCGTCACGCCCTTGTCGCGCAGCGTCTTGACGATGTCGTTGACGGTGTGCTGCGCCTGGGCCACGGCCATGCCGTAGCCCGGCACAATGATCACGCTCTTGGCCTCGCGCAGCAGCTCGGCGGTTTCATGCGCGCTCACCGGCACCACCTCGCCCTGCGGCTCGGCAGTGGCGCCATCGGCCTTGGCCGGTGTGCCCGCACCGCTGCCAAAGCCGCCGGCGATCACGCTGATGAAGTTGCGGTTCATCGCATTGCACATGATGTAGCTCAGGATCGCGCCCGAGGAGCCGACCAGCGCGCCGGTCACGATCAGCAGGTCGTTGCTGAGCATGAAGCCGGTGGCCGCCGCCGCCCAGCCCGAGTAGCTGTTGAGCATGGACACCACCACCGGCATGTCGGCGCCGCCAATGGCCATGACCATGTGGATGCCGAACAGCAGCGCGATCACGGTCATCACGAGCAGCGGTGTCATGCCGTTTTGCACGTCATGCGCTTGCACAAATTCGCCACCGAACCAGATCACCACCAGCAGCGCGGCCAGGTTGAGCCAGTGGCGCGCGGGCAGCAAGAGTGGCTTGCCGCCGATCTTGCCGTTGAGCTTGCCAAAGGCGATCAGCGAGCCCGAGAAGGTGACCGCGCCGATCAGGATGCCGACGTAGATCTCGACCTCGTGAATGGCTTTTTCTGCACCCGTGTATTGGATGGAGGTGTCCACATAGCTGGCAAAACCCACCAGGCAGGCGGCCAGGCCCACCAGGCTGTGCATCAGCGCGACCAGCTCGGGCATTTGCGTCATCTTGACGGTCTTGGCCGCATACAGGCCCACGCTGCCGCCGATCAGCAGCGCGCCGATGATCCACGGCACGCCGGCGGCCGCCACACGCGGGCCGATGATGGTGGCCAGCACTGCCAGCGTCATGCCGACGATGCCATAGACGTTGCCTCGGCGAGACGTTTCAGGATTGGAGAGGCCGCCCAGGCTGAGGATGAAGAGGATGGCGGCACCAACGTACGCCATCGTGGCCAGGCTGGGGGAGATGAGACTTTGACTCATGGTTGTTCTTCCTGATTCTTGTCTTGATCCGTCGGGGACAGGGTTGAAGGTCCGCCCCCGAAGTCCTTTGATCGGTCGGGGACAGAGCTGAAGATCTGTCCCCGAAGTCCTTTGATCGGTCGAGGACAGAGCTGAAGATCTGTCCCCGAAGTTATTTATTTTCGGAACATGTCGAGCATGCGGCGGGTGACGGCAAAGCCGCCGACCATGTTGATGGCCGTGAGCACGATGCCGGCAAAGGCCAGCCACTGGATCAGGCCGTCGGGCCGGCCGTTGGTGCCCGCCTCGGGCGGCAGGATCTGCACCAGCGCGCCGATCACGATGATGCTGGAGATCGCATTCGTCACGCTCATGAGCGGCGTGTGCAGCGCCGGCGTCACGTTCCACACCACCATGTAGCCGATGAAGCAGGCCAGCACGAACACCGTGAAGTGGCCCAGGAAAGCCGCCGGGGCATAAGCGCCAATCGCCCAGAAGGCCAGCGCGCCCAGGCCAAACACCACCGCCAGCGTGCTTGCGGCCATGGGTTCGCTGCTGCCATGGGCGCTCTTTTTCTCGGCCACCGCCACGGCCACCTTCGGCGCCGGCTTGGGCGCCGCCGCCAGCGGCGGCGCAGGCCAGGTGATTTCGCCGTCCTTGATGACCGTCAGGCCCCGGATCGCGTCGTCCTGCATGTTGACGTTGATCACGCCGTCCTTGGTCTTGCACAGCTCTTCGGTCAGGCGAAACAGGTTGGTGCCGTACAGCGTGGACGACTGGCGCGCCATGCGCGAGGCCAGGTCGGTGTAGCCGACGATGGTCACGCCGTGCTTGACCACCGCTTTGCCTGGCTCGGTGAGTTCGCAATTGCCGCCCTGCTCGGCCGCCATGTCGACGATCACGCTGCCGGGCTTCATGCTTTGCACCATCTCGGCGGTGATCAGGCGCGGCGCGGGTTTGCCGGGGATCAGCGCGGTGGTGATGATGATGTCGCACTCCTTGGCCTGCTGCGCGTACATGGCGCGCTGCGCAGCCTGGAAGCCCTCGCTCATGACCTTGGCGTAACCGCCACCGCCCGAGCCTTCTTCTTCGTAGTCGACCTTGACGAATTCACCGCCGAGCGAGACCACCTGGTCGGCCACCTCGGCACGCGTGTCGTTGGCGCGCACGATGGCACCCAGGCTGGCGGCCGCGCCAATCGCAGCCAAACCGGCCACGCCGGCACCGGCAATGAACACCTTGGCCGGCGGCACCTTGCCTGCGGCCGTGATCTGGCCGTTGAAAAAGCGGCCAAAGGCGTTGGCCGCCTCGACCACCGCGCGGTAGCCGCTGACACCCGCCATGGAGGTGAGTGCGTCCATTTTTTGCGCGCGGCTCAAGGTGCGCGGCAGCGCATCGATCGCCAGCACCGTGACCTTTTGCGCGGCCAGCTGCTGCATGAGTTCGGGGTGCTGGGCCGGCCAGACAAAACCGATCAGCGTTTGCCCGGCGCGCATCAGCGCGACTTCGTCGGCGGTGGGCGGACGCACTTTAAAAACAATGTCGCTGCCGCTCCACAACGCGGCCGCGTCGGGTGCAATGCTGGCACCGGCTTCGACATAAGCGGCGTCGGACAGGTCGGCCAGCTCACCGGCGCCTTTTTCGATCACCACCGCAAAACCGAGCTTGGTGAGTTTGCCCACCACATCGGGCACGGTGGCCACGCGTTTTTCGCCGGGAAAAATCTCGCGCGGCACGCCAATGCGCTGCGGCGCGACGGCCTGGTCGCCTGTCTGCATGTCTGTCTCCTCGCTCTGTTCACCAAAAAGGGGAAAGGTGGACAGCTTAACCGAAGTCGGCACCGGACCGAACAGGGCCTGCCCTGCCCAGGGCCCTGGGCGGCACGGGCATGCGGGCGACGCCAGGCTTGCCGATAATCGCCCCCATGGACACCCGCTGGAAACCCAACGTCACCGTGGCCGCCATCATCGAACGCGATGGCCGCTACCTGCTCATCGAAGAAGAAACCCTGGAAGGTCTGCGCCTGAACAACCCGGCCGGCCACCTGGACCCGGCCGAATCGCCGGTGCAGGCCTGCGCGCGCGAGGCACTCGAAGAAACCACCCACCTGTTCACCCCGACCCACCTGCTGGGCGTGTATGTCTCGCGGTTTCAAAGAGACAGCACCGGCGAAGACATCACTTATTTGCGCCTGGCCTTTTGCGGCGAACTCGGCGCGGCGCAGCCCGGGCGCCAACTCGACACCGGCATCGTGCGCACGGTCTGGATGACGCCCGAGCAAGTGCGCGCCAGCCGCGAACGCCACCGCAGCCCCCTGGTGCTGCGCTGCATCGAAGACCACCTGGCCGGCCAGCGCCACCCGTTGGGGCTGATCTACACCGACGCCGCTGTGGCCGGCCTGGGCGCACTGCGCGCATGAACGCCCTGCTGCCCGAGCAAGCCGCGCTGACCGGCCTGGCGGCGCTGGCCGCCGGTGTGCTCAACGCAATCGCTGGGGGCGGCAGCTTCCTGACTTTTCCCGCCCTGGTGTTTGCCGGCGTGCCGCCTGTGGCCGCCAACGCCACCAGCGCCGTGGCCGTGAGCCCCGGCTACCTGGGCAGCACGCTGGGCTTTCGGCCCGAGTTGCGCCAACTCCCCAACGCCTTGCTGCGGCGCGAAGTGGCGGTGGCCGCCCTCGGCGGGCTCATCGGCGCGGGCCTGCTCTTGCTGACCCCGGCCAAACTGTTTGCGGGCATCGTGCCCTGGCTGTTGCTGCTGGCCACCGCCTTGTTCGCGCTGGGGCCGCGCCTGAGCCGTGCCAGCGGCGGCACAGGCCACCCGCGCTGGCGCCTGCCCGGGCTTTTGGCGGTCGCGGTCTATGGCGGTTATTTCAACGGCGGCCTGGGCATCTTGCTGATGGCGCTCTACACCCTCACGGGCGAGACGCGGCTGAACACCGTCAACGCGCTCAAGAACCTCAACTCTTTTGTGCTCGCGCTGCTGTCGGTGGCGGCGTTTGCGGCGGCCGGTGCGATTGTGTGGCCGCAGGCGCTGTGGATGATGCTCTGGGCCACCGTGGGCGGCTGGGCCGGCGCCCGGCTGGCGCGCCGCCTGCCGGTGCGCGGGGTGCGCGCCCTGGTGATCGCCACCGGTCTGGTGATGAGCGCGGTGTTCTTCAGCCGGCTTTGAGGCCAAGGCCCCTCATTGCAGGGGCACTTTGACGCCGGCCGCCACCTGGTCCAGCCGCGCGCGCTCGGCCAGCACTTTGGCCACATAGCCGCCGTCGTCAACCACCGCGTCGCCACCCAGGTAGAACTTGAGCCCATCTTCGACCGAGCCTTTCTTGTGCACGTATTCGGCCAGCACACCGGCGCCCACGCGCAGGTTGACGATGGGGTCGAACGCCGCCTGGCCCCCGCCGTGTTCGTCGTAACGGCGCGCATGGATGCCGCCCATCACCTGCATCAGCCCTTGCGCGCCGACCGGGCTTTGGATGTAGGGATGAAAGCTCGACTCGATGGCCGCCACCGCCAGCAGCAAATGCGCCGGCAGCTTGGTGGTTTTGGACAGGTCATGCGCTTCGGCCACGAGCGCTGCGAGCGGCTCGGGCGCGACGCGGTATTTGCGCGCCAGCCAGTCGGCCACCGCTGCCTGCGCCGGGGGCAATTCCGACAGCTCCATCGCGCGGGCGCGCTCGGCGCGGTTTTCGGGCAACCAGGAGACCAGCACCTGGCGCTCGCGCAGCCAGTTGAACACCTGGGTTTCGGCCGCGTGCAGCCAGGCCGGCTGCCACCACAGGGCCAGCACCAGCGCGGCCACCCCCAAGCCCAGCATGGCCAGGCCGCTGTGGGTGACGATGAACAAGCCGCGCCCGATGTCGGACAGCAGCAAGCCCAGTTGGCGTCGCCAGAGGCTGATGTGTTCTCCCATGCGCCCGATTATCCCCAAAGCCCCCCAAAAACCCAGCTTGGATCAGAGCGCCGGGCTTGGCGCGCCAGGGATAATCGCCGCATGTCCAGCAAACCCCGTGTGGTCGTCGGCCTGTCCGGCGGCGTCGATTCCGCCGTGAGTGCCCACCTGCTCAAGCAGCAAGGCCACGATGTGGTCGGCATCTTCATGAAGAACTGGGAAGATGACGACGACAGCGAATACTGTTCCTCCAACATCGATTTCGTCGACGCCGCTGCCGTGGCCGATGTGATCGGCATCGAGATCGAGCACGTCAATTTCGCGGCCGACTACAAGGACCGCGTGTTCGCCGAATTCCTGCGGGAATACCAGGCCGGGCGCACGCCCAACCCCGACATCCTCTGCAACGCCGAAATCAAGTTCAAGTCTTTCCTGGACCACGCGATGCGCCTGGGTGCAGAAAAAATCGCCACAGGGCATTACGCGCGTGTTCGTTTGAACGAAGCCACTGGCCGCCACGAATTGCTCAAGGGCCTGGACCCGTCCAAAGACCAAAGCTACTTTTTGCACCGCCTGAACCAGGCGCAGCTGTCCAAAACGCTGTTTCCCGTGGGCGAGCTGCACAAGACCGAGGTGCGTCGCATCGCCGAAGACATCGGCCTGCCCAATGCCAAAAAGAAGGATTCGACCGGCATCTGCTTCATCGGCGAGCGGCCGTTTCGCGAGTTCCTCAACCGCTACATCAGCAAGGAACCTGGCCCGATCAAGGACCCGACGGGCCGCCCGATTGGCAAGCACGTGGGCCTCTCCTTCTACACCCTGGGCCAGCGCCAGGGCCTGGGCATTGGCGGCGTCAAAGACAAAGGCGCGCAACGCGGCGGCGGCGAGCACCAGCCCTGGTTTGTCGCGCGCAAGGACATCGCCAAAAACACGCTGTGGGTGGTGCAAGGCCACGACCACCCCTGGCTGCTCTCGCAAGGCCTGATGGCCGCCGACGCGAGCTGGTGCGCGGGCGTACCACCCACGCCGGGCAGCTACGCCGCCAAGACGCGCTACCGCCAAGCCGATGCGCCCTGCACGCTGAGCGCAGGCGCCAACGGTGCGAGCGCACCCGAATTCGGCCTGCACTTTCCCGAAGCCCAATGGGCCGTCACACCCGGCCAGAGCGCGGTGCTGTATGACGGCGAGGTCTGCCTGGGCGGCGGCGTGATCAACGCGGCCGTGCCCATGCCCGGCTGAATCCCAGGAGTCGCCATGAAAATCGCCGCCATCCAGATGGTCTCGGGCCAGGACGCCCAGGCCAACCTTGAGCAAGCCCTGCACCTCATCGCCCAGGCCGCGCAAGCGGGCGCCGAGCTGGTGGGTCTGCCCGAATACTTCTGCCTGATCGGTCAGAAGGACAGCGACAAGCTCGCGATCCAGGAGCCCATCGGCCACGGCCCGCTGCAAGACGCGCTGGCCCAGGCCGCGCGCCAGCACGGCATTTGGCTGGCCGGCGGTACGCTGCCCATCACCGCCACAGCACCCGAGCATGTGAGCAACACCACGCTGGTGTGGAACCCGCAGGGCCAGGTGGTCGCGCGCTACGACAAGATCCACCTGTTCGCCTTTGACAACGGGCGCGAGAGTTATGACGAATCGCGCGTGCTCGAGGCCGGGCGCACGCCCACCGTGTTCGAGCTGCCCTCGCGCGATGGCCACACCTGGCGCGTGGCGCTGTCCGTCTGCTACGACATGCGCTTTCCCGAGCTGTACCGCCAGCTGCAACCCGATCTCATCATGGCGCCCAGCGCCTTCACCCACACCACCGGCCAGGCGCACTGGGAAGTGCTGCTGCGCGCCCGCGCGATTGAAAACCTGGCCTACCTCATGGCCCCGGCCCAAGGCGGACTGCACCCGAGCGGGCGCCGCACCTGGGGCCAAACCCTGGCCATCGACCCCTGGGGCCAGGTGCTGGCCCAGCAGGCCGAAGGCCCGGGCGTGGTGCTGGCCGAGTGCGACTGGGCGCGCGTGCAAGAGCTGCGCGAGCAGTTGCCGGCGCTGGCGCATCGGGTGTTTTGAGTTCGAGCAGCGCTGACCGGTGCACCACGCGAGAACCGCTCAGCGCCCCTCGCTGTGGATCCGAGCGTGAATCCGCTGTACCGTCGTCCACACCACCCACAGCACCAGCGGAATCATCAGCCCCACCGCCAGCTCGGGCTGGATCGGCACGCCCGCGACTTTGAGCGCCTTGGCGGCATAGAGCAGCAAGCTGACCACGTAGTAGCAAATCGCGGCGATCGAGAGGCCTTCCACCGTGCTTTGCAGGCGCAGTTGCAGCTCTTGGCCGCGCGTGAGTTTCTCCAGCAGCAGCTGGTTTTGCGATTCGGTGGCAATGTCCACGCGCGTGCGCAGCAGGGCGCTGGTGCGCACCACGCGCTCGGACAGCGCGGCCAGGCGCTGCGCGGTGGCGGCCACGGTGGCCATGGCGGGGCCCAGGCGGCGCTGCATGAATTCGCCCACGGTCTGCGTGCCGTGCACCGGGCGCTCGCGCAGCTCGCCAATGCGTTCGCGCACCAGCGCGTCGTAGGCGCGTGTGGCCGAGAACCGGTAGCCGTGCTCGGCCGTGGTGCGCTCGACCTTGGCGGCCAGGGCCACCAGGTCGTCCAGCAGCTCCTGGTCGCTGCCTTGCTTGGCGTCCAGGCGCGCGGCGATGTTGGCCAGCTGGGCCTCGGCCTGGGCCAGCTCGGGTGAGAGTTGCTTGGCCACTGGCAGCCCGCGCAAGGCCATCAGGCGGTAGGTTTCCAGCTCCAGCACGCGCTGCGAGATGCGGCCCGCGCGGCCTTCGGGTGTTTCGCCCTGGGTGAGCACCAGCATGCGCTCAAAGCCGTCTGCACCGATGCGAAAGTGCGTGAGCAAACACGAATGCGATTGGTTGTGCACGGTGTTGCCCATGTGCGAGCCAATCACCATGCCCTCGCCCAGCCACTGCTGGGCTTTGGCCAGCATGTCGGTCTCGCCCATGCCCTCGGGCAGCATGGCCAGCTGGATCGCGGCCACGGTCTGACCGGGGATGCCGCGTAGCCAATCGGTGCCGGTGGCCACATGGCTGGCCAGCTCGGGCAGGCTGGCGCCCCAGGCGGCATGCGGCGGCAAGGGCTGCACGATGGAATAGCGCGTGAACTCGGTGTGCCGCTCCCATTTGACGGTGAAGCCCTCGCAGCGCAGGCGCAAAAAATTGGCTTGCAGCTGCTGCAGGCTCAGGTCGGCGTGGCCCGGCAGGCGCTGCAGCTGCGCGCATTCCTGCTCACGGCCAACACCGGCATTGAGCACCGCCACATAGGTGATGAGGGCCGGCAGGCGCACGCGTGCCGAGGGTCGGGCATGCACCTCGTTGTGCAGCGTGTGGCGCAGCGGGTCGTCCAGGGGCAAAAAGCGGGAGTCGATCTCGTTCATGGGGTCCCATTGTCCGGGCTGGGCGCGCACAAAGCCAGGGGTGCAGCGATTTATCTTTGCCAGCGCCGCCGCCTGCGCAGTGGGCGCGGCCTGTCCTCAGGGCTTGGGCACAGGCGCAGGCTCGGGCTGCAGCAGATCACCGCTGCGCAGGCCCCACCAGGTCCAGCGCAGCAACGCGGCGATCACCACGCTGGCCAGCGCCAGCGCGATCAGGCCCGTCCAGGCGGGCAGCCAGCCGGCCGCGCCCAGGCGCAGCGTGAGCGAGGCAAAGGCCGCCAGCGGGAAGGACAGGCTCCACATCGGCATGCCAAAGGGCTGCGCAAAGCAGCGCGGCAGCTGGCTCAGCGCCCACAACAAAAAGACCAGGCCCAGCGCCCAGCACAACAGGGCGGGCAAGGCGGCCTGCGCGACCATCAGGTCCAGGCCGATCACCGAAGGCGGCGCCAGCAGCACGAACACGCTGGCCCGCATGCGCTCGGGCCACCAGCCCAGGCGGCGCACGCGCAGCACCAAAAGCACCAGCACCAGCGGCCACAGGGCGGCGCCAACGCCGGCTTGCATCCAGGCCCAGTCGGCATGGCCCAGGCGCACACCGGCCAGGGGCACCAGCACATTGCCCACCACAGGGATCAGCAAGGCCGGCGTCACGCCCATCCAGCGCGCAGACGGCATGCGCTGCCAACGCCAGAACACGGCCAGCGTGAGCAGCGCCTGCAAGGCCGCGCCCAACTGCCAGAGCAGGTCCCAATGCGGGGCGACGCCGGTCAGGGTGCTGCCCACCGTGGCCAGCAAGATCAACGAGACGGGTGCGGCCGCGTAAAACACATAGCGCACCGGGTGCATCCACTCCAGGCGCAAAACCTGGGGCCAACGCTGCACGCGCCAGAGCGACAGCGACAAGACCGCGACAAACACCAGGCCCGCCAACACACCGATCAGGCGCGCCAGGTCAAGGCCAGGCTCACCCAAATGGCTGGCCGCTTGCGCCCAGGCCAGCGTGAGGCCGCACAGGCCCATGACCGGCACGAACCAGATCAGGCCCAGATGCTCCAGAGAAGGGGCGGGCTTGGCGACAGACTCGGGTGTGGGGCAGGACAAGGCCAGCCCTCAGCAGCAACTGCCGCCCGAGGTGTTGCAGGCGCCGGCTTCTTTCACGCCGAGCTTGCGCAGCAAGATGCCGGGCGGGCAAAAACCGGTGATGCCCGACTGGAACAGGTTGAAGCCGACAAAGGCCGTGAAGGCCAGGAACCAGTGGCTCACAAACAGCGGCGAGGCTTGGACGCCCAGCGCCAGCGACAGCATGACAAAAAAGCCCGCCATGATTCGGATGTAACGTTCAACAGTCATGGTTTTCTCCTGGTTGACAATGAAACAAGGTCTTTCCCGCGCCAGCGGGAATCCATGGCTCCCGGATCAAGTCCGGGATGACATGTGGGGTTCGTAGCGCTTGCGGTAGAGCGCATGGTAGAGCACCGGAATCACCACCAAGGTCAGCAAGGTGGAGACGAGGATGCCAAAAATCAATGAGATGGCCAGACCATTGAAGATCGGGTCGTCGAGGATGAAGAAGGCGCCGATCATGGCGGCCAGGCCCGTGAGCGCGATGGGCTGGGCACGCACCGCGGCCGACTGCACCACCGCGTCCTTGAAGGGCAGGCCATTTTTGACTTGCAACTCGATGAAATCGACCAACAAGATCGAATTGCGCACGATGATGCCGGCCAGCGCGATCATGCCGATCATGCTGGTGGCGGTGAACTGCGATTGCAGCAGCGCATGGCCCGGCATCACGCCGATCATCGTCAGCGGGATCGGCGCCATGATCACCAGCGGCGTGAGGTAACTCTTGAACTGCGCGACCACCAAGAGGTAAATCAGCACCAGCCCCACGGCATAAGCGGCGCCCATGTCGCGGAAGGTCTCGAAGGTGATCTGCCACTCGCCGTCCCACTTGAGCGCGTACTGGCGATAAGCGTCTTCGGGCTGGCGGATCCAGTATTCGCCGAGTTCGCCAGTGCCGGGCAAGGCGGCGTCTTTGAGGTGCGGGCGGATCGCGAACAGGCCATACAAAGGCGAGTCCAGCTGGCCGGCCATATCGCCAAACACATAGCTCACCGGCATCAGGTCTTTGGTGAAGAGCGGCTTGTCGATCACGCCAGTGTCCACCTGCACCAGCTCGGACAAAGGCACCAGCTTGCCATTGGCTGCGCGCATGGGCAGGGCCAAGATCGCGTCGAGCCCCACTTGCGAGGCCAGCGGCAGTTGCAGTCGCACGGGTACTGGCAGTTTGGATTCGCCATCGTGCAGGTAGGCCGCGTCCAGACCCGAGAGCGCGCCATGCACCGTCTGTGCGATGGCGGCCACCGGGATGCCCAGCGACTCGGCGCGCTGTCGGCGCACCGTGAGGTGGGCGCGCGGCGCGTCCTCCTTGAGCGTGCTGTCAACGCCGACGATGTCGGGCGTGTCGCCAAACGCCTTCATCAGGCGCGCGGCCAGCTGCTGGCGACCGGCCTCGTCGGGGCCGTAGACCTCGGCCACCAGCGGGCTCATCACGGGCGGGCCCGGCGGCACTTCGACCACCTTGACGCGCGCACCGTGGCGCTGACCAATCTTCTCCAGCGCGGGGCGCAGCTGCTGCGCGATCACGTGGCTCTTGTCGCTGCGGTGGTGCTTGTCGACCAGGTTGACCTGCAGGTCGCCCTGTTCGGCATCGGCACGCAGGTAGTACTGGCGCACCAGGCCATTGAAGGTGATGGGGCTGGCCGTGCCGGCATAGCCCTGCAGATCGCGCACATCTTTTTGCTGCGCCAAAAAAGCACCCATCTCGTGCAGCGCGGCGGCGGTGTTCTCCAGCGGCGTGCCTGCAGGCATCTCGACCACCAC
>JACCDW010638121.1_pt1 | contig 14370 bp, 10 predicted proteins | sample 7449781 | NCBI WGS metagenome assembly JACCDW01 (sample SAMN15323449, study PRJNA562643) | freshwater metagenome | isolation source: river surface water | place: USA:Blue River Watershed | collected 2017-08-18
CTAGTTGTTTTTTACGCAAGTGATCCCATTCAATGATTAAATCTGTTAGCGTAGAGTCAAAAGTCGGCTCCACTAATTTCAAGTTATAATGTTTAAATACTGCTTCTGACATTTGAAATTTCTATTTTAATAAATTAACAGATGTAATTTGTTTGAATTAACATTAATAATTCTTTAATCCTTATTTTTCAATACTTTACAAGTATACATTATTTTTCAATAATTTACAATTACAAGATGGAACATTTGCATTTTGAATGTATAATAATTAAACATCAATGAATAATTATTTGACAAATTTCCATCAAAATTGAGCTTTTACCGCACCTTAAACTTTTTAAAATATCCCTCCTCAGTTTGGCCTTCGGTAAAAATCATAAAAGTTTTACGCAGATTGTGGGGCTGCATATCCTGATGAGTTTTCATCGGACTTTTATGGATCAATTTACGAGGCATGCATCAACGATTTAAGCGGTTGTCAAAATCGCCTAAGAAAGGCAGGGCGCCGTATTTACCCTTGAGGTAATTTTGTTCGATGTTTTCGTCATTTCTCGTGGACTTTCCATCTTTTTTGAAGTCAGCCAAGGAGTAGAGATTGGAGGCCCCGAAGGCGTCTTTTTCGACGAAAAATATTTGATCCCTTCTGAAAATTTTAGCATCCAGCAAGTTTGTATTGTGGGAGGTGAATATCAATTGGGCATGGTTCGGATTCATTTCTTTATTGTGAAATAACAGCACCAAACGCTCGGTCAGTTCTGGATGCAGCTTTGTGTCTAACTCATCAATGACCAACACACTGCCATTTTCCAATACATCTAAAATTGGCCCTGCAATATGTGCAAACTTTTGGGTGCCTTCTGATTCGAATAAACCAAAGTGAAATTCCTTTAACTCAGGGATGCCTTTTGAATTCATCACAAACCTTTTTGACATCAAGTCATCAACGGTACTGTGCTCAAGCTCCACTGAAGAACTGTCGCCAACTGTGAGTTTGATATTTTGACCTTGAAAAGAATTAATGGAGATATCCTCTATTCCAAAATCGGCAAATTTGATAAGCTCCACAACCTTCTTGCTAAATGCGCTACTTTCCTTCATTCGTTTAACCGTATATGCTTTATAAGAGCGGTCTTCGATACCGGAAATAATATTGAAATGATGAACCCACTCCAAAAATCCTGCACAGGTAGCATCATTAAACTGTGCGCCAATTGTCACGAGGAATGCTTTGGAATGAACCATCTTTTTAGATGTCAATTCATGTAGAATCTTATGCTTAGCAGGAATTGTAAACGATTGTTTCTTGCGGTAAAAAACTTCCGACTCACGCTTGTCTTTTACATACAACCATTCTTCTTCAATACCGGCACTCACGACACTAAATCCGTAACGATAGTTTTTACCTTTCCAAAAACAATCTATTTCAAATTGTGCCGGCATCTTAGCTTTCTCTGAATCAAGTTGAAAATTTGGCACAACAAACTCCATACTATCCAGGTTCTGATTCCCAGTAATAATGAAATTCCTAAAATGCAAAAAGGCTTTAATCAAATTACTTTTCCCACTTGCATTGGCACCATACAACACCGCAGATGTAAGTGTCTTCACATCCTTCGCATTTTCCACATAGTTCTGACTATCATCAAACAAGCGCTCCTTTTTGGCAGAAGCCTTCAACGAAAACGCTTGTGGCTCTTTAAAGGATAACATATTTTCAAACGAAAATCTATTTATCATAATACCTTGTTTTTGTGATTTATTCACAAATATATCGCATTTTTGTTGATAACACCAACTATTTAAGTATAAAAAGGGGTTAAAACATGCAAAAAAGGTTATTAAGAATAAATTAAATAAGTCTGAACGGAATAAAACAATATGATAGTAATCCTCAATTGTTTTAACTTATTAAAAGGCAGGTATATATACCCTTTTTTATAGGTATCAAATATTTCATTTTATCTAGTCTCGAGTGTAGTTTTGTTTTCAAATTAAAAAAATATATATGAAGAGCAGAGCTATATTATTACTAGTGTTTAACTTTTATATAAGTATCAATTGTTTTAGCCAATACCAACATTTTCTTCAATACATTACACCGTATCTTTCTTCCCCTGTTGTAAGTGGTTTTTATTACATCAATCCAAGTAATTCATTTCAGCCTGGTTACCTATACCAACAATATAGAGTGAATACACCAGATTTCGACAATCAAATGATACTAATTGATTATCATGTAGATAGTTTAGTGGGTTACTCACATTATAAATACCAACAACTATATAAAAACATTCCGGTTGAAGGTGCTGGATGTATTGAACATTTTAACGAGTCAAATAAATTGAAATACATCAATGCTAAACTTGTTGATTCAATTAAGCAAGATACCAAACCGAGATTTGGACCCGATGAGGCAATAAATTTACTCCTTGAAAAATTAAATTCTTCTGGTCGAACAAGTTTTGCATGGGATTCTCCTGAATACGAAGCCCAAATTCAGCAGGATATGAATGATTCAACTGCAACATGGTACCCTGATGCGGAATTACTCTTTGCAGTAGACACTTTCAAAAATATGACAATGGTAATAAGTGGTGATCGCTACAAATTGGCTTATGCCATACCAATTACATTCTTAAACCCATTTGAAACAATAATTTATCATGTTGATGCAAACAACGGTAGTATTATTAAAGTCATTCAAACAAGCAATAGTAATGGGCCTGCAACTATTTCCATCTATGGAATTAACACTATTGATACTGAATGGCAGGGAGGATTTAATCAGAATTTTTTATTAAGAGCAAATGATAATGGGAAGGCAATACATACAAGGATTGCAAATCTCGATCACGCATGGTGGACCCTAGGAAATGTAACCGATGATGACGACATTTGGGATCCGATTCAATACAAAGAAACTACTGCTCATTTTTTTACAACCATGGCTTGGGATTTCTACGAAGACAAATTTAGCAGACCAGGACAAGACTCAAACGGAATTATGGTTAGGGTTCTATCACAATACAATTCTGATAATTCATTTTTCACACCGGGTAATAGTCACTTTAATTATCTTAAATTCGGTACTTCTGATTTAAATGGATATCTGGGATCTGAACCTTCAATTGTTGCGCATGAATATACACATGGTGTCATACATCATACGTCCCAATTAGGAAATACTTATGAAAGTGGTGCTCTAAACGAGGCTTTCTGTGATATTTTTGGAGTGGTAATACAAAGTCTCATGTTAGACCAAGGATCTACTGATTGGGTTTTTGGAAACGAAATTGCAACTTCAAATTTTAATAAAAGATCTTTAAGTGCCCCTAAAACTTTAGGTACTCATTTAGATAATATTGGGTCAAATGTTTTAGGTCAACCCGATACATATTTTGGTGAATATTGGCAATATGACAATCAAGATTCTGGCGGAATACACATAAATTCAGGCGTAATAAATAAATGGTTTTATCTATTAACCGATGGAGACTCTGGGATAAATGATAACGGTGATTACTATAATATTTCAGGAATAGGGATGTTAAAATCTATAAATATTTTGTACCACGCCATGACTACAGGCTTAATCAGTTCAAGTCAATTTTCTGATGCTCGAGAAGCAACAATTGAATCATCAATTGAATTATATGGGGAATGCTCGATCGAACATCAACAAACCACTGACGCATGGTATGCTGTTGGAATTGGTGGGTTGAATAACTGTAACACCACCTACACGTCGGAAAATTTAAATTACGATGACTATAAGATTTATCCGAACCCAACATCCTCAGAAATAAATTTTGAACTTCCGTCATGTTCTAAATCAATAATAAAAATAACAAATCTATCTGGCGAGGTATTACAAAAAATAGAGACCTCAGACATTTACTTTTCAATACAATTAGAGTCATTACAAAGTGGTTTGTACATGGTCACTATTGATAATGGTCGTTTTATTGTTACAAAAAAAATAACACTGAGTAAATAATTAAATAATGAAAATACTACTTACTTCGGCATTTATGTTGCTTTCATTTTATTCAAGCTCGCAAAGCAAACACTCTTTTTCAATCCAATCTGGCCTGATTCACTCCTTTTTCGACAACACACCACTTGTGAATTTAAATTACACTTCCAAAGATCAGGGGATTTTTCATGGAGTGTTTTTAGGATCTAATGGTCTGAGTTATGCTTTTACTTTGAATAATAAGAGTAGTATTGCTTTCGAAGGTACCAGGCTCGCTCGTACTTATGAAAAGTATCGAAACGACTACCAAATGGGAGATCTTGAAAGAAGAGTATTAAGTACTTTTTGTATTAAATACAATAGAAATTTTCTTTTAACGGAAAAGACCAAATTTATTTATGGAGCAGGTGTTAGTTACAGAAAAGGATTCGAAGATATACACCTTGGACCTGCTCCATGGCCATTTAATTCCTCTGTTGTTCAATATAATATAGGATTAACTGCTGTAGCTGGTGTTCAATATCCGTTGAACAATAGTTTTAGTATTTATTCCTTAATTGATTTGAGAACAACACTTATAAACTTGGATAATAATTTCCAAAATCCAAGAATACATAACGGCTATCCCAACCGCTTTGATTTATCCTTGAAACTAGGTTTGAGTTTTCATTTTTAGCATAAAATGTATCGGAGTTTAGGTTGGAAAATAACCAAATAAAAATCAAAGGTACATATACCCTTTTCGTTTAGTATTTATACCATGAAATTTCAGAAATATTCTCAAATTTTAATCCATGTGATATTTTTGAAAACAAAAAAACTAATTACTAATTTTAAAACTAACATCATGGCATCTTCAAACCAAATGGGAAACTTTATTACACTTGACGAAGCATCAGAAATGACCGCTCATTACAGAGAAACCATTCAACCGGGCGAAACTATAGCTTATGCTATTTCTAAAGATTTTATAAGCCAAATATTAAATCAAACTGGTTGTGAAGGACTTCGATTTTACTATGGACTAAACAATGATGGTGAAAAAACTTTAGTGATTACTGGTATAGACAACGCTGGAAATGACATGTACAACGGCCTAATTGCAGATGGTGTTTGGAAATGTCCAAGCATATGTTCCGCGAGAAATTCATTGAATTCTTGAAAATCTTTGATACAATATATTACGCATATGTAATTTCTGGACTCATTCCAATTGTTTGTTTTTTTGTTGTAAAAAATAAAACAACGAGTGGTGCTTTACAAAAAGATAAGATTTTATATTTTATTTTCTTTCTCTCATTAGTAAGATTTATTACCGATATAACAGTAATAGTATTAGGGATTTTTTATCAAAATTCTTTGCCTGCTATCCACATATCAGTTTTACTATGTTATTTGATAATTCTGTTTATCATTGATGAAATCAAACAAATCAATAAATTGAATTACTTTATCGTTACAGGATTCTTACTTTTTATTTCCGATTTAATTTTTACCTCAAGTTTCTTTTACACGTGCCTTTTAAGTTCGTTAGCAACTTTTGCAATTGTTATCGGGCTTTGTATTTGGCTGTTACAAACAGAAAATATTACCAAAACAAATGAAAGACTTATCGGCTCATTGTTATTATTTTATCTAACCGCTGGAGGTTATTATCTTTATCAAGACTTAATGTCAAACAACAATAAAATCATGAGTTTAGCACTTCATTTTTTCATTACTATACAACTACTGTTTAATGCTTCTTTATCGCTAATAATATGGTCAAAGAGGAAGACCTAAGTTTGATCATTGCATTGGGAATGATATTTCTGATGGCCCTCGGTTTAAGTATCATCAATCTGACTAGAAAAAATCGCAGCATCAAAATACTTGGTGCTGCTTTGTTAAAAGAAGAACTTGAGAGAAAGGAACTTGAAAAAGTGGGTGTCGCTATAGCCACTCAAGAGGCTGAAAGAAATGAAATAGCAAGAAAACTTCACGACGAAGTGAGTGCTGTTTTTTCTCTTGCACAACTCAATCTGTCGGTTGTTAAGCAATCTGCAGATAATGGGAAGGTAGATATAAAATCTATTGAAAAAACATTCAAATTACTTGACTTAGGAATAGATCAATTACGAACTATAACCAAAGGATTGGTTCCACACTATTTGGTAAAATTTGGCTTGGCGAAGGCATTAGAAAAAACCATTATTCAAAAAATGGAACAGCTAACATCCAGTTACACCTTTCATTCTACGCTTCCAAAGCACTTTAAAATTGAAGAGCAAATTATGATTCAATTTTATTTCATCGCACATGAGCTGATTACCAATTTACTCAAACATAGTAAACCAGCTCATGTCAATTTGGAACTTGCTGAGCATCAAAACATTCTTCTATTGGAAATTACACATGATGGGTTGGCCCTTGCTCAAAAAGACTTTGAGAAATTTGCACAAGATTCGGATAGTTTAGGACTTATGAATATCAAATATAGACTAAGTCTAATTAAAGGTGAGTTAGTTTTTAAACGAACCAAAAACGAAGGTGTCATCCTACTAAGTACAAACCTTTCTCAATAAAGACTGCTATGAATATTAAATTTGCATTAGTTGAAGATCAACATATTGTCAGAGAAGGCCTTGTTGGGATTATCAGCCAAATTCCAAGAGTTGAATTTACTTTTAGTGCTGAAAATGGGCAAGATTTCTTTAATCAGTTACGTAATCACACTATTGATTTAGTATTGTTAGATCTTGATATGCCTGTGATGGACGGCATTGAAACATTTAGACTTTTAAAAGAGAAGCATCCTGATATTAAAGTCATTATGTTAACTACGCATAATGATGAAGATGTTGCATTGGAATTAATCAAAGAAGGTATCTCAGCTTATCTGCTTAAAACAAGTACAATTCAAGAGATAACCACTGCGATTTACCAGGTCTATGAGAAAGGGCGTTACATTTCTGAATTTGCGGAGCAACTTCTTTATAATCAACTAAACCAAAAAGCTTTGCCATCAGAAAATCCTAAAGGGTTCACTGACCGTGAATTAACAATCATTAGATTTATTTGTGACGGCTTAACTTCCAAGGAAATTGGGTCAAGGATGAGTCTTGCGAAGAAAACAATTGATAACGCACGAATCAATATTCTAAAAGCTTACGAAGTAAGTTCAGCAAATGAGCTGATTAGACTTTGTATCATTGATGGTATTTACAAACCACGTACCAACCAAGAAATCTTAGATGAACTAGAAGCCCATGAAAAAGCTGTCTATCTCAGAAGAATTTCAAGATTAGTTTAAACTTTCTGATAGGTATTTATGCCTTATTTTTAAGGTATTACATTTTTTTTCTTTCCACAGTAGAACGATAGATTTGGTTCATTATGAACTAAATCAATCGCCATGAGAAAAAACCGGATTCATTTCAATGTGCTAAAAACGAAAATAGCACTCGCAATCTTGTGTATAATTACAATCCAAAAGATTAATGCTCAAAACAACATATGGAGTTTGCCCTCAAGCTATTACAACAACGTATTTGTTCAAGGGCTGCCAATTGGCAGTGCTCCGGGATTAGATTATCAAGGAGAACAAGCTCAATATGTGCATAATGCAATGCAGGATGCGAATGGAAATCTGTTGTTTTTTGTTATTGATGGTAAAGTCTACGATAAAGATGGCTTTTTCATCGATGAAATGTATCATACTAGTTTTGGTTATATCCCAGGTGGTCAAGAGATTGTAATTGTACCTGATCCAGGAAATTGCCAGAGGTATTATATTTTTTCATCAACACAGGGTGACTTTCCTCGTCCGTTTTATGCTATTATTAATTTGAGCATGCCGAATCAATGGACCGTTGGCAGAAATGGCGCACTAGAAGATTTTAGTAATGGTACAGCTCAACCCTTGAGTTTGCCGAGTAATAACTGGTTTAGAGGAAGAATTGGATTTGCAGCTTCAAAATTACGCTCTGACAATAGTAGGTTTCTTTTTGTACATGACGGGATTTCTATGATTTATAGAATGCGAATAACGTCTTCAGGACCAATTTATGACAATTATACTATCAATCACGGTGTTCACATTTCATCTGAACAACGATCAGAATTAGAACTTGTTGAACTACCTAATGGAGATTACAAACTAGCATCCTGTTCAACCCCAATGGGTGGCAATAATATTTCAAATCAAGTTTATTATACAACATTAAATGCAAACGGAAACATTGTTCCAGGAACAGAGCAAATATATAATTTTTATAACAATACAGGAAACTCTCTAAATGATACCAAACCATTTGGCTTAGAGTTTTCACCAAACGGGAATTATTTATATGTAGTACATAACATTACTCCTAATCATCCAAATCCAATAGAATATATTGATGTTTTAACAAATATAGCATATCCAATTATCGTTACGGGACAAGCTGATTTTCAAAGGACTCAAATCGAAATTGGAAAAGACAATAAACTATACTTTGCAGCAAGCGATCGACTTGCGACACTTAGTAATCCGAACACCCCAGCTGCGATAAATTGGAATAATTCTGCACATCTAATTACATACAATCAAACATTAGATTATGCTGGGCCACAATATGTATCTTCTTTTACACTACCAGATCAAATCGATGGGATGGATTATTCAACGCATTTCTTTGTTAATATTCAGTGTTGTATTGCAAGCACTTATTTTGATGCAAATGTTTTCACAGCGCCAACGACTGCAACATGGTCACCAGGATTGAGTACAAATCCTTTTGCGTCGGTTACAGGAACGGTATTTATTGAAAAAGAATTAATTATTCCTGCAGGTAAGACTATTATAATTGAAAATATGACTTTCAAGTTTGCTCCTGGCGCAAAAGTTGTAGTTGAAAGAGGTAATGGACTGACAGGTGGGAAATTGATTCTTAACGGAACGACTTTTACAGCCGATACAAGATGTGACTCACATGCAATGTGGCTCGGGGTACAAGTATATGGATATAATAATCAAAATCAATTACCCTATTCTACAAGTCAGCAAGGCTGGCTTATTATTAAAAATGGATCAGTTATTGAGCATTCTATTAAAGGCGCAGTCGCTGTAAAAATTAATTCAAGTTCAACTTATCCGTATAACTTTACATCATATGATTTCAATTATACAGGCGGTGTAATTCAAGCAAGTAACTCAACTTTCAAAAATAACCGCCAAGATATCGAGTTCAGAAAGTATATTAGTCCAAACGGAAGTAATAACCAAAGTAGATTTACTAAATGTGAGTTTAAAACAGATGGACTTTTAAATAATCAAAGTTTTTATCCCTCTTATCATGTATTAATGCATGACGTAGTTGGAATTACATATTATGGGAATAAATTCAAAAATTATACCCCAAGTCTTTATGCTCACTGGCAACAAGGATGGGGGATCTACAGTGTTGATGCCCAGTATTTTGTTTATGCTGTATGCAATAATCTTACAAATCCTTGCACAAGTTTTGAACCAAATGAATTTAGCTCACTTTATTTTGGAATTAGAGCTTTATCCGGAAATGGATTAAGAACCATTAAGGTCGATAGAAATGACTTTATTAATAACTATTTCGGTATTTATCTTGGAGGGCCAGATTTCGCAAGCATAACCAGAAATCAATTTGAAGTTTACAGGTCGGCAGCACCTAATCAGACTTTTAATACTTATGGCTTGTATCTCAATGGATGTACGGGGTATTCTATTGAAGAAAATACCTTTACTGAGTTCAACGATCCGTTCGTGACATCTAATGGCAATTCCTATGGGGTCATAGTAAATAATTCAGGATCAAATGATAACGTTATTTATCGTAATGATTTCTTAAATATTAAAATTGGAGGGCAATCTCAAAATATTAACAGTGTAGCGTATAATCCCGGAGATTCAAATCCTAATAACGTAGGTTTACGCTGGAAATGCAATGATTTCACTGAGAACATTTTTCAAGCCGATCTTGCAGTAACGTCAGGAAGAATCGCATATCAACAGGGATATTGTTTAAGTCCGTTTTCACAACCTTTAAATGCAACAAAATCTCCAGCAGGTAATCGATTTAGTCATTCGACGTTTGATCCACAGAACGATATTGCTGTAAATAACAATTCGTTGGAATTTGAATACTCCCATCATGCGGATTTGATAACCTCACCATTGTATTTTAATACTGCAATGGTTTCGCCGCAACAATGCTTCAATTCAATTTATCAAGTTTACTATGATGAAACAAAATCATGCCCTTCTAATATCAAGGATGGAATAATCGATTATTCTTCTCTAAAAGAAAAAACTGATTCAATAAAACAAATTGTATATAATTTGGAGAATCAGGTTGATGGAGGTAATACCAATAATCTTCAAAGCCTGGTTAATACTTTAAGTGCTGCTGATGCCAAAAACGCTTTGTTAGCCGCATCGCCTTATTTATCCGACGATGTATTAATGACCTATTTGTTAACAAATCCTCCAGCAAATCATATTGAACAAGTCATTTTAGCAAACTCACCGGTATCCGAATTAATTATATCCGAGCTAAACAACCATGCTTTAACAATAGAAATAAATACTAATATTAATAGCGCTCAGCAAGGAGTATCAGCAATGACCTATTTAATAAATGAAATAGGTTATTTTAAAAGTGAAAGAAATGGATTAATTGATGAAAGAATCCGACTTTTCCTCAATGATACGTTGATCTCAAACCCATTAGACAGTATTGCGCTAGTACTAAAGGAAGAAAATATAGAATTCCGAAAAAAACAATTATGCGATACATACATTGCTAAAGGTGATTCGTTAAAAACTGCCGAAATCAGGGATAGCCTTGTTGCTGAATTTGGCTATGATAATTATGTAAAAATGGCTGACCTTTATCAGTTATTAAGAGAAGAGCCATCATCATGCTATGCGATTAATACTGACATAAACATTAAGCAAGAAGTTGAATATGTGGCATATGATCAGGATGATCGAATTAATTCGGTCAGAGGCGAGGCCTTAATCTCCGTTGCATTTGACAGTTTGTTCATGGCCGTAATTGAACCATTAGCGAGTATTGGAAGTGGTTTACGAAAAGGAGAAAGTTATAATGAACTTCAATTGGAAAAACTAAATGTGCTATCAATTTATCCTAATCCGTCAAATGGAGAAAGTCAGGTAATACTTGAACTAAACGAAAAAAATGGAGTGAAAATGGAAAATACCTCCATTGAAGTGTTATCTATTTCTGGTCAAATTATCGCCACTTATAAGTTTAACTATATGGGCAATCAAATAATTATTCATCCAGATAAAATTAAGCCTGGTATTTATTTAGTGAGATTGTGTGACAACGGTCAAGTAATTGAAGCTCAAAAACTTCTGATTAATTATTAATTTCAACTAACATCAAGGGACGTAATGTCCCTTGATGTTTTTGCATATGAAAAGGAACAAAATTTACATAATTCTGAGCATGTGTTTATTGCTCTATAATGTTCAAAAAGTTCGAGCACAATCCTTATTTCATCAAGATGTATTCTATGGTGGCGTTACCTCAGGTGGCTTTTCCTCAGGGATGGGTACTGGTTCAGGCACTATTGATCTTTATATTGAACCAGGTAGCACAATTAGGAAAGCATATTTATTTTCGTACCGAGTTGGTTTTCCCCCTACTGTTCCAATTACGGTCAATAATCATCTTTATTTATTCGACACTCTGAAATGCATTATGTCCGTTCAACATACAAGTCCTTGGGCAAATCCGATTAAACTATACTATCTTGACATAACGGAAGATTTGCTGCCTTCCCCTGCTTCTACATTTCATATAGATATTCCGTTTCAGCCAGGGCTTCCAATTAATTGGAGCTGGTGTACGGCGTTATTGTATATCGAATATGATAATCCTAACTTATCTAAAATTGCAACATCAATTTGGATAAATAACCAGGACTATGTTGGATATGAAAATTATTCCATGTTGGGTATGAATCCAATAAACACCAGTAATCCGGTGGGCTTGTCACTAATGTTAGATAGAGCTTGTAATGATACTTATGAAGGTACAATTGTAAATGTAAATGGGAATACTCTTGGTACAATTGGTGATCCAGATGCCGTTAATTCTATATTTAATTGCGCAGGATCGAAAGGTCATTTCTATTATCAAAATGAGTTTTTATTCGGCATAGACGATGATACATCTGATTTGATGATGGGCGGTGCTGATGCATTAGCAGATATTTCCTCAATTATTTCAAATGGATCAACTGAATATGCACTCAATCTGTCGCATACTAGTCCCCATCCAGCGTCTAATCAACCACATGTGAACCTTCTTTTTATCAATGCCTATTCAACTCCTTGCGATACCTTTTCAACGAGTATAATCGCCGATACGGTCATTTGCAAAGGAGAGAGTATACAACTTTCTGCGAGTGGAGGGATACATTACAACTGGCAGAATCATACATCTTTAAATAATCCGAACATTGACAACCCCATTGCGTCACCCGATAGTTCAATGCTTTATGTAGTTCGTATAGAAAATGCACTTGGGTGTAGTCGTACTGAAAAAGTTTTTATAAAAGTTAATGATAATCCCAAAATAACAGACATTTCGATTGTTGCATCCGTTTGTGGGAATGATGATGGACAGGTTACTATTACAGGAAGTGGTGTAAATCCATTAAAATATTCAATCGGAAGTGGTTTTCAGAATATGAATAATTTTTCAAACCTTTCTACTGGAAATTATTCCCTTTTTCTTAAAGACAACAACGGGTGTACTTCTGATACAAACATCCTTGTCCCTGAAACTATTCAGGTGAATGCAAACTTCTCAGCTAACCCTCAGTCAGGTATGAAGCCATTACTCGTTGAATTCTCTAATCTTTCAATAGGTGCTAATAATTACCAATGGTTTAGAGATAGTAATTACCTTTCAAATGAAATAAATGAAAGCCAATATTTTACTAATTCTGGGACTTACTCAGTTATACTTATTGCTTACAATAACATCCCTCAATGTGCTGACACTATTTCGCTACATATAACTGTATTTGATTCATTAATGATTCAAATTCCAAATGTGATTACCCCAAATGATGATGGCACTAATGATGTATTTGCAGTAACTATCAATGGCGCAAAAGAGGTCATGTGTGTTATTGTAAACCGCTGGGGCAATTCAGTATTTGAATATGCTGAGCAAATTTCGACAAATCCGATAACGCTTAAATTATGGGATGCAAATTTAAATGATGGCGAAGGGGTTACCGAGGGTGTTTATTTCTACAGGATGGAAGTAAAAGACATGTACGATAAAACACATGAGTTAAAAGGGTTCTTTCATGTTTTTAAGTAAGATGAAATTGGAAAGCCGGTCAAACATTACACTTACCTTGAGTAATATTAATTCTAATCCGAAAAATCTCGTTTTGCCATTGTATCGGAATAGCTATAAACTCACAAAATGAGAATTTAGAGTTAAACCTCATTGAACATCAGTAATCCATGTTGATATTACGGTAAAAACAACGGAAATACTCGGAATTTTCAACAAAAACTGTAATCTTGATGTAATTCCATGGGAATTTCCAGTGAATTCTTAGGAATAACTCTGAAAATGTTCTCAAATACAAAGCAAACGTACTTGGTCCGCTAGAAAAACAGGGGTTGAACCACCAAATCTATAATGTTCTTCCCAAAATTCACGATCAACCTCTACCCTGTTATCTCACTCATACTTTCATTAGCGTGCTAATTCTTGGTTCCCCGAAGTTCTAATACGAATAAACCTTTCAAAGAATGCGCCTGTAAGTTATTTTGGTATAAATACTAATTGATTCGGGTATGAATACCGTTGGAATAGTGGTGGGAAGTGGGTAAATCGGTTGGTTAATCAACCGGTTTTGATTTGAAAAAACGGTAAGTATGAACACGAAAATAATACTTTAATCAAGTTGACTATGAAATCAATAGAAGGACTACCATTTGTGAAATTTATGATGCTAATAAGTAGTATGGCTCCTTTATTCCTTCTTGTTGGAATTCGCGGAATCAACAAAAATGTTATTGAAGATAATCACTTGCAGATTGCAGTCACGTTGCTTTTGTTCATTCCTTTTATTGTAATCAAATTAAGAATATATTTTGCACGTAAAAGCAATGATGTATTCGTTTTGGATGTATCTGCAACAATGAACAATAAGGAATATTTGTTCACTTACTTTTTTACAGTTTTGTTGCCCCTTTATAGCGTTTCAATCAATGATAATCGCGAATTTGGAGCCATGTTATTCGCGATTTGTTTGGTTCTTTTTGTGCTATGGAATATGAATTTGCATTTTGTAAATATTCTATTTGCCATTCAAGGATACAGAGTTTACACGATTGA
>JACCDW010846528.1_pt1 | contig 14370 bp, 13 predicted proteins | sample 7449781 | NCBI WGS metagenome assembly JACCDW01 (sample SAMN15323449, study PRJNA562643) | freshwater metagenome | isolation source: river surface water | place: USA:Blue River Watershed | collected 2017-08-18
CAATTCCGTCATAGACCTCACGCCGCAGGAATCGCAGATGAACTTCGCGCAGATATCGGCGATAAACAGGCCAGGAAGGGGAGAGACCGACATACAGAAGGTTCCTCTATGCGGAGGAATCTGCATATTCAGGAGAGAAGCCATCGAGAAGATCGGAGGGTGGCACGAGGACTTCATCGGATGGGGCGGAGAAGACGACTTCCAGTCCGTGAAGGTGAAGGCATTCTTGACATGGCACGAGAACGCGGCGAAATGCTACCACCTGCACCACGAGAGAGTCGCTCCAGACATGAAGTGGTATCAGAGAAACCTGCAGCTTCTGCAGAAGCTTTCCGGAATGAGCAAGGACGAGCTCAGGAAAGTGATAAACAACGTCGTTCCAAAATCAGGACTCAAGTACAAATATGACAATTTCTGACAAGCTGAAGGCGATATGCAACTATTCGGAAGAAAGCAAGAGCTTGCCGCCTTCGGCATCGATCTCCTATATGGGCTTCGACACAATGACCGAAGGGCAGAGAAGAGAAAAGAAGAGGAAGGAGAGGAATCTCAAGATAGACTCTCTTCTTGGAGAAGAAGACGAATCTTCATATGATTCTGATTCTGATTCTGAATATGAAATCATGGAAGATATTTCAGAAATTCCGACCATATCTCCGAAGATATACTCCATGACCGTTTCCGCGAAGAGAATCGACGAATTCGCGGCATATCACGACATAGTCTGCTTTCTCGACAAAAGCTCTCAGTCAAGGCATCATTTTCCGGCAAATCTCGACTACTCTCCTGCAAAAAACGAAGAGCTTTCCGAAAGAGAGCAGCATGAGATGAACTTCAGAAGGATAGTCACCAAGATAATGCACGCATCGAACTTCATAGCGAGCGATGGAAGGATGGGCCCGGCCACGGCGGTAATCGTAGGCTCGGAAAACTGGCATTGGTTCGGTGAGGAAAATATCGGAATCAACGGATTTCTAGGAAACATTCGCGTCATATTAGACGAGAAGATAGATCCGAAAAAGATAATAGTCGCCAGAGGCGGAAGGAAGGATTCCGCAGGAATATTATGCACGAAATGCGTTCCTGATTCCACATTCTACATAAAGGAGACTGACAGATGGGAATCGCAATACGTGTGGTTCTGGATAAAATAGAAAAAGCGCCGATCGGCGCTTTTTTTATGAGAATATCTTTTCTTGCTTTGCTGGAACCCTGAGCTTTTCATATTTCAGGAGAAGCTTGTACATCTTGTCCCATTCGTCTGTAGGATTCACGACTATCTTCTCGTGCCATTTGTTGTTGTTCATGTATTCGACGACCATGCCTGCCTTCAGGTCTTCTGCCTTCTTAGGCATCCAATACCTCATCTTCTCCACGAAAGAGAAAGATATGCCGCTGTGTATGTAGGACCTGTTGCTTGAATCCGTGTTATACATCACTATTCCCATCGGCTCTTCCGATCCGTCGAAGAATACCTTCTTGGCGTCGGATTCTCCGAAATACTTAATGATGGCGCAGTCTTGGTGGAATTTGTTGAGAAGGAATAGAGCGTCTCTCCTGAGATCCTCGTTGTCGCCGGCGCAGAACGCCATGACCGAGTCCTCGAACTTGCCCTCGTAATATCCCTTTATGGGAAGTATCTGATAGTTCTTCGCGTACAGCACAGAGACCATCTGGTCCAGGTTGTCGGAAGAAAGTATCATGTACGAGGCGTTTGGGTGTTCTAATCCTAGCATATGTTATATATTAAATATCCTTTCCCGATAGATTATATATTAATCTACAAAAGGCGGAATTCCTCGAGCAGCTTTATCTTGAATATCGCTTCTGCCTCGTCTTTCCTGCTCTTAGGGACGATTATGCTGTCGTGGACGGTGACTATCTTCATTCCCGGGCAGGAATATTTTATCTCTTTCACGATCTTGTTGAAGATAAGGCTAGACTCTGCCTTCTGCAGCTCGTACGCCAATATCCTGTAGTCTCCCCTGTCTTTCTTGTATAGCCTTATGAAGTTGTGTATGGTAGGAAACATCTCGCGGAAAACCTTGTCCGCCTTGCTGTTCGCCATGTTCTTTCCGAACAGCACCTTGTAGGTCATCTCCTTCACCATCGGCTTGTCTTTCGTTCCGATGTGGTTCATCACATGCTGGTAGTAGGTCCCGTTCATGGTCAGATGCCTGAAGAGGTCGAGCTCTTCCTTGGCTATCCATTTCGTGCCCGAATCGTCTATGATCTTGTTGAGGAATAGAGGCTGGCTGTTCTTGATGTCGATCTCGTGCGTCTCTTCTCCGTCGAGCATAAGGCAGTTCTTCCTTATGAATGACTTCAGTATCGTGAAGTTCGTATGCATTCGGCCATAGCTGTCGAAGTGGTAGAATATGTGCTTGTCGTTGACGCACTCTACCGAGTACCTGTTCCTGTTGTATATGTCGGTGTCGTTGTGCGCCAGGTTGTCCAGATAGAATATGGCGCGGTCGAATTGTATCTCGGCATGGAAGAGGTCGTCTACGAGCATGGCCTTGACGTCCGCGTCTATCAGCCCGTCGCTGAGTCCGGCTTCTTCTACCTGCGATACCTTGTTCTTGTACTTCTTCAGCAGTATGGCGTCCTTGTTAACATACCTCTTTATAGTTCCTTTGAGAACGGACTCGGATACCATGTATATCCTGGCGTTCTTTCCCGCGAAATAGTTCTTCCGCATAGAGATGGCGCCTGACTCCACGAGCCAGTCCATGTAGTAGTTGTATAGGTGTCCGTACTTTTCCTTCAGTATGGTGGACATCAGGCTGAAGCTGTTGTCCTTCTTGAAGTAGTATTTGAGTATGAGGCTGTGTACTATGTCTATCGCGTATGCCGACTTAAGCTTCTGTCCTTTGTATTCGAAGCTCTTCGACTTGGATATCCCTTCTAGCTTCTCTGGAAGGAACTGAAGGCTATGCTTCTTCTTCTCCAGCTTCTTCCTTATCCCGGAAAGCTTCTTTTCCGGCGCCTCTGAAACGATCTTAAAGCTCATAGGATTTATATCGGCAGGCTTCTGATATGTTTCGCTCATTTTCCGAAGATGTTAGATGCCTTTGACTTCCTGACTTCTCTCTTCAAGATGGCAGACAGCTCCTTGTCTATGTCTATGGAATGGAATGAAGAAATGTCTGCCGCCATCTCTCTTGTCCAAGCGGCGCGGATCGGCCTTGTCTTGGCTTCTACCTTGACCGATTTGATATTTAGGTTCATCTTGTTCTATTTAAGAGGTTCTTTAGCGCCAGGCACTGCCTTTCCGCCTTTTCCTTTCTTCTTGCTTTCTCCTGCGCCTTTCTCGAATTCCGTGTATACGTCTGGATAGACTTCGCCTTCGGCGTCGGCGTCGTACTGTATCTCGAAGAAGTCCCCGAAGTCAAGCAGGCCGGCCCTCGTAAGCTCGAGCTCGTGCATCTTGTTCAGATATGAGTCTATATGCTTGGATATGTCGTCTACGAAAAGGTTGAAGAGCTTGACGGTGCTTTCGGTGAATATCCCAATCGGCTTCTTCCTCTTCTTGCTGAAAGATCCGAGTATTACCTTGAATATGTATTCCAGCTTAGGGCTTTCTCCGATATACTCTTTAGTCATCCTGTTCTCGATGAGGCCGGTGTTTATCTTGAACTTGTCCTTGTCGAAGAACTCGGGAACTACGAAGTCGAAGTCCAGAAGGTCTTGCTTAAGCTCGCCTACGTAGAAGTTGAACAGCCTGCATATTAGATATATGTAAGCCTCGTCTTTCCTCTCTCCTTTCAGCTTTATGTCCTTCAGGTCGATAGACTGGCAGAAGTTCATGAAGTTTACGAGTATCAGCGTGTATATCTCTACGAAGTCGGTGCTGTTGGAATCGCTCACTCTCGAATAGAGAGGGTTGAGCAGCTCGAAGCTGACTTCTTTTTTCTTAGACCTTATTATGAGCTTCTCCAGGTTCTTCTGGAAGTCGTCCTGCATCAGGAAAGACCTTTCCGAAGCCGGATTCAGTATCTTGTAGAAGAAGAACGCGAAGCTCTTCTCGCCGAATACATACTCCAGGTCTTCCTCGCTGGTGTTGAGGAAGTACTTTATCGCCTCTATCATGCGCTCGGACAGCTTTCCTTGGAACACCACAGGAATCATGTCGGTGTCGAACAGCCTGGAATATTCCTCCATCTCGTCTATCTCGAACTCGTATTTGCCGTTCTTGTATATCGCGGCGAGGACCATGTTGTTCTTAGGTATCCTCTCGTATTCTATGTTGGCAGGCTGCTCGTCCGGAAAGTACTCGAAGCAGAACCACCACTTCTTGTTGAGAAGCGACTTGACTCTGTAGTCGAGAGAATTGAGATAGCTCACCGCCGGGTTGTAGTAGTTCTGCATCGCGAGGTCGATCATGTTTATCTCCTCGCTGCTCAGCGACTTAGGCTTTATAGTGAATTCCTTTCCGTTCCAGTTTACCCATATCTTGGATCCTTGCACGTCTTCGAAGACGATTATCTCGTCCGCGAATATCTGGTCGAGAAGCTCTTGGCTCTCGCTCTCGTTTAGGTTTATAAGCTTTCCCATATTCTTTATACTTTGCTTGCCGGTTTTTGTTTTTGCACCGACTTGTTATATATAAAATGCAGGCGCATCTGTTTTAAACAAACATGTCGGCCTAAGATATAAGTGGATATGGAAAAGATAATGTTCATTGCACCGCATCTGTCCACAGGCGGCATGCCGCAGTATCTGGTGAAGCAGATAGAGTCGGTCATGAAAGACTACGAAGTTCATGTAGTCGAATGGGCCGACGTTACCGGAGGGCTGTACGTGGTCCAGAGAAACAAGATAAGAGAGCTGGTTGGAGAAAGGTTCTACACTCTAGCAGAGAAGGAAGATGTATTGGGCCTCATCGACGAGGTGGCGCCTAAGGCAATACATTTCCAGGAAATACCGGAGACCTTCGTGTCGAGGGAGATTCTGATGGCGATATACAGAGATGAAAGGCCATACTACATAGTTGTCACGACACATTCGTCGCTTACCGACCCAGAAGGAATATCTTTCACATCGGACAAATTCGTCCTCGTGTCGGAATGGAGCAAAGACCGCTTCGAGGAATACTACGGAGATTCGATTCCATGCGACATATGGGAATACCCGGTGGATAGAATCGAACATGACAAGGCCGAGGCCAAGAAAGCGCTGGGGCTGGATCCTTCTTACAAGCATGTGCTGAACGTTGGCCTCTTCACAAGAGGAAAGAATCAAGGAGAGCTATTCGACCTGGCCAGGACATTCGAGAAGGAAAAGGTCATGTTCCATTTCGTTGGAAACCAGGCCGTGAATTTCGAGGAATACTGGGGACCGATAATGAAGGGCAAGCCCGCGAACTGCGTGGTTCACGGAGAAAGAAGCGACGTAGACTTGTTCTACAAAGCAGCGGACCTATTCTACTTCTGCTCGAATTTCGAGCTGAATCCGCTGGCAGTCAAAGAGGCGCTAAGCTATGGCCTCCCTACTTTCATAAAGAGGCTGCACACCTACAAAGACTCGTATGATGGAAAGGCTACCTACATAACGGGAGACCAGTCCGCGAACAGGAGGAACGTCATCGAGAAGCTTGGCGGAGTAGAGATGAAATTCGACTTCGAAAGGTTCGAATGGGGAGACGTAGAGCCGCACGAGAATTTCAAGGAGACCATACTTGAAGAGCTATCTCTGAACATATACGAAAAGCATGTCTTCGTGGAAGAAGGAGACATAGTGCTGGACATAGGAGCGAGCGTAGGACCTTTCTCATATTCAATACTTCACAAGAATCCAAGCAGGATATTATGCATAGAGCCAAGCGAGGAGCTTTTTCCTACTCTGGAGAAGAACATGAAAGACGCTCCAGCTACCTGCATAAACATGGGCATATCGAAATTCGACAGCGACGAACAAGAAGGCGAGTACATATTCGGCCAGAAAGCCTCGAAGATGAAGACCATAAGGTTCGACACTCTTTTGGAAAGATACGGAATAGACAGGGTAGACTTCTTGAAGACTGACTGCGAGGGCGGAGAATACGAGATCTTCAACCTCGAAAACGAAGAGCTGATAATGGAAAAGGTCGGCAAGATCGCAGGAGAGTTCCATCTAGGCACGCCTGTTCTCAAAGAGAAATTCAGGGAATTCAGGAACACCTATCTATTAGAATGCGAAGACTACAAGGTATTCTCAGTAGACGGAGTCGACATAAAGTGGGACATATGGACAGACAGATTCATCGAATACTATACGGAAGTAATAATCTATATAGACAACAGAAAAAAACAAATCGGAGATGTATAGCGACCTTACGAAGAACAAAAACATAATAAGAGAAATCCAAGAAGTGAAGATAATAAACAACTACAACGACGGCGCGTATGTAGAGATAAACTCTTCGCTGAAAGAAAAGAGATTTCGAGTAGACATAATCGACTCTACCGGAAGAGTGGAATTCTCAAGCGAAGTCGGTCCAAACATGTGGTGCAAGACCAACAAGAAATACTTCGAGGAGTATACCTGCAGAGTATGGGACATAGACGCGAACAAGTACATATACGAAAAGAAGTACGACGCGAGAGGAAAGAGAGTCTATATCGCGCTAGACTCGAAGTCCGTCGGCGACACGATGGCATGGTTTCCGCAGGCAGAGGAGTTCGGGAAGAAGCATGGTTGCAAAGTCATATGCTCTACCTTCTGGAATTGGCTATTCGAGTCTGAATATCCGGAGATAGAATTCGTCGATCCAGGAACCAACGTGCCGGACACCTACGCCACATACAAGATCGGGCTCTACTTCAAAGACGGTGGAATAAACTACAACATGCACAAAGTGAATCCAACCAAGGTCTCGCTCATCAGAATGGCATCCGACATGCTAGGATTGGAAGAATCAGAGGCCAAGCCTAGAATCAAAAGGCCAAAAGTGGAAAAGAAGAAGCGAGTCGGAATAGGATTCCATTCGACCGCGCAGACAAAATACTGGAACAATCCAACAGGATGGCAGGAAGTAACCGACTTCTTGATATCAAAAGGATACGAAGTGGCGATAATGTCTAAAGAATCGGATGGCTATATGGGAAACTTCTTTCCAAAAGGAACATCCAGGCTAAAGGAAAGCTCTTTTGAAGAGCTTATAGAAAACATGCTATCTTGCGAATTCTTCATAGGAATAAGCAGCGGACTAAGCTGGCTGGCGTGGGCGCTAGACGTTCCGACCGTCCTGATATCAGGATTCACAGGAGAATCTCTCGAGCCGAAGAAAGGAGTAGTTAGAATAGCGAACAAAAGCGTCTGCAACGACTGCTGGTCCAGGCATAATTTCGATGCCGGGGACTGGAACTGGTGCCCTGACCACAAAGGAACTCCAAGACAATTCGAGTGCAGCAAGATGATAACAGGCCAGATGGTCATAGATCGCCTAATAACAAGCGGATTGATAGACCAGAAAGACATAAGGAACGAAGAGATGAAAAGGCTTATGGAGTTCTTCGAGAATGAATATGACATAATAACAGAATACGAAGGAGACTGGCATATATCGAAAGACGACATAATACTAAAAAAGAAATAAGCCAATGAAGCACGAAAAATGCTATATCCTATATTCCGACGAGGCATATTCGCCAACCGTCGAAAAATGCGCCAAGTCCATAAGGCAGTTCAGCGATATTCCGATCTATGTCTACATGATGAATTCAGACATAAGTATCGACGTGGAAGGAACAAATACCATCAGATGGGACTGCGAGGTAGTTCCTGACGAAAGTCCTAGATACTCTCAGCACGGCACCAACTTCTACATAAACCGATACAACAAGAGCATATATTCGATGCTCATACAGAGGCCTCTGATCGCCAAGCACGCTCTCGAGAACTACTCCGAATCGGTGGCATACGTAGACGGAGACTCGGTCGCTACCAAGAACGCAGACAGGATATTCGGCTATCTCGATCCGGACTCGGACCACCCAGCGTTCGTAGAAGGAATATACGAAGTCCTCTTCATGGGAGACAGAGGAGGCATATACGGAGGAGACTATACAAGGAGCCTAGAGCACCCGGCATGCGAGCTTTTCGGAGTAGACCAGTCGGTAAGAAAGAAGTACAGGCAGACCGGATACTTCGTCGCGGGACAGAAAAGCATAGGATTCCTAGAAGAGTGGCACGACATGTGCTCCCATCCGCTTATAATCGACAACTGCTGGCTTTACGCGCCGTTCAACGAAGAGACCATAGCGAACGTCCTTCTCTGGAAGAAGAAGATATTCGACGGGCTTCCATACGTATACGTAAACATAGGAGCGACTTCGATAACGGAAGTCTATTCGATCGGATTCACCGGACAGAAGAACCACATCAGGGAATGGGTAGCCATACCCGCAGAGGAAGAAGAGCTCCTCTTCTTTCATGGAGAAAAGAATCCTGGAAACATGCAGAGCATGATAGAAGAAATAATAGAAAGGCAATGATGCTGATAGAAGTAAGCATAGGAGAGCTGCTGGACAAGCTCACGATACTGGAAATAAAGAAAGAGAGGATATCAGATCCTCTGAAGCTTCAGCATATAGAGAAGGAATTCTCCATACTGAAGGAAAGGTCGGAAGAATATCTCAGGTCGGAAGAGATATCCGCCATATTCGAAGAGCTGAAGAAGGTAAATTCCGACCTATGGGTAATCGAAGACGACCTCAGGGATATGGAGTCGCAGAAGAGGTTCGACTCTGAATTCGTAGAGAAGGCAAGAGCGGTATACTTCACGAACGACAGGAGGTTCGAGCTTAAGAACGAGATAAACTCGCTTGCGGGATCTACCATAAGAGAGCAGAAAGGATACAAGAAATACTGAAAAAGAAAAGAGAGCCATTGGCTCTCTTTTTTTATTTTCTAACGCTTACTCTGACGCCTGGCGCTTTCTTCGCCTTAGGCTTCTGAGACTTGCTCTCGTTCATGCTCACCGTTACCTTCTTGGAGACCTTGACGACGAACTCGTCTTCCCATGGAGTGAAGAGGTTTCCGTCCGCGTTTACTTCAAGCCTTATCTTTCCGGTCTGTCCTTCGTTGAACAGGCTAAGCTTCTTGATAGGTATGACGCACTTTCCTTTCTTGATGTCTCCAGTGAACATAAGAGTCCAGTCTTCAGACTCGACTATCAGCCTCACTTCGGTATCGCCTTGGCTTACACCTTCGACCGCGATGTCGCATACGAAGTCTTCCGCCTTGTCTTTATACAGCTTGTAGAATCCTTCGTCAGAAGATTCGTTCTCCTTCTCAGGCTCTTCATCCTCTTCGTCTTCTTTTTCGGCTGTGGCAGACTCGTCATCTTCATTTTCGTCCTCTTCGTCCTCTGCACCAACAGACTCTGCTATCCTATAAGGATTTAGATCCTGGTCTATAGTCTCGTATTCTTCGCCTTCGGCTTCTTCTTCAGAAGCTTCGGCGTCGTCGAAAACGCCTTCTTCAAGAAGGTTCTGCTTCATCTTGATCAGGTCGTCTAGCTTGCTTCCTTTGAGGAAGTCTTCAAATCTAAAAACGTCTTCTTTTTCTTCCATGATTTATATATTCTTTTTCAAAAGCCTACTTTTACGCTGACCGCTTCCTTGACGAACCTCTCGAACTCGTTTATAGTCACCTTTATGTCTTCGACCGGCTCTCTGGACTGCTCGTATTCTATTCCCTTCACCTTGCAATAGACCTTTATCAGCTTCTTGGCCGCTTCTTCTCCGAGGTCCTTCTTTACCTGCTTCCAGGGATTCCCGTCTACGTACTGCTTGTATTCGTCGCCTTTGTACGGAAAGCCTGCTCCGCCTCCTCCGCCTCTTATCTTCTTGAAGACTTCGAGCAGTATGAACACCTCGTCCCAAGTAAGGTCTACCGATTCCCAGGATATGGCCATCTCTTCCCATTTGAGATACTTCTTTCCGGCTGAATATTCGGCGTCTGTCCAGGAGAGCTCTCCTAGATCTACTCCAAGAAGGGACGATCTCACAAGCGGCATAGTTCAAAAAATTTCCCTTATATATTAAATAACTCATGTTAGAGGCCTTTATGTTTAATATATAATCTATGAGCTACAATCTTACTGGCGCGACCGTGTCGTCTACCTATGGCAGGCTTGTCCAAGTAGTCCTGGGAACTCCGAACGAGTATTACGACGGCTTCGGGACTCTTCTTGACTTAGGGGCAGGGAGCGCGTCTGTGGGACCGGTCGGTCCGACGGGGCCTTCAGGAACTTCCATAAGCTGGATGGGCGCATGGGACGACATGATGATGTACTTCGAGAACGACGTAGTCTACTACAACGGAAGCTCGTACATCTGCGTCAGCCAGCCTTCAGGATCCGCGCCATACGACGATCCGCATACGGCGACCGCAAGCTGGGACCTGATGGCAGAAGGGCAATACGCTCCTTTCTACTTCCAGGCCACAGCTCCGGTTCCGAGCCCTACCGTGCTGGGATCTAGATGGATAGACAGCGACACGGGAAAGGAATATGTTTGGGTCTACGACGGAACGACCTATACGTGGATGCAGCCGACTCAGCTCGTGGCGATGAAGAACAGTACGAATGAGATAACAGGCCCGACGAAAGACGCCATATTCGCCTTCGAATACTACGGCGTGGTATACATGGGAGGAATATGCACGGTGACGCTTCCGCAAGGATCGTCTCCGGACGACGACGGAAAGTTCATAACGATAGCCGACGAGGTAGGAGGCATATCAAGATACAACAGAGGAATAAGAGTGCAGGGAACGGCATCTCAGCTCATAAACGGCGTAAGCGACGTGCTTATGAAGATGGACAGGATGTCTCTGACTTTCATGTACAGGAACTCTTCTTGGAAAACAATATAAAAATATGTCTTATATCTACAGCAACGAAATTAAATATGCAGATTCCGCGAACCTCGACGCGTTTGGGAGGCTTCGCGTTTCTCAGACCACGTCGCTGCTGGATATAAAGCACCTGTTCGACAGCCTTCCGCTTTTCGTGGACGAAAAGAGAGGAGGGGGCGGAACTTCTTCGTGGGCAGATTCCTGCGTCACGATGTCTACGTCAGGAGACGGAGACTATGTCATCAGGCAGTCTATAAAAGCAGCGCCGTATCAGAGCGGCAAAAGCCAGATTGTAGAGGCATCCTTCACAGGATTCGCGACGCAGTCCAACGTGATAAAGAGAGTAGGATACTATACGGCAGGAACCGCCAGCTCATATGGGACAGGATTCGACGGATTCTTCCTAGAGTCGAACGGGACGACAGGACAGATAAGCTTCCAGATATGGAAAGGCGGCGTCAATACGGCGACCGTAGATTCAACTTCATGGCAGACTTCGGAATACGACGCCAGCCTGCTAGACTGGTCGAAGACTCAGCTGATGCTCGTAGACTTCCAATGGCTCGGAGTAGGAAGGCTTAGATTCTACATGATAGTGGACGGAACACCTAGGCTGTTCTACGAACACTCCGGAACAAACAATCTTTCGGCCGTCTATATGAACATACCGAACAAGCCGATCAGATACGAGATAAGGCAGTCGGGAGCCGGAAGCGGAAGCTTCGGAATGATATGCGCGGGCGTGGCGATGGAAGGGTCGATAAACTCTCTATACAGGACGCTCGCGATAAACGACTTCACTGAGAGGACTCTCGCCACAGGAGGAACGACATACGCGATGTTCGGCATAAGGCTTGTAGGATCTCCTGCACAGATAGGAGTATCAGGCATGCTGGACGCGGTCGACGTGCTGCAGACTTCAAACGACAACTATCTGGTAACTATACAGAAGGCGCCGACTCTTTCAGGAACGGCAAGCTGGACGAAATTGGCGAACACTCCGATCGAATACTCGTTCGGTGCAGGAGCTATTTCTGTAACGACGGAAGGATTCTCGATGGCCAGCTTCATGGGAAAATCAGGAGCTCTTTCTCAGGAAAAGATGCAGATGGCAGATAGTGCTTTCTCGCTCGGATATAAGATAGACAACACTCCGGAAGAGTGGTGGATCTGCATAAGGTCTGCAGGAGACAACGCCAAGATGAGGACCGGAGTAAACATAAAATATTTCAAATAAGACATGCCAATAAGCTTTCCTACATCGCCGTCGGTAGGCCAGATATACACGCTCGATTCAGGGGAATCCTGGAAATGGGACGGGTATGCTTGGCAGACTATTGGAATGACCGAAATAGGCCCGGCAGGGAGCAGCGGTACTTCTGGGACTTCAGGAACATCTGGAACTTCAGGAACTTCCGGAACCTCAGGAACATCTGGAACTTCAGGAACTTCAGGAACAAGCGGTAGAAACGGAATAGACGGCGCAAACGGAACTTCTGGAACAAGAGGAACTTCCGGGACTTCAGGAACAGGAGGAACTTCTGGGACTTCCGGAACGTCCGGAACTTCAGGAATAGACGGAACTTCCGGAACAAGCGGCACAGAGGGAACTTCTGGAACTTCAGGAACTTCTGGTACAGAAGGAACGTGCGGAACTTCAGGAACATCTGGATCCAGCGGGACTTCAGGAACAAGCGGCATATCCCCTAAGTATCTTACTCAGACAACGCATCTGATGTCGGTTCCTAATATAGGAGACATAGTCTACTTCGAATCGCTTGATTCAAACCTTTCATATTCTGCAGGACAATCGATAGTGGCAGCGGAAAGCGAATATGTCTATTTCGAAGGAATCGTGCAGAGCTATGATCCGGTAGGCGGAGACATGTACGTAATAGTAAAGAATGTCGTAGGAAGCCCGGATGGACCGGACTTCACCATAAACATAACCGGAGTAGAAGGAACATCTGGGACTTCCGGAATAGACGGGACTTCAGGGACTTCGGGAACAGAGGGAACTTCTGGAACATCCGGAATCGATGGGACTTCCGGAACATCCGGAATAGACGGGACTTCAGGGACTTCGGGAACAGAGGGAACTTCAGGAACATCAGGAACAGAGGGAACTTCGGGGACTTCCGGGACTTCGGGGATAGATGGGACTTCAGGGACTTCCGGAATCGATGGAACATCAGGAACTTCCGGAACAGAGGGAACTTCGGGGACTTCAGGAACAGAGGGAACTTCCGGAACATCAGGAGTAGAGGGAACTTCCGGAACATCCGGAATCGATGGAACGTCCGGGACTTCCGGAATCGACGGAATCGACGGTACATCAGGAACAAGCGGAACTTCGGGAACAGAGGGAACTTCTGGAACATCAGGAATCGATGGAACTTCAGGGACATCCGGAATAGACGGGACTTCCGGGACATCAGGAATAGACGGATCTTCAGGTACTTCTGGAATAGACGGAACTTCCGGAACATCAGGGACTTCGGGAACAGAGGGAACTTCAGGAACATCAGGAATAGACGGGACTTCGGGAACTTCAGGAATCGATGGATCTTCAGGTACTTCTGGAACAGAAGGAACTTCCGGAACATCAGGGACTTCGGGAACTTCAGGAATAGACGGATCTTCAGGTACTTCTGGAACAGAGGGAACTTCAGGAACATCAGGAATAGACGGAACTTCCGGAACAGAGGGAACCTCCGGGACTTCGGGAACAAGCGGATCTTCCGGAACTTCAGGCGTAGACGGATCTTCAGGGACTTCAGGGACTTCTGGGACAGAAGGAACATCAGGTACTTCTGGAACAGAAGGAACATCAGGAACATCTGGATCCAGCGGGACTTCAGGATCTTCAGGAGTAGACGGATCTTCAGGTACTTCTGGGACATCAGGGACATCCGGAATAGACGGTACTTCGGGAACATCCGGAATAGACGGTACATCAGGAACATCGGGTGTTGATGGATATTCAGCACAATATATAGGAACCTCAACGGATACTATAGATTTATCAACTCTCGCAATAGGAACGACATATTCTCTGTATACTACTGCAGGATTGGAATATTCAGTAGCACAGCATCTAATAATAGCAAATAACAATACGAATCATTTTCATGGAGATGTGATATCATATTCACATGAAACCGGACTTCTCGTTTTAGAGATTGCGAGAATAGATGGAACAGGAACATTTTCTTTTTGGACGACAAACCTAGATGGTGCTGCAGGTGGAAACGGAACGTCTGGAACTTCAGGAACTTCCGGAACAAGCGGAACATCAGGGACTTCAGGGACTTCAGGAACAGGTGGAACTTCAGGAGTTGATGGAACCTCAGGAACAAGCGGAACTTCTGGAACTTCCGGAACAAGCGGAACCGAAGGAACTTCAGGAACTTCAGGAACAAGCGGAACATCAGGGACTTCAGGAACAGGTGGAACTTCAGGAGTTGATGGAACCTCAGGAACAAGCGGAACTTCTGGAACTTCTGGAACTTCCGGAACAAGCGG
>JACCDW011884054.1_pt1 | contig 14370 bp, 1 predicted proteins | sample 7449781 | NCBI WGS metagenome assembly JACCDW01 (sample SAMN15323449, study PRJNA562643) | freshwater metagenome | isolation source: river surface water | place: USA:Blue River Watershed | collected 2017-08-18
ACAATGTTTATCATTACATATATAATTCTTATTACATTTACAACATTTATCTTTATTGCATCCACACTCTAAAAAAGAAAACATAGTATCTATCTATTTATAGAATATAAATAAAATTTTTATAATTTATTCAAAGGTAAATTTTGAATAAATAAAATAATAAAAATAAAAATAAAAAAGATTCTTTATCCGAAAATTGTATAAGCTTCTGTACCTGATGTAGTATCTGTGATATAGAAATAGAGAAGTCTAGAACCATTACCACTTGCTCCACTAATACCTCCAGAGAAACCATTAAAGGTGACATTTGTTGGTAAAGGTAAATTAAATGTAAATGCACTCGTATTAGAAGGAGAGAAATAAACAGGAATTACCTGTGCTACATTTAATCCGAGAACCATTACAGATGGGTCAGGTAAGGTTAATATTAAACTTCCAGTACCATTTGGAGAGAAGATGATTCCACTTAAAATATCAGTCTGTGATAAAGTTGTATTTGTAGTTAATTGTACTGGAGAAGGTGAAGTCATTCGTAAATTACCTAAATTAAATACACTTGAATTTGATAAATTAAGATTACCACCTATTGATAAATCACCTGTATTATTAATAATCTCATTTGTACTATTTACAGAAAGAGGATATAACCCAGTCTCTGTGGAAGTAGTACGAATAGGGAAAGCGTAGAAACCAGAAGTGACCGCATTAACAGCAGCATTGGTATGAGCACTCAAAATAATGGAAGGATATAATTGTTGAGAAGCTCCAGCTAAATAACCAATAGCAATAGCATTTGTGGATTGATTTGAATAACCAGATTGATAACCGATAGCAATGGAGTAATTACCTTGTGTATCATATCCAGAGTTTTCACCAACAGCTATACCATTCGTTCCTTGATTTGTAAAACCAGCATTCTTACCTAAATGAATATTGGAAGAACCAACATTATAAGATAATATATTTGAATCCCAATATAAGTAATCGGAGTAGAAAGTACCATCTGGTAAAACAGTACCAGTAGGTCCAGTATAACCAGTGGGACCTAAATATCCAGTCTCTCCCATAGGTCCAGTTTCACCAGTAAGACCATTAAGACCAGTTACATAAATACTAATATTACTAATAACTGTATCATTGGGTGGAGAAGGATAATTAATAAGACTATTAATTTGTATTCTCTGTGGTGTTGGAGAAACCTCAGCAGGAGTAGAAGTAATAAATACACCATTAATATAATAATATGCGAGAGTGGGTGTCACATAAATAGAGAAGATAGAACCAGGAAGTAATGTAGCTGCACCTATAGTTCCTCCAGGACCGTATAGATCAATTTGATTACCTCCAACAATAATACCATTATAATTTGTTAAACCAACACCTACATATTCAGTACCAGTAGCAAATGAAGGTGCTCCACTAACAATCTCTGCCTGGAAATAGATTCCGGAATTGGTATAATTGTAGGATTCAACTTGACTGATACTTTGAGAATTACTAGTTAGAGTGATAGAATTGGGTGAATTAATGGTGGCACCATTATTAGGGACAATATTAAATAATGCTGGACCATTATTACCAGTAGGACCAGTAACAGTAGAAGCATCTCCAGTAAAACCCTGAGGACCTGTAAAACCAGTTGGTCCTAGTTCACCTGTAAAACCTTGAGGACCAGTATCTCCTTGTATACCCTGTTCACCAGTAAAACCTTGAGGACCAGTAAAACCAGTTGGTCCGGGTTCAGTAGAAGCATCTCCAGTAAAACCCTGAGGACCAGTATCTCCAGTGACACCAAGAGTAATAGGAGCATTACCTCCAATAACTTCAATATCAAACCAAGGGTATTGACCAGTTAAACTACCTCCAAAATCAGCATTTGTAGTTGTAACAGTACCAGTACCTACATTAATAACACGGAAATCAACAAGTGTAGTTGATGAAACAGTAATTAAAGCCTCAGCAAATCCACTAGCATTACCATTATTTGATACAGTATCACCAGGAGCATAAGCACCATGTCCTGAACCGATGTAGGTTGACGTAGTTCTATTGTACCAACCGAAGAAAGCGCGAGTTGATGAACTAGAACCAGCCCATGCAGGAATAGCACCCATTAAACGATAGGTACGATTTGGTTGTAAAGTAATGACACCAGTAGATGTATTTAATGAGATATCACTTCCAATACTATTAACAGTACTTTGGAAAATAACTGTTGTACCAGCAGTCATACCACTTTGAGAAGAAGTTGCAACACCTCTATAATAACTTGCCATAACACCGATACCAGTCATACCTTGAGGACCAGTAACACCAGTTGAACCTGTATAACCTACTAAACCTTGGGGACCAGTTAAACCTTGAGGTCCTGTAGCACCTTGAACATTTTGTAATTCGATAGCATAAATAACAGGACCAGCTAATTCACCGAAGTTTGTAGTGTCAGATAAAGAATTGGCTTTTAATGAATATGTATAAGTACCAGCAGTAGGAGCATCAATCACAGATAGACTGTAAATTTGATTTTCATTAGCAACTGATGCTTCAAACTGTGTTACATTACCAATAGCAGTCGTGTCTCTATAAAGTTGAAGGGCACCTAAGAATGAAGAACCTGAAACATTTGCATCACCATAAACTGTAATTTGAACAGGATTACCTGAAGTAGTAATAGATGTTGAAAGGACTGTTTTAGGGAAAGTACCCCCTGATGCTACAGTTATAATACTAGATGAAACATTCTGTGAATAATTTACAGCTCCAAGAGTGACAGAAGGACCAGTGAAACCCTGAGGACCTTGAGGACCAGTAAAACCAGTTGAACCTTGAGGACCGATTGAACCAGTTGAACCAACATCACCTTGAGGACCAGTAGAACCTGTATTATCATAATAATTATTACTATCCACATTTAATTTACCAGATGAATCAACCCATAAAACAGACATTCCAGAATAGGAAGGTGGTTGTGAAGTTTGATTTTGTAAAACCATATAAGTAGGATCTACGGGTCCATCTACTGTTAATTTACCAGCAATATAGAATTCACCTAAACCTGAATAAGAATCAGGATAATATTGTAAATTTGAAGAACCTGTTAAACTAGAACCATTCGAGAATAATACATTACCTGTATTTGATTCAAAATAAAAAGAACCAGTAGGTCCAGTAGGTCCATCTACTCCTGAAGTACCAGCGCTACCAGTAGGTCCAGTAGGTCCGTCAACACCAGAAGTACCATTTTGACCAGTCGGTCCTTGAGGTCCAGTAGGTCCGTCAACACCAGAAGTACCATTTTGACCAGTCGGTCCTTGAGGTCCAGTAGGTCCATCAATACCATCTAAATTAATAACATAAGTGACACTATTTGGTGGTGAATTAATAGTATTTACAATAAGAATACTTAAAGTTGTTCCTCCATAAGTATAACTTGTAACAGTACCTTCAAAAGAAGTAGAACCATATGTACCTATTACTGAATTTCCTGGAATGTATGCAAGATCCGTATTAACACCAGTAAAAGTAATTGTATTTCCACTAGTAATAGAAGGTGTAGCAGCAGCAACACCAGGGGTTAAATATTTATCACCAGGGTTACCTTGAGGACCAGTGTCTCCAGTTGGTCCAGTACCAATGGGTCCAGTAGCACCAGTAACACCTCTTGGACCTACAACAGATACTTCATCAGCGAGAGCGATTGTTTTTGAAGTTCCAATATCACATATATTATTTAATAAATTAACAGTCACGGATGTAGATGTTAATCCAACAATATTTTGTATATAGAAATATGCATCATATCCTATTACTATATAGGTATTTGTTGAAAAATATGCAGGATAATTGGTAGTAATAGTAACGTTCGATAATATAGAACCACATGAGACAGTAGCTCCAGAACCAAGAGTAGAAACAATACCAGTAATAATATCACCTTGAGGACCAGTAATACCAGTATATCCAGTAAAACCTATTAAACCCTGAATACCTTGAGGACCAGTCTCTCCAGTGAATCCTTGAGGACCTTGAGGACCAATTTCACCCGTTATACCGGTATCACCTTGAGGTCCAGTAAAACCAGTATCACCTTGTGGTCCCGAAAAACCTTGAGGTCCAATTTCACCAGTTTCTCCAGTAAAACCGATAAAACCTTGAGGACCAGTTTCACCTGTAAATCCCATATCTCCTTGTGGTCCAGTGGGTCCTAATTCACCTGTATACCCAGTATCACCTTGAGAACCAGTATAACCAGTAGGACCGATATCTCCAGTAGAACCAGTATCACCCGTATTTCCTATTTCACCAGTGGGTCCAATTTCACCAGTTGGTCCGGTATAACCTTGAGGTCCAGTCTCTCCGGTAAATCCAGTATCACCTTGAGGACCAGTCTCACCTGTAAAACCAGTCTCACCAGTGGGTCCCATTTCTCCCGTAAATCCAGTAAATCCTTGAGGACCAGTCTCACCTGTAAAACCAGTCTCACCAGTGGGTCCTATTTCTCCTGTAAATCCAGTATCACCTTGAGGACCTGTCTCACCTGTAAAACCAGTATCACCTTGGGGTCCAGTTTCACCAGTTGATCCAGTATCTCCTGTATAACCCTGAGGTCCAATTTCACCAGTAGGACCAGTTTCACCGATCGAACCAGTATCACCTGTAAAACCAGTATAACCTTGAGGACCAGTTTCTCCCAGAGGACCAGTCATACCCATTTCACCTTGAGGACCAGTTTCTCCAGTTTCACCAGTAGCTCCAGTATTTACAGCTGTTCCTGGTGTACCTTGAGGACCAGTAACACCAGTCCATCCTGTATAACCTCTCGGTCCAGCTAAAGAGACATAATCTCCAACACTTACAACTACCGTAGAACCAGGAGTGCAAATATTGTAAACTACATCTAATGATACTTGGGGAGGAGTAATAGTATAATAATTTAATTTTTTAACAAAATAATAACCAGTATTTTGAATAATAATATATATATTTTTAGAATAGAATTGAGGATAATCGGTATTTACAATAATAGTAAATTCTTCACCACATTCAATTGGGTCAGGAATATAATTGGCAATAACACCAGTTACAAAAGGTCCTGGAGGTCCAACGAGACCAGTTGGACCAGTAGAACCGACATTACCAATGGAACCTTGAGGACCAGTTAAACCTTGAGAACCAATATCACCTTGAGGACCAGTATAACCAGGTATACTTTCACCTTGAGGTCCGGTATTACCCTGAAGTCCTTGAGAACCCGTACTACCTTGGGGACCTGTATCACCATCACTACCGGCACTACCACTTATACCTTGAGGACCAGTTAAACCATCACTTCCGGTTGGACCTTGTGAACCGGTTAATCCTTGAATACCAGGGCTACCGGTTGAACCTTGAGAACCTTGAGGTCCAGTTGATCCTTGAATACCTTGAGTGCCCTGAGGACCTTGAGGACCAGCATTTCCACTTGTTCCTTGAGGTCCTTGGGGACCAGCATTCCCAATGGGTCCTTGAGGTCCAACAGAACCAGTTGGGCCTTGAGGTCCAGGAGTAGGAGGGAAAGGAGGGGGTGGACAAGGGGGTTCAGGATGATGGTGATGATGTTTTTTTTTACGACGGCATCGTGAACAATCATGATCATGACAGATGTAATCAGAATTGCATTCACAACATTTTCTTTTTCCACAATTACAATTAAAAGAAAACATGTTTATTATTACTATATTATATACATAATTTTTTTTTATTTATCAAAATAATTATTCCCTTCTTTATATCAAAAAGATAAAAAGAATCTATCATAAAAAAAATAGTTAATTAAAAATCAAAAATATAAAATGTTTATTGTAATCTTTCAATGGTGATACTCCAGTTATTACCAGCAGCGTCAAGACGGATAACTGTTATTTCAAACATTCCACTATAGGTTGTTTGATCTCCAATTACACATTTACAACCATTACCTTGATTGATCATATTTTGTGAGGCATTTGAGAATCCTGTACCAGTACTAATAGGTAAGTTAACCCAGTTAGATAACTGTGTATTTCCATTTAAGAATGTTTGAGTCCATCCAGTAGCTTGCCATGACCCATTATTAAGATAAATATTCAAGGTATTACCAGAGACAACACTAGCTTCAATACCATCTAATACAACCGCTGTGCTTAAAGCAACAACACCATAAGCTCTTCTTATAATATTGGAAGCTGTACCATTAATAGTAGCATTACCACCTACAGTTAAAGCACCAGTATTATTAATAATCTCATTTGTAGCATTTACGGATAGAGGATATAATCCTGATTCGGTAGAAGTGGTACGAATAGGGAAAGCATAGAAACCAGATGTAGCAGCATTAACAGCAGCGTTAGTATGAGCACTCAAAATAATCGAAGGATATAATTGTTGAGAAGCTCCAGCCAAGTAACCAATAGCAATAGCATTGGTTGATTGGTTGGCAAAACCAGATTGATAACCAATAGCTACTGAATTATTACCTTGTAGAGTATATCCAGATTGGTATCCGAGAGCAATCGAATAATTACCCTGTCCGTTAATACCAGATTCATTACCGATAGCGATAGATGAAATACCTTGAGTTAATTGTCCAGCAGCATTACCGATAGCGACAGAATAATCACCTTGAGCAGATTGTCCAGCAGCAGAACCGATAGCGACAGCTACAATACCTTGTGTGGATTGACCAGCTTCGAAACCAACAGCGACTGAATCACCACCTTGATTATTTGAACCAGCATTATTACCAATGGCAACACTATTTGTACCTTGATTTGTTTCACCAGCATATTTTCCTAAATGAACTTGTGTAGAACCAACATCATAAGATGTTGTAGTTGGATTCCAATATAGGTAATCAGAATAGAATGTACCATTAGCAATAGATGTTCCAGGACCCGTAGGACCTGTAACACTTAAACCATCAGCACCAGTGAAACCGGTAAATCCTTGAGGACCGGTAGAACCTTGAGAACCAGTCGGACCTTGTAAACCAGTAGGACCTTGAGGACCAGTAGCACCAGTATTTGAAGCATCACCAGGGGTACCTTGAGGACCTGTTTCTCCAGTGAAACCTTGAGGTCCAGTAGGACCAGTATTACCAGTAGAACCAGTGAAACCTTGGGGACCAGTATAACCAGTAAATCCTTGGGGTCCAGTAGGACCTGTATTACCAGTAGCACCAGTGAAACCTTGGGGTCCAGTAGGTCCAGTAGCTCCAGTAAATCCTTGTGGACCGGTGGGTCCAGTAATAGAAGGACCGACTAAAGCAATTAAGTCATTAACACTAATGGTAATGGAAGAATCGGTACAATTTACATATTTAAATGTAAAGAGATCATCTGTGACACTCATAATTTGTAAGTAATGAACATATGTCAACGATTGGTTGTAGATACTGACATACATACCTACACCTAAATAGATGTAGTTAATACCACCAAGAGTAATTTGTCCGGATGTTTGACCACAGGTTAAAGTAGTAGTACCAGAAACAGCTGTGACTGTAGCAGTGACTAAAGGTCCAATAGGACCGGTAGCACCAGTAGGTCCAGTAGGTCCAGTCATTCCAGTGAAACCTTGAGGTCCAGTATAACCAGTCGATCCTTGAGGTCCAGTCATACCTGTCATACCTGTAAATCCAGTGAAACCTTGAGGACCAGTATAACCAGTAGAACCCTGAGGACCAGTGAAACCAGTGAAACCTTGAGGTCCAGTAGGACCAGTCATACCAGTAGGACCAGTACCAACAGCACCTGTAGCACCAGTTAAACCTTGAGGTCCAGTAGGACCAGTCATACCAGTAGGACCAGTACCAACAGCTCCAGTAGCACCCGTGAAACCTTGAGGTCCTGTATCACCAGTATTACCAGTATTACCTGTAGAACCGGTAAAACCTTGAGGTCCAGTAGGACCAGTCATACCAGTAGGACCAGTACCTAAAGCACCTGTAGCACCAGTAAAACCTTGAGGTCCAGTAGAACCAGTTTCACCAGTAGGACCAGTTCCAAGAGGACCAGTATAACCGGTGAAACCTTGAGGACCAGTGTATCCAGTGAATCCTTGAGGACCAGTGGGACCAGTCATACCAGTATAACCTTGGGGACCAGTTGGACCTGTTTCACCACTAGGACCTGTTCCGAGAGCACCAGTAGCACCGGTGAAACCTTGAGGACCAGTATCACCAGTAAAACCTTGAGGACCGGTAAATCCAGTGAAACCTTGAGGACCAGTTGGACCGGTAGTACCAGTCATACCAGTGAAACCTTGAGGACCGGTAAATCCAGTAGAACCAGTAGGACCCATGGGACCTAATAATACAATAGTACCAGTTGATAATGGGCAACTAAATGTAATATTAGTGACATTTACAACAGTTAATAACCAATTAGTACCGTCACCATAAATAACCTTACCTGTTACTTGGAAGTAAACTGAATTATTATTACCAGGTGAGTTAGTTAATATAATATAGGTATTAATATCAACATAGTTAGAAGCTGTACTACCATCACGAGGCATTAATAAATAAGCAGTTTGGTTATAATTAACAGTGGTAGTTAAAGGTAATAAAGTATTACTTAATGATAAATTAGTAAATGTACTTGTAACTAATTGACCAGGAGGTCCGGTATTACCAGTATTACCAGTAGCACCTGTATTACCAGTAGGTCCAGTCTCTCCAGTGAAACCTTGAGGACCGGTATTACCAGTATTACCAGTAGGTCCAGTGAAACCAGTGAAACCTTGAGGTCCAGTAGGACCAGTATCTCCAGTATTACCTGTAGGACCAGTGAATCCAATGAAACCTTGAGGTCCAGTAGGACCAGTATAACCAGTAGAACCAGTTTCTCCAGTAAAACCTTGAGGACCAGTATTACCAGTATCACCAGTAGGTCCAGTGAAACCAGTGAAACCTTGAGGACCAGTATTACCAGTATTACCGGTAGGTCCAGTATCTCCAGTGAAACCTTGAGGACCAGTATTACCAGTATTACCAGTGTTACCAGTATTACCAGTATTACCAGTAGGACCAGTGAAACCAGTAAAACCTTGAGGACCAGTAGAACCAGTTTCACCAGTATTACCAGTATTACCAGTATTACCAGTGTTACCAGTATTACCGGTATTACCAGTAGAACCAGTTTCTCCGGTGAAACCTTGAGGTCCAGTATTACCAGTATTACCAGTAGGACCAGTAGCACCAGTATTACCAGTATTACCAGTAGGACCAGTAGGACCGGTAGATCCTGTTGGTCCTGTATCACCAGTATTACCAGTATTACCAGTATTACCAGTAGGACCGGTAGAACCAGTAGGTCCAGTATTACCCGTATTACCAGTATTTCCTGTATTACCAGTGTTACCTGTATTACCAGTATTACCAGTGGGACCAGTATTAGAGGGTCCTAATAAAGCAATCGAATCACCAGCTTGAACATTTACGGAACCATATGAGCAGTTTACATATTGTAAAGTAAGATCAAGACCGACAATATTTACAATTCTCATGTACACAGTAGTACCATCATTATTAGAGAAAAGAGATACAATCATATTCAAACCGAAATAAATGAAATTTTCAGCAGAGATAGTGACAGTAATAGTAGAACCACAAGGTACAGATACGGAGGAACCAGGAGTTTGTAAGGTAGCAGTCACTAAAGGTCCAACAGGACCAGTATAACCAGTTTGACCTCTTGGTCCAGTTGGTCCAGTGGGACCAGTCATACCAGTATTACCAGTAGGTCCAGTATTACCTGTAGTACCTGTAGCACCAGTACCAGATGAAGTACCAGGTGTACCTTGAGGACCAGTATAACCAGTATCACCCTGTGGACCTGAATAACCAGTAGTACCAGTTTGACCTTGAGGACCAGTATCACCTGTGAAACCTTGAGGACCAGTTGGTCCAGTATATCCAGTAGGACCTGTGAAACCAGTGAAACCTTGGGGACCAGTATATCCAGTATAACCAGTAGGACCAGTATCCCCAGTAAATCCTCTAGGACCCATTAAAATAATAGTCTGTGTGGAATTGAAACTAACAGGGAATTGACTGAAGTTATAGACGGTAATAGTAGCAAAGTTATTAGGTGAGGTATAACTAAGGTTTGTAATGAATAAATAACCTTGATTTGTGTTATTGTTATTATTAATTAAGATATAACTGTTCGCAGTGAAGAAAGGAAGAACGGTTGTAGAACCTCCAATTAACATAGTAGTTGAAGAGAAAGGAGCAACAGTAGCATCACTATCAACATTGGCAATAGCAAGAGGACCAGCATTACCTTGAGGACCAGTATTACCAGTATTACCAGTAGGTCCAGTAGAACCAGTCATACCAGTAAAACCTTGAGGACCAGTTGGTCCAGTAGCTCCTGTAAAACCAGTAGAACCAGTCATACCAGTTTCACCAGTAAAACCTTGAGGACCCGTTGATCCTGTACTACCAGTAGTTCCAGTCATACCTGTATCACCTTTTTCACCTTGAGGACCAGTAGAACCAGTTTCACCTGTCATACCAGTCATACCAGTATCACCTGTGAAACCTTGAGGACCGGTTGGTCCAGTTGATCCAGTCATACCAGTCATACCAGTATCTCCAGTAAAACCTTGAGGACCTGTATTACCGGTATTACCAGTAGGACCAGTAGCACCAGTCATACCGGTATCACCAGTGAAACCTTGAGGACCAGTCCATCCGGTAAATCCAGTCATACCACGAGGTCCAACTAAAACAGCTACAGCTGCTCCAGAAGAATTAATAACAGCATTTACATCACTTACATTTTGAACAGTTAATTCATAATTACCTAAAACTATTGTTTTGTTCGTAATCAAGAAATAATAAGATGTTGATGCTCCCGTGTTTTGAGCAAGAGTAATATAAGTATTTACATCCATATAGAAAGTATTTTGAGTGATTGGAATAGTAATATTGGTTGTATCACCAGGAGCTACATTAATACCAGTTGTTGAAAATGTAGTAGTCACTAAAGGTCCAGGAGCACCAGTATCACCAGTGAAACCTTGAGGACCAGTTGGTCCAGTTGACCCAGTAGATCCAGTTGAACCAGTGAAACCTTGAGGACCAGTAAATCCAGTGAAACCTTGAGGACCAGTAGGACCAGTTGTTCCAGTCATACCAGTAAAACCTTGAGGACCAGTATAACCTGTATCACCCTGAGGACCAGAAGGTCCAGTCATACCAGTCATACCTATTTCACCCTGAGGACCAGTTTCACCTGTATAACCTTGGGGACCTTGTTCTCCAGTCATACCAGTCATACCCATTTCACCTTGAGGTCCAGTTTGTCCAGTATTACCTGTAGCACCAGTATTTGAAGCTGAACCAGCAGAACCTTGAGGACCAGTATTACCTTGTACATTACTTAATTCAATGGCATAAATAACAGGACCTGCTGATTCACCGAATGTAGCATTATTATTTATGGCATTTACCTTTAATGAATAAGTATAAGTTCCAGCAGATGGAGGTGTATCAATCACAGATAAACTGAATACTTGATTTTCATTAGCAGTCGATCCCTCAAAGAATGTTGGACTACCGATAGCTGTAGTGTCTCTATATAGTTGGAGAGTACCATTTAAAAGTACAGAAGGATTATAGGCATCTCCATAAGTTGTTATTTGTACAGCACTTCCATTCGTAGTTAATAAAGTAGAAATAACAGTTTTAGGGAAAGTACCTCCTGTAGCTATCGTGACAGGTGATGAAAGTACATTTTGACTATAATTCAAAGGAGCTAAGGTGGGAGCAGGACCAACAGGACCAGTGAAACCCGTGAAACCTTGAGGACCAACAGCACCTGTAGAACCAGTAGTACCAGTAGCTCCTGTCATTCCAGTATCACCTTGAGGACCAGTATAACCAGTTGATCCTTGGGGACCTGTATAACCAGTATAACCAGTCAATCCAGTATCACCTTTTTCACCTTGAGGACCTGTTTCACCAGTAAAACCTTGAGGACCTGTTGAACCAGTCATACCAGTCATACCAGTAAAACCTTGGGGTCCAGTAGCACCAGTAAAACCTTGAGGACCTGTTGGTCCAGTTGATCCTGTCATACCAGTGAAACCTTGTGGACCAGTAAATCCTGTGAATCCTTGGGGTCCAGTTGATCCTGTCATACCAGTGAAACCTTGTGGACCAGTAAATCCTGTGAATCCTTGGGGTCCAGTTGGTCCTGTAGTTCCAGTCATACCAGTGAATCCTTGAGGACCAGTCGCTCCAGTAGCTCCAATCATACCAGTCATACCAGTAAATCCGAAAGCCATTAAATATCCAGAAATACTAGATACAGTGTACGCCTGTGAAATACTTCCAGAAACAGCCCCAAATTCTATCCACATGGAATAAGAAGCAGCTAAATAACTAGCGTTGAGTGGAGTTATCTGTACAACACTACCATTAATATAGTAATAAATATTAAACTGGTCAATACGAATAGCGAAATTGGTAGGTTGAGAAGTACTAATTGAATAATTAACATTCGATACAATATCATTTTGAGTAGTAGCTGTACCACGAGTCACCTTAAACTTCACTAAATTAGCATATGATGGGTAAGAACCTAAACCAATAAGTATTAAATCATTGGTGTTCGCCATCACAGGGATAGTGTATTGAGCGAGTAATCCATTGTATCCAAGGTTGTAGGATTGGACTGAAGTGACTAAGTTATATTCTAAAGCTGTATTACGAACCAAAGAATCATTTAATATCGTAGGTGTACCATTTGAAACTTGGAGATTGAAATTACCTGGTCCATAAGCACCTGTCATACCAGTATTACCAGTAGGACCTGTAGCTCCTGTATTACCAGTAGAACCAGTAGCTCCTGTAGAACCAGTTGAACCTGTAGGACCAGTATTACCAGTATTACCAGTGGAACCAGTGAAACCTTGAGGACCAGTAGAACCAGTGGAACCAGTAGGTCCAGTAGAACCGGTAGAACCAGTATTACCAGTATTACCAGTATTACCAGTAGGACCAGTAGGACCAGTATTACCAGTATTACCAGTGGGACCAGTAGCACCAGTATTACCAGTATTACCAGTATTACCCGTATTACCGGTAGCTCCAGTAGAACCCGTATCTCCTGTCATACCAGTAAATCCTTGAGGTCCAGTTGCTCCAGTAGCACCAGTAGGACCATTAATACCATCTAAGTTAATACTCCAAGTAGTTGTAATTGGTGATGTAAATCCTATAATATTTTGTATATTATCTACTGTTAAATCACCAGTATTAATATTGTAAGCGGATACAGTACCTTCAAATGAATTACTATTCGAAGCATCGGTGACAATTACTGAATTACCTGGAATATATGCTAATCCCTCAGCAACAGTGAAAGTAATCGGTCCAACAACAGGAGGTGTAATCAATTGAGAAGTAGAAACAGTACTAAATATATTTCCAGAAACACCTTGAGGACCAGTATAACCAGTTACTCCTTGTGGACCAGTATATCCAGTAGGACCAATATAACCAACTAATGTAATAAGTCCAGTTTCAGGTAATAATTTACTACTTCCTGTTGTACATATATTATTTTGAACAGTGATAATATAAGATGTACTTGGTGTGTATGATACTCCAGTAATGAACCAATAGTTATTCTGATTAGAAGATACACCAACAGCTCCAATATTTACCATAAAATAGGTTCCAGTAGTAAAGTAAAGACTATTTGGATTATTGATATCTAAACTAATTTCAAGACCTGGTACACTTGATGATATTTCACCACATGTAAATGTATAAGCAGAAGGACCTAAATAGTCAGTATTCAATGTAGTAGTAACTAAAGGTCCAGGAGCACCAGTATAACCAGTAGAACCTTGAGGACCAGTAGGACCAGTTTCACCTGTAGCTCCAGTCATACCGGTATCGCCAGTGAAACCTTGAGGACCAGTAGGACCAGTTTCACCTGTAGCTCCAGTCATACCGGTATCACCAGTAAAACCTTGAGGACCAGTAGCACCAGTTTCACCCGTCATACCAGTATCACCGGTAAAACCTTGAGGACCAGTGTCTCCAGTGAATCCTTGAGGACCTTGAGGACCAGTTTCACCTTGAAGTCCAGTATCACCAGTCTCACCTTGGGGACCAGTTTCACCAGTAAAACCTTGAGGACCAGTCTCACCTTGAGGACCAGTTTCACCAGTCTCACCTTGAGGACCAGTCTCTCCTTGTAAACCAGTGAAACCTTGAGGACCTTGTTCCCCTGTCATACCAGTCATACCTTGTTCACCTTGAGGTCCAGTCTCCCCAGTAAATCCTTGAGGACCTTGTTCTCCTGTCATACCAGTCATACCTTGTTCACC
>JACCDW011267835.1_pt1 | contig 14369 bp, 12 predicted proteins | sample 7449781 | NCBI WGS metagenome assembly JACCDW01 (sample SAMN15323449, study PRJNA562643) | freshwater metagenome | isolation source: river surface water | place: USA:Blue River Watershed | collected 2017-08-18
TATCTAATGACAATGCACTTCTCAATGTGCTACTTGTATTACCATAAACATTACCTGATGCAAAAGTTCCTTGCATACGAATAATATTTACTTCTGAATGAGGTACATATGAATGTACAATAGCTTGTGCTGTCGCATTTGCTAGTGAATTACCCTGATATATAATTTCACCAGGAATAAACGAACCTGTTCCAGCAGGGAATATTGAAGTATTTGCAAGAGGTATTTTCGAACGTTTATATTCGTCAAATGCTTGGTCATCAATTTCACCAACACCAGTAGAAATAATTTCTTCGCTGAATACGTATTGTTTTAGCTTCAGTGCATAGACATAAACATTACCACCGCGACCTCTACCCAAGGTATAGAACATTGCTTGGTCGTTTTCATGTTCAACAAACGTTACTTCAAAAAAGTTTTGTACTAAAGGCACATAGACTAAATCACCTTCTCTAGGTCTTTTCAGTGATGTGCCTAACATTGCGAATCTTCTGCGTGACATTAGCAAAGTAATCTCATCACGAATTTCTAAACCAAATTTGGAGATGAAATCACCTTCACCATCCATACCAGTAACATTTTCCAAATACATTTCAATTGCAAAAGCATTACGATATTCTTTTAATGTATCTTCACCATAAAGCATATCAACTTCATCACGGCTAGTTCTTGGAAGATAATAAACATCCATACCATGGATTTGCATAGCTTCAATCACCAAATCTTCGACCAGTAATTGCTCACTGGTTATTTGGTGTTGTGGAAAATTATTAAAATAGAAATTCGTTGGCATTATTAACCCATGAAGATTTCGCTAGGCATCGATTGTGTACTCTTGATATCTTCTTCCAACTTTTCTAATTCTTCACTAGCTTCGTCGTATATTTCTTTACCATTCAGTGTGACACCACCAGGCATTGCGATGCCGCTGAACTTTTTCATATTGTTTCCCCACTGCTGTTTGATTTTTGCGGTCGCATAAGCTTTCAAAAATCTATCATTCCAAACATCCGTGTATCCAGAAATCGTAGCAGTTTGTGATGTTTGCGTTGAGGTATATGCTGAAGTTACATTCAATGAAGTGTCGCTTGTGATATTAACAACTCTCTTTGTTTGTGAGTTAATTGTTAATTCATCATTAATTGAAACTTCTTGAGTGAATACAGTGCCAGTTCCAGTAACGACATTTGATGAATCACTTATTGCTGTTGTACCGGTTAATGTGATTGTATCAGGCGATACTACTCGATAACATTCAATAATAACCCAATCACCTACAGCAACATCTCTTGTCCAGTCAATGTCTAAATGTAGGCGATTCATCTTTCGGTTAAATCTAATTTGTGGTGTACCAGAAAACAACAAATTAAGTGTTCGAATATGTTGCATCGTAATTTCATATGACACATAAGAAACAGATGTGAAGTCATACAAATCATGAAGGCGCAATTGATAGCGCAAATCGAACATGTTTACTGATGAATTAGATTGGTCAAAAGGCAAGATACCAGTAATAAACATGACAGCATCTGGACAATAAATCCATTGTCTATCAATATCTTCTTGTTTTATCTGGTGCTTAAGGTACATCTGCTGCGTACCATCATAATGATAGTCGTAGAAGAAATTTAGTGCATCGTCAATTCTATCTTCGACCTGGTCATCATCTACGTTAATTTGTATAACTGGATGACCTAGCTTTCTTAAGCAGTAGTCTTTGAATTGCGCTCTAGTTGTAGGTTTTGCCATATAGAATACCCGTAGTTTTATTGGGTATTTATACTATTAGAACACCAGTTTTGGAATCATATTTTTTGTTTGGGTCGAACATTTTAAACCTCTCCCAACCAGGTTCACCTTCTTCAACCCTTTTTCCTTGAGAATAAAATCCAATATGTTCTAGCATGTTACTGCCGTCTTGGTTCTTTAGAATTGCCATTTTCATGTTATGTTTTTCTTTAAAATACTTCATAACTGGCCATTCTGCAAGATTGCAACCTTCAGTTTCGACAACTGGTTCTTTTGTCAACCATGCTGGATAAAGAGAAGCCATTGTCCAAAAATAATCGTCACGAACATCATACCGATATTGTCTAAAAAACTTATCTTGCCAAGTAATCTGTGGCTGATTTAATTCAAAATTGTACCATGGATTTCTTTTGATATTAACTTGGCAATACTCTTTGTTTTCTTCCAAAAAGTCAATCAAGTCTTGTATTTTTATTGATTGCTGAAATACAACATCATCTTCGTGGTGCCAAATATAATCATAGTCTTGAGTTGCAAGATATTGCCACAGTTCTGTCCATGTGGGAGTCAGACCTAGGTTCTTTTCATGCAGAACAGCTTCATTGAAACCATATTTTTTGGCAAGTTCAACTATCTGATTGTCATCACGACCTTGTGGATAGTCATCAATGAATATGCCATAAACTTCATGTTCACCAAAATCAATATACTTTTGATGAGATTCTAAAGTTGGTATCAGGAATTCTGGTCGATTAGTTGAGAATATAACACGGCATATTTTCATCAATACTCCGTATTCAAAAAGAAAACTTGAAACAATCTGCCGTTCTCTAAACTATTACCAAAATAATCAAGAGAAGTATGGTAAATATCTGCTCTGTACAAAATAAGTCTGTTGTATAGATTACCTATTCTATCAACGAGTTCCCACTTTGTCATGTCTTGAGTTTCACCATCAAGTTCACGATTCAAGTTGTACATAGTATTACTGGCTTTATGCTTGAACAAACCTGTGCCACTAGAAACTGGTGCATCTGGTGTGAGATAACAAACGCCAGCCCAAGTATTATAATTGTCTACGTGAATCCAACTTCTTTCTAAAGAAGTTGTGTACTGGAAACTACCAGTCAGTCCATTTACTTCATTCCAATTCAATATTTTACCTGCAAAAGGCTCTAGTATTTTTTGTATGCCTTCTTTGGTACTTTCGTTGAGAAATGTTTTTGTTCTTTTTCCAGGAAAATTATTCTGTATATCAAACTCCTGATTTAGTGCAAACTCTCTCACCTCATCTGGATTAGAATAAAAATCATCAGTAATAATTAAATTGGTTCTCACATTATCTCCACTTCGGACCATCAAACCAAATTGCAAGAGAATGTCTTTTGCCTTTTGTTACTGGTGCTGCTGAATGAAATATGAAAGAAGGAATAAAGATTGCTGTACCTCTTTGCCTTATTTCTTCTGCATTAGGTGCTTCTCTAACATCATATAAACCAAAATCACCACCTTCATATTCACTTGATTCTGTTAATTGAACAACGCAAGTTAATTTTCTGTGGTAAAATGGGTCGTTATTCATCCAAAAAACGTCTTGGTGTGTTTTATATTCACCTTGTTCTTCGGAAGAATACTCAGCCAACTGGATGTAATCCAATTTTGTAATGTGAAAATTAAACCAATCTTCGTTAGCTTGCAATGCTAACTTCCACATCTTATCGAAAAGAAATTGGAATTGTGTATCTGGTTTTCTTATAAACCGAATATCACTTCTACGATAAGACTCATCTTTCACCGCACTATCAACACCCATGACTGCTCTTTGAGAGGGCATTTTAAGACCCTCTCTCAGAATATAATCACATTCGTCGGTGGTGAAGATGCTTTTGAAATAGCACCATTCACCTAACATCAGTTGATTACCTTATTCGACAAAGGTCCCTGTAGCTGATTTGTGTTTGGTTTGCCGAGTTGCTGTTCAGCCTGTTGCTGAATGCTTGTGAATGTTCCGTATGCTGCTTCAATAGGCAATTTAGCAACGCCAGCTAGAATGATATTTAAATCATTTACATTCACTTCAAGTTTCACTTTTTGTTCTTGCATAATATCTCCATTAAGTTATCTATTTATTGTGCTGGTGTAGGTGCTGATGCTGGTGCCCAAGGCAATGATGCTTCAACAACTGGTGTAATTTTCTCATCAATTTGTTTATGAATTTGTTTATTAACATGTTCTTCATACATGCCAGTGACAACTGCTTTAATCCAATCCAAAACATTTTCCTCAGTTAGTTCTTCGAAGGGAACAAATTCTCCTGCGGGAACATCAACTGAGGTGAATGGTGTTGCACCAGAAAAAGTTCCTTGGTTACCGTTTTCATCGGTACCAATTTTTTTCCAATATGTTTGAACGACAGCATTTAGATTGTCGCCCTCATTTTTAGTCTTAAGACTAGTTACTTCCCATGTGTATGTGATTGCCATTATTTTCTCCTAAAATGTTGGCGGTTAAACTTCTGTTGCATCCGAATAATATTCGGTTGTTTTCAAATAATTATATGCTTGTGTGATATAATTATCCGTTGATTCAACATCCACAAAAAATCTTGGTTGGTGATTTTTTAAATCAGATGTTAATCTTGCACCATATTTGTTATCTGATGCATTTACACCCAAGAAACCAAGTGGCTGTAAACCACTATCTCTTGCTTGTGCATCTTTCCAAATAGTAATTGCAATTGTGCCAATATAGCCAGCTTTCCAGTCAATTTCTTTACCTGGTTGTTGGTGCCCTTCAGTGAAACCATTAGGTCTTGTTGGGTCTGGTGGCGCAGAAATATCTTGTGTTCTTTTTTCCACATCAACTTTTGTGACCACATGATATGCATCTGATATGGTAACACCTGTACCTGGCAATTCAAAATCTCTTATTAATGCCATATTTTCTCCTAAAATTGGCTCACTTTATTTTTTCTTCTAAAACAACAATTCTTTTATCTTGTTCTTTTATGTATGTCTGTTGTTCTTTGATTGCTTCGATTAGTACGGCAACAATTTCCGAATAGCCTACAGAATACATAGATTCTTCGGAACCACCAACAACTTCTGGAATAACTTCAAGAACTTCTTGAGCAATTAAACCAATATGTCGTTTATTCTTATCGGCTAAATCTTTACGTGTGAAGTATGCTCCTCTTAGACGCTTAACTTTTTCTAGAGCGTTGTCGATAGTGATAATATTATCTTTAATTCTTCTATCAGAATCGGCTCTAACAGAAGTTGCTGATTGAAGATAATAGCAATAGGTGGTGTTATTAAGGTCAGCGTAATAACCGGTGTTATTGCTATCATAAAAAATTGGACTATCTACACGACCACCAGAATACAAACCTTTAGGTGAATATAAATCATATGTTGAACTTGTAGTTGAAGTTCCAAAACCCCAACAATTGTTTGAATAGTTATAATAAGAGGCCCAGCGTCCACCAGATTCAAAATAAAAACCTCCATTACTACTACTAAACATTAAATGAGGTGTACTTCCACCACTCTCGAAGTGTATACCGTACCATCCGTTTCTGCTACCTCGCAATACCATTGAACCATAAGACGAAGAAGTATTGGGTGCAATTTCCCAACTATTAGTGTCAGAATAATAACCAGTAGTATTTGTATATTGCCAATAATATTTGTATGAATAATTACTGCTGCCGTTAATTCTAAAAACTAGTGTGCTATGGCTGTAATCATCCCAGAAAGAATAACCTTGATAAGTCGGATTAGCACCAAAAGAAATGCCCGTGTGATAGTTAATCGTCAAATCTGGATATGGGCTAGTCCAGGCTCCAGATTTTTGGTGTAATGTATAAGGATAAGAACTTGGTGCAAAACCGGAATCACCACCAACACCAGAAAAACTCAATACACCAACAGTTGGTGATGACGCAAATGTTCCTTGCGGTCCTGTGGGTCCAGCAGGTCCTTGTGCGCCTGTAGGACCTGTGGGACCAGTAGGTCCGGTTGGACCAGTTGCACCTTGAGCACCTTGTGCGCCTTGAGGTCCAGTAGGTCCGGTTGGTCCAGCAACACCTGTTGCCCAAGTTCCATCTCCACGCCAGAAAGTTGATGAAGATGCATTTGTGCCGCCGTTCAATCTAGAAACAGGAAGATTTGCACTTAATGAGCCGGCACTACCACTTACGCTTCCAGAAATGGTATTTGAAACTGTTAAGCCAACTAAATTGCTTGTGCTTGCTGGGTCTACGTAATATCCTGTATTATCACTATCATAAAACAGAGGTGCTCTAAAATCTCCTCTTGCCGTAGCACCAGAAATATAATGATAAGGACCGACAGAAGGTGAAGTTGCCGTTACGTTGCCATACGTTCCTCTTGCTTGTTGTCCAGGACCTAAAGTAATGGAACTTGTCGGTTGACTTTCTTGATATGTGATGCTATCATAAATTGTAGCATTCTGATTATGCATAATTCGCCACTTTAAATAACTATTCCAAGTAGCAGTCGTTCTAACCCAACAATTATTACTATTGTCAAAAGCAATTTGCAAATCTAGGTCATATGAGTTCAAAACGTCCAATTTTAATGAAAAAGTTGAACCGTTCCAAGTTGAAAAAGAAGCAATTGCATATACAAAAGGTACGTAATTTGAATCTGTTTTTGACATTATCTCAACTTGAATGAATCCTTCATAAGGTAAAGTGGCTATTCTATTCCAATAATAATGTACGCTTCCATCATAAGAAAAAGGTGTTCCGGATGTGTGATGTAAAAGTTGACCATTCACACCTACTCTGTTTAAATTTGTATATGAAGCTGGGTCCAAATAATAACCAGTATTATCTGAGTCATAAAAAATTGGTGCTCTGAAAGAACTTGATGCATAGTTATTTCCAGACATGTCCAATTGCCAAATACTAGCTGGTGCCGACCAACCACCAATACGCATTACGTTATCGGAATCTAATCCCATGTTTACTGCATAGTATCCTCCACGGTGGAAAGACATTATTGCTCCACTTGTTGTTCCGTATGCTTGAAGTGGTGGATTCGAACCAGGTCCAGTATTTTGATTGGCGTTAAAATAATTTACGCCAGTCCAAGTATTAGTTGTTGATAGTTGAGCGGCACCGCTAGGACCAGTAGGACCTGTCGGTCCTGTAGGACCAGTTGGTCCCGTTAAACCTTGTGCGCCTTGAGGTCCAGTGGCTCCTGTCTGTCCTGTAGGACCAGTTGGTCCCGTTAAACCTTGTGCGCCCTGAGCACCTTGAGGTCCGGTTGGTCCTGTTGGTCCCGTAGGACCTTGTGCGCCTTGAGGACCGGTTGCGCCGGTTGGACCAGTTGCACCTTGTGGACCTGTTGGTCCAGCTGGACCTTGAGCACCAGTTGGTCCTGTAGGACCGGTTGCGCCTTGAGCACCTTGAGGTCCAATTGCGCCTTGAGCACCAGTTGGCCCTTGTGGGCCAATAAGATTAGTTGCTGCACCAATCCAAACACCGTTGGCAGCAATAACTCTAGATGAACCAATGGTCAAGCCATTCTTTACGATGAAATCTTGATTACTTGCCATTGATTAAATTCCTCATTTCTTGAATTTGTTCTTGTTGTTCTTTGATTGCTTCAATTAGAACTGCGACTAATTCGGCATAACCAACTGAATATGTAGTTTCTTCAGAACCACCAACAACTTCAGGTATAATTTCCAAAACTTCTTGTGCGATAAGACCTATATGTTTTTTTGTTTTATCAACTAAGTCTTTACGTGTGAAATATGTTCCTCTTAGTCTCTTAACCTTATCGAGTGCATTGTCGATAGTTTCAATGTTGTCTTTGATTCTTCTGTCGGAATCTGCTTGAATAGAAGTTGCAGATTGCAGATAATAAACATAAGTCGTTCCATTTGGATTTACATAATAGCCAGTATTATTGTAATCGTAAAAAATAGGAGAACGAATGTCGGAGAATCCGTAAGTCCTATCTGTTTGAAGCTGATTTAAATTTGATGTGCTTGCACCATCCAAATAATAGCCTGTGTTATTATAATCATAAAATATTGGCGACCTAACAGATGCAAAATTATAGAATATACCTCCGTTATCTAATTCACCAATATTAGAATCACCCGAACTTCTCCATTCATGTCCATTACCTGAACGATAATAACTTCTTCCCGAACTAGCAAAAAAGAATCTGGCTTGTCCTTCTGGTGTACTAACCCAAGAACCATTTACAGCCCAAGTCGCTCCAGTAGGTCCAGTAGGACCTGTAGGTCCTGTAGGACCAGTTGCGCCTTGAGCGCCTTGAGCACCTTGAGGTCCAGTAGGACCAGTTGCGCCAGTTGGACCTGTAGGTCCTGTAGGACCAGTTGCGCCTTGAGCGCCTTGAGGTCCTGTGGGTCCGGTTGGTCCAGCAACACCTGTTGCCCAAACACCATCACCACGCCAAAATGTAGATGAAGATGCATTTGTGCCGCTGTTCAGGCGAGATACTGGAAGATTTGCGCTAAGAGAACCAGCACTTCCACTAACGCTTCCTGAAATGGTATTTGATACTGTTAGACCAACTAAATTGCTTGTGCTTGCCGGGTCTGTATAATAACCGGTGTTGTTATAATCATAAAAAATTGGAGAACGAACACTTGAATAACCGTAAATAATACCGTCAACTTCAAGTGTAGATGGTGTTCTAAGACCACGCAAATCACCAGTAACATTAGTGAAAGATTCTGTAGTTGTTTGGGTTGAACTCCAATCTCCAGTCATATTCATAATATTGTCATAGAAACCACCATTATGAATTTTTCTCAGAACAATAGTTCCATATTCCCAACTAGAAGCTGAAGTGCCAAATATTACACAGAATCTTCCGTCTTTTACACCAAGACGTACTTGTTTATCTGTGTATCCAATAACGTTACAACCAACGTTATACCAAGATGTATTCCAATTATGTCCACCAACAACAACAGTAGCTACTCTTGGGCTGTTATATTCATAGATATCAAATACCATATGAACCATACCATAATTGCTAGTGGTTCCTGGCAAATAAAATATAACCATTCCAGTCGAAGTGCTTGATGTGTTCCATTGTATGTTTGGACGACCAAGATTATTTCCTTGCTCGAAATGACTCGCAAGAGTCATTTGACCAGAATTGTTGATACCTGCAACGTTTCCGGAATCAACGTTGCGGAAAATCCAACCTCGACCCGAAGTTGAATTCATCGTGAAATAAGTTGCCCAATCAGCACTTACTGAGCCATATGTACCAAATGTTCCGGTTTGTTGGAACATTATTCCATATGTTGGTTGTCCACCTGATGCTCCATTATAGAGTGAAAGACCGTAACCATTTGAACCTGTAGTATTGTTAATACCGATATAAGGTGCGTTTAATGAACCCGCGGTAGTTAAAGCATTAACATATGATGTGCTTGCTGGGTCTACGTAATAGCCAGTGTTATTGCTATCATAGAATATTGGCGCTCTCATATCACCACTGGTTGTTATTGTTCCTCCATTATCGAAACCATCACCAAATACAAATCTTTTCCAAGAGCCCCAACTTGTAGATGTTCCATAACGCATCCACAGACGAGCATTGTCGCTATATGCTATTTCTGATGCTCCACCACCACTAAAATCAGAACCCGAACCGTATTTTCTCCAATACATGACGCCATTATAGCTGCCACCATCACTCAATCCGTTCGTTGAATTTCCTTTGAAATCAAAACGAACTAAGCTACCATAAGTTTGTGGAGTCGTTGCCGAATTTCTTGTATCGAAAGATTCTAAACTTTGCGTATTTGTTGGTCCAGTGGGTCCAGTGGGACCTGTTGCACCTTGAGCACCAGTTGGTCCTTGCGCGCCCGTTGGTCCTTGAGGTCCGGTTGGTCCTGTTGGTCCCGTAGGACCTTGTGCGCCTTGAGGTCCTGTTGGACCTGTAGGTCCAGTTGCCCCGGTTGGGCCGGTTGGGCCAGCAGCACCCTGTGCGCCTTGAGGTCCTGTTGGACCAGTCGGTCCAGCTACACCTTGAGCACCTGTAGGACCAGTAGAACCAGTAAGTCCTTGTGCGCCTTGAGCACCTTGAGGTCCTGTAGCACCTTGTGGTCCAGTTGCGCCTGTAGCACCTTGTGCGCCTTGAGGTCCTGTAGGTCCAGTAGGTCCGGTAGGACCAGTTGCGCCTTGAGCACCAGTTGGCCCTTGTGGGCCAATAAGATTAGTTGCTGCACCAATCCAAACACCGTTTGCTGCGATTACTCTGCTTGAACCAATGGTCAAGCCATTCTTTACTATGAAATCTTGATTAGATGCCAAGGTTCACTATCCCCTTTTACTTTATTTTATTATGTAGCTATCAATGTAGCAGCAGTCTTAAATGTTGTTACTGCGTTGTTAGGTGTAGCCAATAAGCTTAAAGTGCCTGCTGAAATTGTAGCATCAAATACGGCTAGTGTTGCGCCAGTTTTAATGTTACCGTATTGAGACAAGTAAACGGTTGTGCCATCATGTATAAGTGTCATTTCCAACAATTCATAAGAAGAACCGCTTGTTACTTGAACCAAATATTTGGCGGAACGATATGTACTTGTTGAAAAAGAATCTAGTGTAAACTGTGCAGTAGAACCTGTTGTAACAGCAGTTGCTTCATAAACAGAATGTGTATTAACTGTTACAATATTATTTGAAGTTAATGAAGAACCAACCAATGAACCGGAAGTTGATAATGTTCCCGTCATTGTGTCGCCGGCTTTTGCGACTTTAGTTATGAGTCCAGCACCAACATTAGCTTGATATGCATTGGTTACGGTAATTAGTCCTGCACCAACGTTTGCGTCTGAAGCCAGTTTGTTTGCAATTAATCCTGTACCAACGTTCGCTTGATATGCATTAGTCAAAGAGGTATTTAAAGATATTAAACCTGCGCCAGTATTTGCTTGTGCTGAAGCTTGGTCTGCTATTCTAGCAGCACCAACGTTCGCTTGGTACGCATTTGTGACAGAAATTACCGCAGAACCAACGTTTATATCAGATGCCAGTTTGTTGGCAATTAGACCTGCACCAACGTTCGCTTGATATGCATTTGTGACAGAAATTACCGCAGAACCAACGTTAGCTTGACCTTGTGCAATAGCAGAACCAACATTAGCTTGACTTGTCGCTTGGTCCGCAATTCTAGCTGCACCAACGTTCGCTTGATATGCATTTGTGATTGAAATTACTGCTGCACCAACGTTTGCTTGTGATGCCGTCTGTATCGTGTTGGCGTAATCAAGTGGGTCCAGACCTCTCAGAGTAATTACATTTGTAATTAAATTTGCAGTTAAATTTGCAACCCTGAAAGTTGCTTCACTTGGGTCAATAATATTTGTTTCTTGGATGTGTGGTACATAGTTGTCGAACAAGTACCATAAATTTGAAGAAACGTCTTTAATTAGACCGGTATGTTTTGTATTTCCACTACCATCATTATAGTGTGCGGTGAAACCAATATCGATGACATTTCCATTATTGTTGTTTGCCAATAATATAATTGGGTCATTGATAATCAGTTCTTGTGAAGAATATGTTGTTACATTTCCTGTAACGTTTAGGTTACCTGAAATAACAAGGTCACCAGAAATTGTACCACCAGAAGAATTTAACTTTGTGTTCGCATGACCATAAGCATTGTTTGCATGGTCCCATGCACTATTAGCTCTATTGTAAGCTAAATTGGCTTGTGCAAAAGAACTTGTTGCAACATCAAAACCAGTATTAGCTTTATTGAATGCTAAGTTAGCTTGTGCAAATGCACTGTTTGCAACATCTCTTGTTGGTTGAATTTGTGGTGCAACATTATTTGCTGCATCATATGCTAAGTTGGCCTGTGCAAAAGCAGAGTCTGCACGACCTAAAGAAATGATTTTTGCTTCACCAACATTAGCTTGATATGCGGAGGTAATTGAAATTACAGCAGCACCAACGTTTGCGTCAGAATCTAATTTATTGGAAATTAAACCGGCACCGACATTTGCTTGATATGCCGATGTTATACTTGTACTTAAAGATATTAAACCTGCACCAGTATTTGCTTGTGCTGAAGCTTGGTCTGCTATTCTAGCAGCACCAACGTTCGCTTGGTACGCATTCGTTACTAATATGTCTCCATTGCCGGCGTTTGCTTCGTATGCACCGGTAATTGTAATAACCGCTGCACCAACATTAGCTTCGTATGCACCGGTAATTGTAATAACCGCTGCACCAACGTTTGCTTGTCTTGTTAATATCTCATTGTTGGCTGTAGCATATGCACTGTTAGCATAATCCCAAGCACTATTAGCTTTATCAAAAGCAAGATTAGCTTGGTCGAATGCTCTAGCACCACCAGCAGTATATGCAGTATTAGCTGCATCAAAAGCTAAGTTAGCCTGATTAAAAACATTTGCTATATTGTTTGCTGTGCTTGAAGATGATGGTAAATTTGTATCACTCAAAACCAAATCTGTAGCACCAGAAATAACAAGTTGATTATTTGTTTTGCTTAACTTAACACCATCAATATCGACGGTGCCTGCACCAACAAAGATATCTTTCCAACGATATGTTGCAGAACCTAAGCTATAAACATTGTCTGTTGTTGGAGTAACGTTACCTGTTACAATAACATTACCTGCTATTGTGCCACCAGATGAAGAATATTTTGTATTTGCAGCATCATATGCGGCATTGGCTTTATTGTATGCTTGTTGTGCAAATGCTTGATTTGCACTTAAAGAACTTTCACGCGCAAGTGCGTAACCGCCAGCAGTAACACCGTCATGTAATATAAGAGTATTTTTATCGGTATCTACAGACACCTCAGCAACTGCTCCCGTGAAAACGGCAGTTTGTGCTGTATTACCTCTGCGAAATTGTAACTGTATAGACATTAAAATTTACCCATTTTCTTATATTTATGGCGAGGTTATTGCTGTAAATCGATTACATTTGTATTGAATACTGCTTCAGTTATTAAGCCCAAATCAATAAGACCAAAACCGCCGCCACCGGCTCCAGCATTAGCCGTATATTGTTTTGAGCCATCGGCAAATTGAATGTATTGATTTGTTATTAATGCATTTAATACGTTTGCATTTCCACTAACAATTAAGTCACCAGATATTGTACCACCTGAAGAACTTAAACTCGTATTTGCTTTATCATAAGCTAAGTTAGCTTGTGCAAATGCATTATTTGCAACATCTGAAATTCTTGTGGTTGCATTACTGGTAATATCACCCTTTACAACATTAAGTCCATATTCACCAATTTTTAAAACAACATGTTCATCATCATATCCACCAGCAACAAATCTCGTTTCCTGTCCTGTAGTTCCAGATATTGTACCAACAATTAAGTTACCACCGATTTGACCAGTATTACCTTGAACCAATAAGAAACCGTCAAGTGGTTTTATATTGCCATCATTCTGTCCAGAATTTTGTATACCTAAATCGATATAAAATGTTTCATCAGAACCAACATCTGCTGTTGCAACATAGTCTGATGAACCATTAGGGTCAATATTTTCTAAATTGACCTGAACATACTGTGATGTATTGCCAGTAAAATAAGCAAGAGAGTTTGCTAATGGTGTATGTGATATTGATGCAATACCACCATACAAAGCGCCGAAGTATATTAAATTTCCGGTTGTGGTGTTCTTCGTTAAAACAATATTATCTGTTGATAAAGTTTTCGAAGTGCTGTTAAATGACAGGTTCGGTGAAGCACCAAAAGAACCTAGTTGGTTGAATTGTATCTCTGTATCGAGACCGGCAGGCTCAGTAACTGCATCAAATAAAATTGCAGTATTTGATGCATCACCATAGTAAAGCTTACCATCTGCATAGTTGATGGCAAGCTCACCAGGAGCAAGAGCATTAGGAATATTTCCTGATGCTCCTGAATTTTTTAATTGAATTACTGTATTTGCCATCTACTGAATCTTAGAATGTTCCCCCATTTTTCACAGAATCGTCTATAGGTAAAGTTACTTCTGGTTCTGTGACTTCTGGAGTCGCTTGAATGTTCTCACCCAATTTTACTTTTTTTAGTTTGTTAGCTGGTATTGCAGCTTCCAACCTTGTAACATATTTAGTGAGTTCTTCAATACGATTATTGTTTTGCAACAAAACATCCTGTGATTCACTTTTTACACGAAGCAATTCATTCTTTGCTTCATTTAATTGCCTCATGTAATCGTTAACTGCCGATTGTAGTCTTTGTTTCTCTTGAGCTAATGAATTATTATTATTAGAAGAATTTTTTAAATCGTTTCTTTCAACAGTAAGTTTACTTATTTCCCTATCTTTTTCTAATAGTTGTTTTTGTAATTCAATATTATTGTCCGAAATTTCTTTTAATCTTCTTTGGTTTTCACCAATGTCTTTATTATCTTTATTTGCAATCTCAATTTGAGCTTGAAACATTATGTTCTGCTTGACAACTTCTAAAAAATTGCCAAGCAAAACTTCTACATACGCATTTTGTAATCTCACATCCATAATAAATTCCTTTCATCATTAATTAGAATGTTCCTCCATTTAGGTGTGCAAAAGTAGGCGCACCTGATGAA
>JACCDW010619740.1_pt1 | contig 14368 bp, 21 predicted proteins | sample 7449781 | NCBI WGS metagenome assembly JACCDW01 (sample SAMN15323449, study PRJNA562643) | freshwater metagenome | isolation source: river surface water | place: USA:Blue River Watershed | collected 2017-08-18
CTTTGTCTAAATCCAAACATAAGGGTATAGGTCTAATTTCCACGTTATCCTCCTCCAAAACGTATGAATACGTGATAGGTATTTACTGCTACAGCATAGCGGCCAATGATACTACTGGCTACAGGAGGGCGTTGACTGTATGCTGCCCATAGATTAATTACTCCTAGGCCTGTGCCTGCTCCGTTAATAAAGCTAGTCCAAGATCCTGCATCAGGTGTAGCTAGATTGTTACCTAGGCCATTCCAGGCCTGTGCTGCGGCATTAGTACTAAAGCATAACTCTAGTGTACTTTGACGATAAGCATTACTGATGATAGTGCCTGAGCCTAAGTTCACTGTAAATCCAAATGCTGTGTTAGCTGCCGCGGCAAATGCCTGTCCACCATAGCCTAAATATTGACTACTGTTTTGTAGCCATACTAATGTAGCATAAGTAGTGGCCGGCCAAGTGCTGCTGCCTGACAACAATATTTGATTTCCTGGAACATATCCTGATGGAGTTCTAAATACTACCCAACGTATATAAGCGGCTGTAGCAGCATCGTAGCTAAAAGGACCTGCTGGACCTAAACTAATTTCGTCGCCCTTACCTAATACTGTGGTCGTCACTGCGGCTGCTGCGGTCTGTGCGCCCTGTATGATCACAGCGATTAGGGCACCTGGAGGCACGTTCTGCCCAATAGTAATACTGGCTAGAGTAGCCGCTGGTAGTGCTCCTGATCCTAAGTTAACAGCAATTTGTTTTGGGCTATGTTGAAACATATTAGAAGTTTTGTCCTGCTACGGTAGCGTACCAAGTAGTACCGCCATTAATAGTTAGCATAGTTATGATATCGGTCTTGCCCGCCGTGGCAGTCATTGTAGGTGCCAGTCCTGATGCCCAAGTTGTACCAGCAGGCCAAGTAGTCACTGTGCCACCGTTGTTGGTTACATAGATATAGGCAATGAACTGCTGGCTAGGTGCTGGTGGATTAATAAACGACAATGTAGTTGATCCTGTGCAGGTAATACTAAACACACGAATTGTGGCTAGATCTAACACAAATGAACCAGTGACATTGTTAGTTGATGCAGCTGGAAACAGTACTCCTGAGCTGCCAGTAAAGCCTAAACTGCCAGTGAACCCAATGACACCTTGACTACCAGTAAATCCTATGGGTCCAAGTGCAGTGCTGGCTGATCCTGTAAATCCTTGACTACCAGTAAATCCTATAGGTCCAGGCACATCACTAGCTGATCCTGTAAATCCTCTGCTGCCTGAAAATCCTAAACTACCTGTGAATCCTGCACTGCCCGTATAACCTCTAAGGCCTTGACTGCCTGTAAATCCCGCACCCTGACTGCCTGTAAATCCCTGTGGTCCTTGTACTGTACTAGCACTGCCTGTGAATCCTTGACTGCCAGTAAAGCCTCTTGATCCAGTGAATCCAGTGTCGCCTCGACTGCCTGTGTATCCAGTTAAGTCTTGTGTAACCACCCAACCAGCAGGTGTACGTGTATAGACCTGGTCAGTGTCAGTGCGAAGAAAGAAGTCACCGTTGACTCCAAGATTAGGGTCAGGTACACCTGACCCTGTTCGCCATACGCTGCCTTGCCATAAATTGCCGTTGTATACTGGATCTGTCATAATATTAACTTGTTGTATAGGCAAACTCGCCTGTTGTTGGATTATAATAAACTGCTTTAAAACCAGCAGCAACTAGATTAGCTGTGGTGTCGCCTCTAACAGGCTTAACTACAAAAGCGTTTGCAGTAACATTGTTCAGTATACTACCAGTAGCATTAATTACGATACTGTTAGCAGCTTGAGCTGATTGACCTGCATAGTTACCAATAGCGATTGCATCAGCACCTTGGATACTTTCTCCACTTTGCCTACCGATAGCTATAGAGCGGGTACCTTGAGAAGTACGGCCTGCTTGATAACCAATTGCAATAGACTCTTCGCCTTGATCTGTCTCGGCCGCAACCAATCCAAGAGCTATTGAAACTTGTCCTTGGTTGGATTTTCCTGCTCTTCCGCCTATAGCCACCGAATCATTTTTTTGCGAAGTTGTGCCAGCTCTATCACCGATGGCCACCGAGTATCCAAGTTGATTAGTTTTTCCTGCTTCAAATCCAATAGCTATAGAACGGGTGCCTTGTCCAGCGTTAGCCGCAGTGAAGCCCACAGCAATAGCTTCAGTTCCTTGATTAGTCACTGCTGCACTTGCACCAATAGCTACAGAATATGCTCCTTGCGAAATAAATCCAGAGCCTGAGCCAATGGCCACACTGTAACCGCTTTGTGAAGAATACCCGGCGCTTGCACCAATAGCTACTGAGTTTAGAGACTGGCTAGTCTGCCCTGCTTGATTACCTAAGGCTATTGAAAGATTAGTTGTACGAAGAACTCCTGCAGTTAGTGTGCCATTGACATCTGCTACACTAACTGTCAAGGTACCGGAAACTGTCGAGTTTCCGGCAACTGAAGAATTATTAGCAACAGTTATGCCGCCAAATGTTACATTACCAGTAGTAGATATCTCACCACCAACATTAATTTCTGCTTCTAACAAGGTGAATCCAGTAGGCAGTGCATAAGGAGCCACAGTGTTGATAGTCATTTGATCTGCTGTACTACTAAAGTAGTACGGAGAATACATTACATAAAGTTCAAAGTCGGATGCAAAACCAGAAATGTCAACGGTGACAGCGCCAGTACCAGCTGTAATGTTAGCAGTAGGATCGCCGTTCCAATCACCACCATTAACTCTAATCCAAAGTAAGTTGTAAAATCTATCTACTGCAATATCGACGTCATCCCCTGCACCAAAAGTTGGAAATCCACTCGTAGTGCTACCGTTAAAATATAAATTACCAGCGTCACTAAATCCGTAACTATTTGAAGTTTCTCCGGGATATGTATTAAAAGTAGTGTTTAATCGAGTTATACCTATCATCAGATAATCAGCTTGTATAGGACCAGCATCCATACGAGTAGAAAATATTTTTCTTTCGCCTTGCTTTATTGTAGCATTACCAAGAGCACTGGGTTCAGTATCGCCTCCAAGACCAGCTACTGCCGTGATTGTGTAGTTGTTATTTGATAATGAAAATGCACCTGGAAAAGCCAAAGTTGGATCAATGGACGCCGCTACAAGAACAGTTTGACCAGATACTATGATACTGTTAGAGTTTATTGAACTGGCAACTATATTATTAATAATTAAATCATTATTGACAGTTAGATCATTTTCTATTGTAACGTCACTATTGAAAGTTGTCGCTGGAGTAATTGATATACTACTAGAATCTGTAGTATCCATAGTGCTGCCAATAAAAGTAAACGATCCAGTACTTCCGCCGCCGGTTCCCGCACTACCGGTGTACCCTATCATTCCCTGACTGCCTGTAAATCCCTGCGGTCCTGGTACCGTGCTGGCACTACCTGTATAACCTGTTAGTCCTTGACTACCAGTAAATCCTCGAGGACCGGGCTCTGAACTGGCACTACCTGTGTATCCTGCACTACCTGTATAACCCGTGACATCAGTACGTACTACCCAAACTCCGTTAATTTTGTTATAAATTTGATTAGTATCATTTTGAAGATAGTAATCCCCATTAATACCTTGCAAGCTGGCAGGAGGTCCTACTCCGTTGTACCAAACTGAACCTGCCCATAAATCTCCGTCGTAAATTGGATCTGCCATAATATGCTCCTGCATATATTTATTGGCTTATCGACTATATCTTCTGATGTGGTGAAAAATAGGTTTTTTAGCTTGTTTACTACCTGGATCTCCGCCTATAAACAATCTAAGATTAGGATCAATACCTTTACTGTGATTATTGACAAAGTTGGCTATAATACCGCTGGTAGTTCTGATTAAACAGCTACCTTGATCGTTACAGACCGTATAGGTAACAATACCATTTTCGTCTTCGTCTCTAAATAACATTGTGCGCTCCACACGTATTTAAGCCAGTAAAAAAGCCCACCGAAGTGGGCTGCTTGGTCGTTAGTTATTATTAATTATAGACCAAGTGCAAGAGCGCGATAACCAGCAGCAACGATAGTGCGGCTTGGCTGACCCAATTCGTAACGGGTAACAACCTTACCGTTGTTGCTGTAGTGGGTGTTAGCATAAACAGCATAACCACTCTGACGTACACGGCTAACTTCAGCAGATACGTTCTTGATATTGAAACGCTTTTGAATCTGTGCTGGAGTCAACTTCTCGCCACGGCTAAGAGCTTCAAAAAGTTTGTGTGTTTTGGTTTCTGGATTGATTCTTTTAAACATTGCCTAATCTCCTTTATAGTTAATAAACAGGCTTTAAAGTCTGCTTGTCGCAGTAATAAGATTATATGTTATACAACAACTAATAGCAAGTTTATTGGCTAGATTCATTAGTGTCATTTAACCGATAGTAGAATTTTCTATCAGGAAATCTACGTTCAGCCGCAGTCAATGCAGTAGCAACATCAGGCCCTTGTGCAAGAAATGTGTCGTCTCGATCATAAAGATAAACTACACCGTCGTGCTTTTCGATTTTTACATCAGCAGTCTGTTCAGTAATTTTATTTGGGTCCGGTTGTTGTTCTTTGGAGATTTTCTCTACACGTTGCATAATCTCACGTATTTCTTCGGGACGATCGACGATACGTTCGATAAAGCTTTGAGTAGCACGCCACACTCCCCAAAAGAAACCAATAGCTATACCAGAGATTAAACCTAAAATAAAATCCATCACTGCTCCTTTTGTTGATTGATTCGTTCGATTACTAGACGACGGCACTCTGCCCTAACTTCAGGAGGAAAATCTGGTAGAAATTCTGATAGTCTACAATCGTATCTAGCCATTTTTTCTTCAAGAGTTTCGTTTCTATGTGCAAGATAAAAGCTAAAATAAACTGCTGCAAATAAAACAAATACATAAAAAATATCTTTAACTATATGCATATCTACGCCCAAGTTAATTTAAAAAGAGTTACATCCCTAGGATCAGTAAACCGATATTCAGCAATTTGATCCCAAGTCAAACTATTATCTGCAACATCTACAATTTCGTAACCAGCAAAACTCTTACAGTGATTTACTGCCCAAATAGCAGCATCGATAAAATGCAAGCGAGCGCGGTCATAGTTATCGAATCGTTCGTCGTTAAGGTATACTTCAATCACGCCACTATCCAATCGTCATCGTCTTGTAGAATGATATCTTCGGCACCGTCGTATTCACTGATTCTAAATATACTGCCTTCGGGGATCCATTTAATAACCAAATCATCGACTCCGCCCCAATAAGCAGATCCGTGTTTACTTTGATAATATTCTTCGCAGTAAGTTTCTACTTCCTCAGCATCTGCACCACGTTCAATCATATCCACTAGATTAGGATCAAATAACAGTTCTTCAATACGATGCCAGCTGTACCAGCCAGCACCGTGCTGAGGACTGTAGATAACAGCCACTTTACCAAATCGAACAACTCTAGGGCAATCAGGTGTACTTATAGCCAACTGCAACTCTCCACAATGTTTCGTGTTTAGGATCTTTAAATTGTAAAATTGGTAAAGGTGCTGCTACCCAACTCAAATCATAATGCTGCTCAGGCTTCAATCTCAAAGCTTCTAATTCTTTGAGAAACTCAGCCATATGTGTTGTCTTAATTTTAATTGGTTTCATTGTCATATTATACTATCACTCCTCTTCTGTGTCAAATTCTTCGTAATCGTCTTCGTCAATGTAAGTTCCAGGAGCATCATAGGCTTTGTAATATGCTTCGTTTGGTTTAAGTACTCTAAAGTCATTTGAGTATTTTAGACTAGCCAAAGTGAACTCTGTCTTTTTGAGTAAGTCACAGACGACCCAACTGGTACCGCATCCACCACTGACGTTTTTAAATGGACTATGTTTATATTCGTTTTTTTGTAGAGCGTTATGCATCTTACCATCGTAGGTAAAGATAATACGGGTTATGCCTAACTTTTGGTTACGCAGTCTAATTTTATCAATTAGGGTAAGAGTTGTAATACGGGCACAGTTATCATCATCTATAGTCAGTAATACATTTTTGACTTTGATACTGCCTTTGGTATGACTGTTATTGGGCGTTTCCTTTGTGCTCCACGAAACGTCGCAGTCAACGTGCTCTACATAATAGGTTTCCCCATGAAATTTAACGACCCACATAGGAATGGTCGAGTCTTCTAAATGTTTCTTGTTGAAGTGAAAGACTACATCTTCACACGCAAATTCAATCTATGCCATTTTATATCTCCTTAAAAATATGATTCAAGTGTGCCTTCACGGCGTACATCTAATGTAACACAATGGAACCCTCCACTGAGTGTACGTGCCTGACGTATAGGAATACCAATTGTATCTATGCCCCAGCGATCTAACTCTCTTCTAAGTTCTGTTTGATTTTCATCACAGATAATCAAACGTTCATTAACACTTAGAAAGTTTAGTCCTATATATTTACTACAAGGACTAATACCATTAACCAAATTTGACCCAATATCTACAACCTTATCACCTGGAAAGAATATCTTATCCCAGTCTTTAAAGATTGGAGGATACCAATCGGGTGTACAGCGATCTCCGTTGAATAATACCAATCCTGGACGTAAAGGAAGAACGGTACTGTCAAAATGAGCAAAGCTATAATATTTTTCAGCTAGATGTATATTATACTGATCTCCTAGTATAGATTGCAACCACTCATAGCCCAATCGATTGCCGCTATTACTGACCTGATATAATAAATCTTTACCTAGTCTTACAATATTAGGAGCATCAAACACTATTTCTTTATTCAATAGTGTAGGATCTTTAATGTCGTCTAATTGATAAATGTCATCTGCTAGAATAGGCTTCGGTGCGCAGATCCATTTGGTTCCTTCTTGCATCCATTTATACAATAAGTCATAGTAAGCTCTAGTTTCAAAGTATCTACTACGCATTGGACTAGGGCATTCTATAATAGTGTTATTCAACGGAAGTAATAGATCTCTTGGACAATAAGTATACCATCCAGTAGTAGTCCATTCTGGTGTACTAAATGATTTAGTATGATCAATTGATTTAGGTCTATGTACAATTACACCTAGGTTTTCTAGTACAGATGCTAGATTGTCTAAATCTTCGTTAGCTTCTTCTATAATCTGTTGACTATGTGGACCGTGTAAATGTAATATATCTTCTAGTTTTTGATCTGCATAACAAAAACTGTGAGTGCTTTTATCTATAGTAGGAAGCATTGCATAGTCTGCAATACCTACTACTATTTCTTTTAACGGGTCCCAATCATTATGACTGCATACTGGCATATTGTTTTCCTATATCTTCACTGACACATACTCTGTTCCAAGTATTACCTCTATTATATTCTTTATATTCTGTATCGCTTATACCAAACATAATACAGTTAGTGGTTCTTAAGTTAAGATCTTTACATACGTTTAGATAATGCGTTTGGTATTTGGCCATATTATAATCTACTGTATACTTATTCATAAGATAACAAGCTGTGGCTAAAGTGTTATGGGGAACCATCCCCACACTATTTGCAATGTCCACTCCGTCGTCTATGTTTTCTTTTTGTAGTCTTATACCTGCTCTAAGATATTGTGCTCCATCGAATACTTTACTAAGACTGGCGCACACTGTTTCAATACAGATATGATCTAAGTTTACTTTAAGATTTTTACACAATGGATAGTAGGCTAAATCAATTAGTACTGGTACTGCTAGACAATCGCAGATGTTTAATATCCTGTCAAGGTCCGGATGTATTGTTCCACTGTCGCTAAAAGGAACACTAATGATAACTGCATCGTTTTGTTTTATATAATCGTCGTTCAAATAGCACCAACTTAGACCTAGTTTAGCACTAGCTCTGTGATACATAAATTCGCCTTTGAAAAATCTAAATCTTTTATTTCTATGCTTTATATAGAAATGATCAAATCCTTGAGTAGTTCCATAGATAAAAGATTTATGGTTATAGAGATGTAGTCCTACGATATTGTTCCATTTACTGGAGTTTAACCAGTTATAAAAAGTTTCTAAGTATTCAGTTAAAGATACTTTGTGATCAGCAGTAGTTCGACTTTCAATTTCCAGCCTTATATTATTATCTGGGATTGGGATAGCATTAGGTGTTGTCATCTAATAGAAATCCAGAAACTTGCAGAGTATACTTTGGTTCTAGTCCTGCATTAGCACTAAGATGTAGTATATCTCTGTCCCACATCAGCCCTGTGCCTTGTACCCAGTTCGCTACAACATAATCGCTATATTGTAAGAAGTGACCCATTTTCCAATCTTCTAAGAATATGTTAGCTCTGACTCTGTTTTCTTTTCTGTCAGGATAGGTCTGATATATTTTATAAAACTGATCCTTATGTGCAGGTAGTACACATCCTGGGTCTTGTCTAATTGAACTGATACTTACAACTTCTATACCTAGTTGCTGTCCTATAGCATCATAATCAACTTGGTCCTTGTTCCAAAAGAGCTGATGTATTCTAGTATTATCGTCGCAATAGCTTTTTGGAAATCCACCATATTGTTTATATGTCTCCTCTTGTTCGGACACAATATGAAACAAACAATGAGTTTGATTAGAATCATAATCTGCATCTAAAAATGGTGTAAAGTCGTAATCTAAAGTAATTTGTTTTATGAACATAGTTAATTACTTATTAGATTTTTATTTTACTTGTAGATCTTTCCATTAACAAATTATAGTTATGTTCCAATATTGGGCAAGCTTTCTGATATAGATCTTCTAAGTCAGTATCTAAAACTCTTTTGAATTCTGCTAATGCATAAGCGATTCTTCGCCTATCAAGTTGTTCATTATCATAGTCTTCCGACCATAAAGTATCAAATGTTTTATACCCTCTTCGTTGCAGAGCTTTTAAGATATGCGTTGGTCCTAAGATAAAGAAAGGATGTTTATATAATATAGCTCTATATGTTTTTTCCGTTATCATATATTGATCTTGAGCCATACTGCCTTCGGCAATTAAACTTATATAAGATTGAGCGTAGTAGGGTTCAAGGTTCGGTGGATCGACAAATCCTAGGTAATTATCGTGCCCTGGTAATCTACCAATATCGTCTACAATATCAGAATCTAATTTCAACCCGTTAGGATTAGATTCAAAATAGTCAATTAATATTTGTTTGGTAAATCGATCGAACATTCTATGAGGATGCTTGATCCATTCTAAAATAGGCATCCTTGACATAGAATCAAATCCGGGCATCGAAACGAACCCTTGATCCAAAAGATTATTCTGCACTAAAAATGCAAAGTAACCAGTTCGTTCGTCATTGATTCTTCTACATAGATAGATAAATTTTTTGATTTTCGATGATTGATAATGCGTTACCGGATAAAAGTCTGTAGTGATCCTTTCTTGTAAAGGAATATCGACAAAATATTTTTTTAAATAGGAATAATTTCCTAGAAATTTAGAATCAGGTGGCCCATAACAGGACCATATTTGAAAATTTTCAATTTTATGATATTTTAGATTTTTTACAATTCTGTCTACGGTCGACAAATCTATATCTTCTATTACAGCTTCTAGAACTAAAGTGATTTTATTTTGTTTTATCAACTCTATAATTTGAGGATTACAAAAATTGATCCAATCGTTCATTCCTTCTAATACGAGTTCTGCATATTCTTGTATATTTCTATTTAGGCTAAAAGCATAATATACCTTGCCATTATTATCAAAAAATTGTTGATGTGAAAGATATGCTGCAACAGGTATAGGGATCATCTTTTCTTGGCAGAACGGACCTGTGCGGGGAAGTGTGAAACTTATATTATGTTTTTTTACAATGTCGTAAGTGTGATGTTCAAGTTCAGACAAGGACATATTAAAACCATTAGGTATGATTTTTTCTCCATGAAACTTGTCAAAAATTAAAAAGCTCATTGAACTATTTAATTATTCCCAAATAAAGGGTTTCCATTTTTTATCAATTATCTTTGGTTTTTTGTCTACGGGTTTACCGTCAGTGACCAGTTCAGCCTGTTCGGTATCAAACATAAGTTTGAAACCTTTAAACTGATTATCTTCTATTTTGACAATCACTTCAGCTATGTTTTTGCCAGTTTGTTCTTGTACAAGATTACAGACCATTTCTTTTACTACATCGGCACTGATATCTGCACTTGTGGCTAATTCAAAATTGTAAGGCATAATAGTTCCTATAATGTTCTATGTCCCGTCTGTTCCGGGATGCCACCCACAAGTATTGTACTGTTGCTTGCCCTAGGGATTAGGCGCCTACCCTAGCGACTCATACTGAGTTTGTGGTCGTCTCGCTGCTTTGGTGCACTGAATGGGACTCGAACCCATAACCTAGAACTTTAGAGATTCCAGCTCTAACCAATTGAGCTATCAGTGCTTGTTCTTTCAAGAATTACTGTCTAAATAAAACTGTGCTACCTTTAGCATATTGACAGCGTGTTCTCTGTTCTGCGGTACTACTACTGTATTACCTTGCTGTAAGTCTGTCAACTCTTTATGGATGGATTCAATATGATGTTCATACAATTGTTTCATTTGACTGTATAAGAATTCGCGTTCTTCTTTAGTCATTCCAGAAGAAATCATATCCATAAAGCTTGTGCTTTGTGTTTTGTGTAATCCATAATCGTGCCTACAAGTGTAGCACATATCGGTAATAATCTGTTCTTTAGTTTTCATTTAATTTGTTCTGCTTCTTGTAATTGTCGCCACATTATTTTCCCACTTGCTGATTTTGGTAAAGACTCTACTACGGAAACTAATCGAGGAACTTTATACGCAGCCATATTTTCTTTACACCATTGTATTAATTCTTCTTCTGTAATAGTGCAAGAATCTTTTGGTACTACTAAGGCTTTTACAGTTTCACCTCTGTAGGAATCTTTGGCTGCGATAACACAGCTTTCTAAAATTTTAGGATGTTTATACAGCATCGATTCAATTTCAGCAGGCCAGACTTTGAAGCCGCTAGCGTTGATCATTCTTTTAAGTCTGTCAGTGAAAAAGAAAAATCCTTTGGAGTCCTTGTATCCTAGATCACCTGTTCGAAAGAACATCTTTCCTTCAAACTCTATAAAGGAATTTTTTGTTTTTTCTTCGTCTTTCCAATAGCCTCGAAACACCTGCGGACCATTTATTATAATTTCTCCGATTTCATCTACATCCAGTTCTTTCAGTGTCTCTGGATCAATAACACGAGAATCTGTATTGAATGTAGGAATACCTAAACATTGTTGTTTACAATTGTGTAAAGGATTCGAATGCGAAGTTGCTATAGTTTCTGTTAGACCATAGCCTTCCATATATCTTAATCCAGTAAGATCAAAAAGCTTTTGAGCTATGGCAGCAGGCATTGGAGCACCGCCTCCAGATAATCGTCGTAGACTACTTATATCATAATCACTCAATTTAGGATTAGATAAAAAGTCTATCATCATAGTTGATATGCAGGCCCAACTGGTAACTTTATGTTTAGATATTAAGTGTCCTGTTAGATCCTTATCCCACTTTGACATAATGATCAAAGTTGAACCAGAATAGATAGTGCTGTTCATACTCAGTTGCATACCTGTCACGTGGAAGAATGGCAGAGATGCTAATGTAATATGGTCAGCAGACACTCCTCCGGCCCATTGAGCTCCACTGATGGCATTAAACATTAAACTACTATGTGTGTGCATACATCCTTTTGGATTGCCTGTAGTACCTGAAGTGTAAGGCAAACAGGCAAGATCATCTGATCCGGCACAATGTTCATCGGGAACTATTTGTTCACTTAATGCGTCTGACCAGTAAACTACATTGTCGTATTCGAATGTTTGTTTAGGAGACTGTACCCATTCTGGTGCGCAGGTGACATCCTCTATATACTCTGAATAGCAAGATACTAATATTTTTTTTGCTACAGGTTGAACACGCGAAAGCAATTCCTGAGAACAAATAGCCAGAACCGCTTCGCTATCTTCTGCAAGATATCGTATCTCTTCAGTTAATAACATTGTGTTCACAGGAACAACTACTGCATCGGCTCTTAGTATGGCATAATAGGCGATTACAAATTGAGGACTATTTTGCATTTGTAACAGTACACGCTCGCCACTTTTAATCTTGCATACTTTTTGTAAGTATCCTGCCAGATTGTCCACTTCTCTCTTTAAAGTTTCGTAGGTAATAGTTTTTCCATAATAAATCACAGCTGACTTATTTGGATAACGCATAGCAGATACTAATAAGTTAGTGTAAACACTGGTGCTAGGAACAGTTAAATTATAAGGCAACCCAGGAGGCCAATTTGAGTAGTGTAAAGTGTTCATACTACCCAGTCTTTACTTTTCATTATCTACAACCTTTTCCAGTTTAGTCTTTTTAGGAGTAGGAGTAGTTTCATGAACTTCGGCGATTTCTGCGATTACAAAAGAATAAGTGCCCTCGTCATCCTTCTTATTAGGGAAGAACTTTTCTAACAGTCGTCGACCAAAATGTCGATAATTCTTAATTGGGCTTACTATAGTAGAATCGATAAGTTCATCGTAAACTTCGGGGCTTATATGTCCCTTGCCCAAAAGATATCCTAAAGTTTGCTGATGCTGATGTGTCAACACCGCGGCATATTCTATTGGATCAAATTGAAAGTATTCTGTTTTCATTTTGTTTCATCTAAGGTTGGAACATCTGACCAATCAGACCATTGATAGTTTGCTGTTCTAGCAAAGTCATCGTGTGACCAATCTAATCCTGCACGAACAGTGGTATCAACTTTTTGCCTGTATTGCAGTACAGTTTCAGTTTCGTTTGCGTCTAGACCATATTGGTCAATAATCACTTTACCAGTGTATCGTTTGTGCCAACGTAGTTCAATCATACAGTGTTCCATAAAAGATAAATGAGACTGCCGAAAAGGCAACCAACTGCTCCTTTCCAGCCTCCTAAGAACTGCCAGGCCAATATTGTTAGTATGGCCTGGAACAGCATCCACCCTTGTAGATAGTCTACAGTCATTACTTGTTCATCATCAAAGCAGTAAAGTTACTAGGAACGACAATAGTCTGTACTCGACCACTCTTAATACCTTCACTGATGTTAAGCATAGCCTGTGCTTGCATAAAAGCGATTGAACTAGAGCTATTGTTAGCCAATGCTGCCATACGACGTGCTTCAGCTTCGGCAGTCTTAACTTCGACTTCTTTCTGCTTGAGTTCGTTCTTAGCACGTACCAGAGCGTTGGCGCTTTCAACTACACTGTCAGCAGGCACAACATTACGAATCAGTACCTGACTGATAGTAATTGAACCGTCCAGTTTTTCTTCTGCAAGATTCTTTTGAATTTCTTCCTGGATGAACTTTTCCATATCGTTACGATTGTCCGCCATATCCAAGGCTTCATACTTACGTGCTGCCTTGTAAATAGCATTACGAGCATTTTGCACGACATAGTTATACATTACATAAGTGTCGCCTTTGAACTCGGCGTGGAATGCCTTATTCTTAGTAGAATACAGTTCGGCAACATTTTGCGGATTGATATTATATACAACCACAGCATCAAGATCTTTCATAGTGCTGTTGTCTTTGGCCACAGGAGTCATATTCTCAAGAACTACGTTAACATCTTTAATTGGGAATGTAAGAACATCACCAATAATAACTTGATTAAAGCTACCAGGAAGTAGTTCACCAGGCTGCACCTGTTTGTCAAAGCCAATGCGTACACCTACTTCGCCAGTTTCGACACGAGTACAACCAGTACTCATGACAGCAGCAGCAACAAGGGTAAGAGTGGTAAGACCGATAATACGTTTCATTCTGTGTGTCCTTAAAATAAAATTACAATTAGGGTTAGTGTGGCTACTGTAGCCAACGAACAAATTATACTATAAGCGACTAGCTTTGTCAACTGTATCTTTTCATTCGTTTTCATTTTATATACTGCGGGTACCACAAACCAAAACAGCATAAAAATTATGAAAAAAGCAAAAAACACTCTAATCATTTTTCTTTTCCTCTTTCTTTTCTGGTTGAACTTGAGCCGGAGGAGTGTCTGGCCAAATCTTGTTCACAGTCCAATTAGCAGTCATCCAACCTATTGCGGAGAAGAATCCCCATACTATCATTTCAGCTATCACGATTCAACTCCAAAATGTTGTTTAATCTTTTCAGCAATCGCTTTACGATCCTGTTCGCTCAACCAATATAAATCAACGCCGGCACATTCCTTGACAATCAACTCGGCGAACTTTTCAATTCTATCATCCCATAGTTCTACAGATTCCCGGTATTGAACAGGGTTGCTTGCTAGACAACGAGACTCAAAATGTGCTC
>JACCDW011027098.1_pt1 | contig 14368 bp, 10 predicted proteins | sample 7449781 | NCBI WGS metagenome assembly JACCDW01 (sample SAMN15323449, study PRJNA562643) | freshwater metagenome | isolation source: river surface water | place: USA:Blue River Watershed | collected 2017-08-18
GAAAAAGCAAATAAAAAAAATGGCACCCAACTGAAAGCCATCATCGGATGTGAATTGAACATTTGCAAAGACCGCCTCAACAAAGAGGTTAAGGACGATGGTAACAGTACGGTACTTCTTGCTATCAGCAAAAAAGGATATCACAATCTCGCCAAACTTTCAAGTATTGCATTTACAGAAGGCTTTTATTATGTACCCAGAATTGATAAGTCTACTCTACTTGAATACAAAGAAGATTTGATTGTCACAACCGGCGGACTGTGGGGAGAAGTTCCCTATTTGATATTGAATGTTGGCGAGGAAAAAGCAGAAGAAGCTTTCTTGTGGTGGAAAGAAAATTTCCCAGGTAATTTCTATGCTGAACTCATTCGACATGGCATAGAAGAAGAAGATGTCGTCAATTCTACATTGCTCAAATTTTGTAAAAAACACAACGTCCCCTACTTCGCATCCAACAACTGCTACTACACTGAAAAATCGGAAGCGCGTGCCCAAGATGCATTGCTATGTGTGAAAGATGGCGAGTCTGTTTCCAAACCCAAAAAGTATATCGGAAAACGTGGTCGTGAATTTAGATTTGGATTTCCCAATGATGAGTTTTACATCAAAACGCCAATGGAGATGGCAGCGCTTTTTAAAGATCTTCCTGAAGCCATTGAGGAAACCGTTAAAATAGCGGAACGATGCGAGCACTACTCATTGGGGCGCGATATACTCCTTCCCAAATTTGATATCCCAGAAGAATTTATCGATCCAGAAGATGAAAAGGATGGTAAGAAAAGAGGCGAAAACGCATTCCTGCGTCACCTCACTTTTGAAGGAGCCAAAAAGCGATACGGCACCATTACACCTGAGATTGAAGAGCGTTTGGATTTTGAATTAAAAACCATTGCGCACACCGGATATCCAGGTTACTTTTTGATTGTCCAAGACTTTTGTAATAAAGCACGAGAGATGGGCGTAAGTGTAGGGCCAGGTCGTGGATCTGCCGCAGGATCAGCTGTTGCATATTGCATCGGTATCACCAATGTCGACCCCATCAAATACGATTTGCTTTTTGAGCGATTCTTAAATCCAGAACGTGTGAGTATGCCCGATATCGATATCGACTTCGATGACGAGGGAAGAGGAAAGGTAATCGAATACGTGCGAAACAAATATTCCAAAAATGCCGTAGCTCAAATCATCACTTATGGTTCCATGGCGGCCAAATCTGCAATGCGTGATTCCGGGCGAGTAATGGAACTTTCATTGAGTGATACAGACCGCATTACCAAACTTATTCCAGACAATGCCAAATTGAAGGACATTGTCAAAAAAGACCACAAGGAATTAGAAAAAGCTTACGGAAAAGAATTTTTAGAAAATGCTAAAAAACTTCAATCACTTTCTACTGAATCTTCGGCAGAAGGAGATGTAGTAAAGTTGGCCTCCATGCTGGAAGGTTCTGTTAGAAATACTGGAATACACGCTTGTGGTGTAATTATCACACCCGGTCCAATTGATCAATTTGTTCCTGTCGCAACGGCCAAAGACAGCGACATGTGGTGCACGCAATTTGATAACGATGTCGTTGAGAAAGCAGGCCTTTTGAAGATGGACTTCTTGGGATTAAAAACCTTGACCATCATCAAAAATGCGCTCAAGCTCATTAAAGAAAGGCATGGTCTGGATATCGATATTGAAAATATTCCTTTGGATGACCCCAAGACATTTGAGTTGTTTCAACGTGGTGACACCGTCAGCATTTTCCAGTACGAAAGTCCTGGAATGCAAAAACACTTGAAAGATCTGAAACCTACTGTTTTTGAAGACTTGATTGCGATGAACGCCTTGTACCGTCCAGGTCCAATGGAATACATTCCCTCTTTCATCAAACGTAAACACGGTATCGAGCCCATTCAGTACGACTTACCAGAAATGGAGGAATACTTGAAAGACACCTATGGAATTACAGTGTATCAAGAGCAGGTTATGTTGCTATCACAAAAACTTGCCAACTTCTCCAAGGGACAAGCCGATAGTTTAAGAAAGGCCATGGGTAAAAAGCTCAAAGAAGAGCTCGATAAAATGAAAGGCCAATTCATGGATGGAGCACAAAGCAATGGTCATCCCAAAGACAAATTGGAAAAGATTTGGACCGACTGGGAAGCATTTGCCAGCTATGCATTCAACAAATCACATTCTACATGCTATGCCTGGATTGCTTTTCAAACGGGATATCTGAAAGCCAACTACCCTGCCGAATATATGGCCGCAGCCATGACAGGATCGTTGAGTGATTTGAAACAAGTAACTTTCTTTATTCAAGATTGCAAGAAAAACAAACTTCCAGTTTTGGGTCCAGATGTCAATGAATCAGATGCATTTTTCAATGTAAATACAAAAGGAGAAATTCGATTTGGATTGGCAGCGGTAAAAGGAGTTGGAGAGAGCGCCGTTGAAAGTATTGTTTCAGAACGAAAAAAAGGATCGTTCGCCAGTGTTTATGATTTCATGAAACGCGTCGATGCGCGAACAAGTAACAAGCGCGTTATCGAAGGTTTGGTAATGAGCGGTGCAATGGATTCATTTGGCATTGGACGCTCCGCCTATTTTACACCAGATGGAAAAAATTCCACATTCATTGAGACATTAATCAAATACAGCAATGCTTGCCGAGACGACCAAAGCAATGCCATGGCAACTCTTTTTGGTGACACGCAAGACAACGATATCCAAGAACCCGCTGTTCCAAGTTACCAACCTTGGGACACATTTACGCAGCTTGCTCATGAGAAGGATGTAGCAGGTATCTTTTTGAGCGGCCATCCTTTGGACGATTATAAAATGGAGGTGGAGAATTTCTGTTCAAAAGGTGGACTGGAATTGCTTCAAGATCTCAAGCTGAATAAAGGCAGAGAACTGAAGTTACCCGGCATGATTAAAAACGTGCAGCACAGAATTTCAAAAACAGGTAAACCCTTTGGTTCATTTGCCCTAGAGGACTTTACCGGCACACATGAGTTTAGCCTATTTGGCGAAGAGTACATCAAGCTAAAATCATTCTTAAGCGACAATTACCCCGTAATCCTTGTAGGAAAAATAGCAGCCCGATGGCAGCGAAAAGATCAAAATGGACCGGAAGAGTTGGAGTTTAAAATCAGCAGAATTGACTTGCTCAGTGAAGTAAGATCCAAACTTGGAAAATACCTGAACATCGCGATACATCAAGCTTTTGTAACAGATGAATTGGTAGATCTCTTGGACAGAGAATTACAACCTACACCAACGGGAGCTGCACAAGTTAGAATGAAAATTCTAACCGACAACGATGCATTCACATTGTCATCTGCGACAAAAACAAAAATCAACATTTCCGATGAAACATTGGATTTTTTGAAGTCGATACCGAATATTGAATTCTATATTTCTGAAAACTAAATGATATTGAAGCGAATTCTTATAGCGTGGATTGGATTGATGTCAATCTCGGTTGTAAATGCACAAACGGTTGAAAGAAATTTACTCCTTGGTAAAATTGACTATGCCCAGCGCGCTGACTTTGTAGCATTACCCAAAAACATGACCACCAAAGAGCACGCATACTTGCAAAAAGTAGTCGTGGATTCGCTAACCAAAATGATAAAAGCTGCCCAAAAAGAAGGTATTGTATTTAAAGTCATCAGTGCATCTCGAAATTTCCAATCTCAAAAGACGATCTGGGAAAGAAAGTGGAATACGCTGCATGAAAAAAATCCAAAAATTGCTGATGAAGATTGCGCAAAAAATATTTTAAGATATAGCTCCATGCCTGGAACTTCTCGTCATCATTGGGGAACAGACTTCGATCTCAATTCCCTTGAGCCACAATACTTCCAGAGTGGGAAAGGAAAAAAAGAGTACGATTGGCTCGTTAAAAACGCAAAAAGATATGGCTTCTATCAGCCTTACGACAATGATGAAAAAAGAACGGGATATGAAGAAGAAAAATGGCATTGGTCCTTTTTTCCTTTGTCCTCAACTTATCTCTCTGCTTATCTTGCGATCATAAAGCCAGAAGACATCAATGGTTTCAAAGGATCGGGACAAGCAAAAAACATTCAAGTTATCCCCAACTATGTTGCAGGGGTTGCTGCTTCCCCCATTCCTTAAAAAATCAAAGTTCTCCATTTTTATTATTCTGATATTAATTGCTCTTGGAGGACTAAATCTTCAATTGATTCTTCGCACTCAAAAACTATTTCATCAATGGATTTCATTGAATTCAACTGATACAGGTCAATGGCGAAACTTCTCATTCTCAACCCCAGAATGGAATCAAAAAACAAATGAAGAAAAGAAAGAATTCCAAGTAGACGATGTATGGTATGACATCAAAGAGGTTATTTATAAAAATGGAAACATCGTTGTCGTTGCAAAAGCCGATAAATGGGAAAATATTTTCAAAGATTTAATCACTGAAAATGAGCACGAAGAGGATCCACAAAACCATCTTCCACAAGCACACTTCAAATGGAAATATGTCTCCAGTGATACCCCAACTCTTACAAATCAATATATCCCCCAACTCAAAGTATTCTGCAACAACTTTAAATCCAATAGATTATTATCAAAGTATTTGTTTTTCATGCTTAAGCCCCCATGTTGAATTGATTTGCATTCATTCAACTTTTATTCATCAAAAATTTAATCATGAAAAACATATTATTGGCACTTGCCTTTGCGCATGTGCATTTATTTTGCTTGTCACAAAATTCCAGTGACTCGCTAATCATCGAAAGCAATGAGGGTAATCCCCTTATTTTCTCTGCTTCAAAAAATTACACTTCGTATTCCAAAATACCCATTCAAGTTCTAAAAATTGACAAGAAAGAAATCCAATTTCTTCAACCTTCAACCACAGCAGATTTGCTTCAAAAGAATGGGAATATTTTCGTTCAAAAAAGTCAAATGGGCGGTGGAAGCCCTGTCATCAGGGGGCTAGAAGCCAATCGCATCACTTTGGTTGTTGACGGGGTTAGATTGAACAACTTGATTTATCGCGGCGGACATTTACAAAACATCATCACCCTCGATCCCAATAGCATTGAGAATATTGAGGTTCTGTATGGCCCATCTTCAAGTTTATACGGAAGTGACGCATTGGGTGGCGTAATCCATATTCAAACCCATCAACCCAAATTCTCCAAAGAATCTATTGTTCATGTGAATACCCAAACCAGGGTGGCTTCCGCTGCCCAAGAATTCTCTCAACATTTCAATGTTGCCCTTCAAAACAACAATTGGAGTTCATGGACATCATTTACATTCAACCAATGGGGCGATTTGAAAAGTGGCAAAAATAAAAACTGGTTTTATTCAAAGCCCGTTGGTGAACGAAATCAATACCTGATTTGGCATAATGATCACGACTCTATCGTCTCCAATTCGGATCCATACTTGCAACGATTCAGTGGATACAAACAACAAGATTTCATTCAAAAATTGGCTTACCGCAGAGGTGATCAAATTCATCAAATCAATTTTCAATATTCCAACAGTTCCAACGTTCCGCGATATGATCGATTAACGGATATAAGCAATGGACAGCTCAAATTTGGAGAATGGTATTATGGACCTCAAAAACGCAATTTGACATCCTATCGATTTACAGATCAAAACATTTTCTCTGGCATTGACCTTAACGCGCAATTCAATTTTCAAAGCATTGAAGAGAGTCGTTATACCCGAAAACACAACAATCCGTGGCTTGAATCTCGCGTAGAACAGGTGAATATCGCCTCAACAACAATCAATTTACACAGGGCCAAGAATCGCGACGAATGGAATATCGGCCTAGATGGACAACTGAATACTCTGCAGTCCACAGCTCAAGCGAAGAACAAAATTACGCAAGAGACCAAACCCATTTCAACGCGTTATCCCGATGGGGAAAATGAAATGAGCCAATGGTCGCTTTATGGCTATCACATCCATAGTTTCAAACCCAATTTGCAAATGCATCTTAGTGGACGAGTGGGCTATTCCTCTCTAAACTCAACGATTATTAGTGGTTATAACGTTAATGGCGTAAGGAATAATATTCAACAAAAACAACCCACTTATTCAGGGGGTATTGGTTGGGTATACAACGTAGGGGCATATGGCATTAGTTCAAACGTCAATACCGCCTACCGCGTACCCAACATTGATGACTTAAGTAAAATTTTTGAAACCAGCACCGACAATGTAATTGTCCCCAATAAGGACTTAAAACCTGAGCAAGCTACCACCCTGGATTTCTCCATTCGTCACATTGCCAATAATCCCAAGTGGCAATGGGCCTTCAGTGTCTACAACACTTGGCTTAGTGATTTCATAGCCTTGTCCAATGCGCAAATCAATGGTGCAGACAGTATTTTATTTGATGGAAAAATGTCTCCCATCGTGAGCGCTCAAAATCAAGACAAAGGATACATCAGAGGAGCTCAATTCAATATGACTTACAATATGAACTTACATTGGAGAGCCGACTTGAGTGCCAACTATACCAAGGGCAGATTTGTATCGAACAATCTTGAGTCGCCGATGGATCACATTCCACCTATGATGGCCAATTCCGGCATCACCTTTATTCAAGAAAAATGGTCAGCCCAATTGAATGCTCAGTTTCAGGGATGGAAAAGATTAAATGAATATCGTTTGGATGCTGAGGACAATGAGGTGTATGCCACCCCAGATGGAACCCCAGCATTTTTGATTTTCAATCTTCGCACCCAATATCAAATTGCAGATCACTCCCTACTTATAGCAGGAATAGACAATCTTTTGGATACTCAATACCGTTTGTTTGCGAGCGGTATCAATGGTTCAGGAAGGAATGTCTATCTCAGTTACAAATTCAGCTTTTAAAAAAAAGGGGACCAATTGGTCCCCTTTGTATTTTTCAAATGCATTTTTAAAGATGCATAAATTCCTTTTTCTTCAACAAATCTTCTTTGCTTTCTCTATACTCTGGATCATCAACACAACAATCCACAGGACATACCGCAGCGCATTGAGGCTCATCATGAAAACCAACACACTCCGTACACTTGTCATGAACGATGAAGTAAACATCCATGCTTTTGGGTTCCATCAATCCATCAGCATCAATCTCAGCACCTCCAGCTAATGGGGTCATAATTCCTCTTAATCCTGTACCATCAGAATACTTCCATTCCGCACCACCTTCATAGATCGCGTGGTTGGGACATTCGGGCTCGCATGCTCCACAATTGATACATGCATCTGTAATCATTATCGCCATAACACTATTGGTTTGATGTAATTTTGCGGGGCAAATGTAATTCACAACCGCGATATGCAAACAACGTTAGAACAACGAATTCAGGCTTTTGTTCAATTGGGCAAAGTTCTTGGCACCCTTTCAAAAAATGAGGCTTGGCCAGGATTTGAGCTAGGATTGACCCAAGAAGAGTATGACAGTGCTTTGCAAGTGGTACAAAATCAGATTCCGTACAACGGTTGGTTCACTCCAGAAAATGTCAGTTTAGCCCTAAACAATTGGTCAACCTCGCTGGAAGAATCCAATCTCAAGAATTGGGTTTCTGAATACGCTATTGAGGAAAAAACCGCACAAACCGTAGCCATCATTTGTGCAGGCAACATCCCCATGGTTGGATTTCATGATATTCTGTGCGTTCTAATCAGCGGCCATCGAGCAATGATTAAATTGTCTTCAGATGATGCGCGATTGATTCCATTGTGCCTTTACTTGGTGATGAAATGGCAGCCCGCCATGAAGGATCAAATACTTTGGGCTGAGGGTAAATTGGAAAAGTTTGATCGCATTATCGCAACGGGTAGCGACAATACCTCTAGATACTTCCACGCTTATTTTGACAAATACCCCAATATTATCCGACAAACCAGAACAAGTGTGGCCATTTTGGATGGAACTGAAACTCCAGCAGAATTAAATGCATTGGGTCATGACATCTTCGACTATTTCGGATTGGGATGCAGAAATGTTTGTAAAGTTTATTTCCCTGAAGGTTACGACATCAACACACTCATAGCTGCATTGTTGCCATTTCAAGAAATTGCGAAGCATAACAAATATGCCAACAATTACGATTACAACAAGGCTGTATGGCTCTTGAATAGAGAAGATCTATTGGAGAACGGATTCATGCTCTTCAAACAAGATAAAGGCATCATCGCGCCTACCGGTAGTCTTTTTTACGAATATTATTCCTCAAAATCTGAGTTGTTGTCAGAGCTTGAAACGAAGAACGACAAAATTCAATGTATCGTGGGGCATGGACATATCCCTTTTGGTCAGGCACAATGCCCTTCGCTACGTGATTATGCTGACAATATTGATGTGATGCAATTCCTGATATCCTAACTATATTTGAGCCATGCAGAAAATTGGAATTTACCTAATCAGTTGTTTAATCGTCGTTATTGGTTTTTCTTCTTGTTCCACAGAAGTGGATTTGAACGCACCCTACAAGAGTACGACTATCGTTTTTGGATTACTTGATCCCAAAGCCAATGTCCAATATTTCAAAATCAACAAAACATTTTTGGGTGACGGAAACAACCTTAGCTACGCAGCGATTAGAGATAGCAGTGAGTACAAATGGGATGAATTTAATGAAATCTATTTGGAAAAAATCATTAACGAAATTGTAGTAGATACTATTCATCTTTCCCCCAAAGAAGTTACTAAGGATCCTTACGGAATTTTCTATGCTCCTTATCAGACTGTTTACACCGCTGCAACTCCTGGAGGGCTTAATGGTAATGCCGAATACCGTTTGGTAGTTGACTTTCACAACCGTCCTGACGTTCAAGCAAAGACTAATATTGTAAATGCCTCGGAAGTTGTATTTCAAATCCCACAAGCCAACTATCCATTGAACTTGGCTGCATACAACTCTTCTACTGGTGGAGTAACTTATCAGGATAATGTCACCATCAAATGGACACCTGCAAGCAATGTTGCCAAGTATGATTTGACTTTGCGTTTCAAATATTTGGAAGAGAAATATGCAGAGGATGAGCAAATCACTTTAGTCTCAAGAGACACACTTTACATGGATTATTACATCGGTTCATTTGAAGCTGCTAATCTTGAGCTGCTTGGCGGATACTTGTCTACAAGTTTTGGTGGTGAAGGATTTTTCAGCGCCTTGAAAACACGATTGGTCGCAGATCCCAAAATTCGTCGTGTGATTGGTCATGAAAACAACGTATCCACACGTGCCAAATGTTTTGAAGTTATTTTGGGAATGGCCAATGAAGAATTGAATACTTACTTGGCCGTGAATGCACCTGTAACCGGCGTTATTCAAGAAAGACCAACTTATAGCAACATTACCAATGGCATTGGACTATTAGCTTCGAGAAGTCAGGTCATTCAAAAAGACATCACCTTGGTTGGTAGTGGCTCGCAAGTGGGAAATTTATATGCCTTTGGTATCGGCGCTTATTGCGCAGGATTGAATTTCTGCGATCCAGATCCTACCTCAGATTTTGCTTGTGGGAATTGATCCAATTCTTGATTTCCTCAGGTAAATCTGCGGGAAATATTTTTTGTTCTTCTGGAAAATACAAATCTCCAAAATTTCCACTTACCAAATAATACAAGATTTTGGTTTGGTTTTGCTCGGTTTGTTGAATCCATTTGCCATTCTCCCAACGTGTAAAAGATCTTTTTGCAATACGCTCAGCAACGTATCCGTAAGACTCTCCATCGCTGGATTCATTGGATAGATAATCTTCACTATCGATAATCAAGGTATTGGCCATTCCTTCTATGTCAGACGGGAATATGGGTGAATCCCAAATGCCAAAATCACCGTCGGGAACACCCCCGATTACCAACGGATCCATCAATTTGTTTCCATCCCACAATACATACGCATTGCCATAAAAGTGACCACATGATTCACCTGATTGAGCTACAGCAATAATGTCTTGGATATCTTTTAGCCCTTTGGAACCTATATTCTGCATTCCCCATGTAGGCTCCAACAATGGGAAACTTACACTTGAAATTTCTTTTTGATTTTTAACTGCTCTTATCTGCACAAAGGTCTGCTCTACGCCCTGTTCAGCAACATCGTCATGCATTTGATACCCCATTAAAAATTTGACTTCCGAATCAACGTTACTTCCCGTGCACATCTTGGTTAACAAGCCTCCCCATATCCAACCTTCATTTGCACTTGACTTGACAAAATACCATGGACTTTTGATTCCTGCTATTTCCACCGTATCCTGACCTTGCTTGATCAAATCACAAACAGAACCAATGGGCAAAGTTCCCATCGCAACAGCATTTCTACTTGGTTCCTTCCGGAGAGTTGCATTATTTACCCAGGTATATACATGATTGGAATAATAGCCTGGATCTTCATAAATATCAAATGTGACAATTGGCCCTTGGGCATCAAGAAGCATTGTCGAAAAGAACAAAATAATACAGCTCAATATTCTCATTCCGAAACTTTTTGAAAGACTGAGGTTGACTTCCCCTCTTGCGAAAAAACAGTAAAATGATACATGCCCGCCGGAAGGCCATTTATATCCAACTGAAGATAATTCCGTGTCCAACTGGATTCGAAATTGCTCGAAGTTAAAATCCTTCCAGTAAGATCGGAAACTTCCCAACCATAAATGGGAGAACCCGAAGTTACAATATTCAGTTGTGTAGAAGCTGGATTGGGATAAATGGTTTGAATTTGAAAATTGGGCATTTGATATCGGGGTGTATTTTTTTGCAGCACCCACCAAAAGTCTGGAATACCATGTCCATAATGGTAATCGGGGTTTTCTGCTCTAGTTCCCGAAGCTTCAATCCATTGCATCCAAGTTTGGTTATCCACTCCTGAAATTGCCTGCATCGCACAAGCTATACCACCCGTAATCAAAGGCGCACTGAAGGAAGTTCCAGAACCTCTGCCAATTCTATCTTGCTGTACAGGGTAATATGTTCTTCGGCCTTGGGCTGTAACATTGGGCTTCATTCGACCATCAGAAGATGGGCCATGCGATGAAAAAACTGCATCAATACCCAAACTATCCGTTGCCCCGATACACAATATTTTTTCTGCATCACTTGGCGCGTGTAAGTAATACCATGGATAATTTCCTGAATTACCCGCACTACAAACCACCAATACGCCCCGCTCAGATAACCATTGTGCTGCTTGACTGGCGCGCGACACATGACCATTCATATCGGCGTAGGTGTAATTCATTGTTGTATCATCGAACGTTGAATATCCCAATGATGAATTGATTACATCCAAACCCAAGGAGTCGGCCAGCTCTGCAGCAGCAACCCAATTGTCTTCTTCAATACGGTACTCGGAAGCACTATTCTCAGTTTGAAACAAATAATAGCTTGCCTCTGGTGCAGCTCCCAAATATCTTCCACTATCCAACTCTGCTGTCATCAGCGCCAAAACAGTTGTGCCGTGATCTCCTCCATCAAACACATTGGGGGACAAAGGATTTACAAAATCACGGGTCATCATCAATCTACCTTCATTCCTCAAGGCGTCAAACGCATGCATCTCCGGCATGTAAGACCATCCCACATCAAACACACCTACTTGTATGCCACTTCCTTTAAAACCCGCTTCATGCATACGCGGAATTGCCAACAATTCCAATTGTCTGAAAGCCTTACCATAGGGTGAAGAACTTGGTTCACTCCATTCCACTGACCCGTCAGAAGATGCTGAACGTTCTTCGACAACCTCTGCTTTCCATTGCCCTGTATTTTTGACTTCTAAAACAAAAGGTAGACTTTGGATTTTTTGCAACGCATTTTCCAATGCCGCACTATCCAAAGCAGACAAATTGATGGTCATGGCATTGAACCACTTACTGACATGATGGACAGTTCCGCCACTCGAATCCGCAACGGTTTGAACATAAAATGGATTCACTGGTAAATCCTGCTCAGTAATCTCTTTGCTTAATAATGCTCGCTTTTGAAGTGCCCTTTCAGATAAAAAAGCTTGCGGATATTCGATACTGTATGGTGTCCCATTCTTATCGGAAAATTGAACCCAGTAAAATCCAGGTGCATTTTGAGACAACACACCATCGGCCAACTGCCAAAAAAACAACAGGGCTAGTAATCTAATCATGGCTTGGGCTTTGCCGTTGTGCTAATCATCTTACCTCCTTCCCACACTTCTTCGTGATCTATCTCTCCCGTCTCCTTTCTAAAAACGATTCTTCCTTCGTATACGTTATTGAGATAATCTCCTTCGGCCTTGATAACCGTACCCGTCAATCTTTCCTTGTGCATGATGCCGATTTTTTGATCTTCAGGAGAAGATGGGATTTTCTCAAAAGTACCTATGTCGTAATACTCGCGAAACGGGCCTTCCAATTTACCATTCACGTAAGAACAACTTCGCTTGGGAATACCACTGTCATAAAACTCTTCAACATCTTTGTTGATGAAAGATTGCTTAACCACTTTGCCTTTGTTGTAATGTACAACCATTTCCTGGCGACCATTGGGTAAAAAAGACTCCCAAATTTTATCAAACTCACCTTCAAAATAAACACCTTTCATTTGCACCTTTCCATCTTCATAATAAGTTTTAGATGGTCCATGCTTCAATCCTTTGACATAGGTACATTCCAGTATTTTCTTTCCAGCCGCATTTCTTTGCTCAAATGGGCCGTCAAGCAATCCATTCTTGTATTGAGAGACACAAACCAATACACCCGACTCGAGGTATAAATTGACCAATCCATTTTTCTGTCCCCCCACATAAGTCTCCTCTGTGGAGAGTTTCCCATTGGGAAAGTACATTTTCCATAAACCTTCTTTGTCTCTTCGCCATTTGTCATTCACCATTCGACCGACGTACCTGCCTTCTGCCATAAGAGCACCATCAGCATAAAACATTTTCACATCATTGATGGTGGAGTCCGCAATATGATCTACCTCTGACATGCGTCTACCCTCTTGGTCAAAGAAGTTCCATTTACCAACCGGTTTGCCGTGCTCATATTGACCTTGGTAATACAGGATTTCAGGTTTGTTCTTGTACTGGCGAATCCAAACACCGTGACGCTTTCCGGCAGCATCCAAGGCATTAAAATCCTTACCTGGTGTGCCTTGAGGCAAAGCTTGTGGTTGCGCCCATATTTCTATAGAGACAAGGCAGGCAATCAACAAAGCAAACGTTCTGAATTGAAAAATCAACATATTCCAAAATTTATGATGAATGTTACGTGCAAATATGGTTCCTTAACGTAATATTGCCATCGAAAATTTCAATTGAAAATCAAAAACCATGAAAGTTACAGTTGTAGGCGCAGGAAATGTTGGAGCTACTTGCGCTGATGTACTCGCACATCGCGAGATTGCCAACGAAATTGTTTTGGTGGACATCAAACCAGGTTTTGCCGAAGGAAAAGCTTTGGACATCTGGCAAACAGCGCCCATCAACTTGTACGACAGTCGCACCGTAGGTTCTACAGGTGATTATAGCAAAACAGCTAACTCAGATGTAGTTGTTATTACTTCTGGATTGCCACGTAAGCCTGGGATGAGCCGTGACGATTTGATCGCTACCAATGCAGGTATCGTTAAATCTGTAACAGAGAACATTATCCAGCACAGTCCCAATGCCATTATTGTTATCGTTTCTAATCCTTTGGATGTGATGACATATTGCGCTTACTTGACTGCAAAAGTTCCAAGCAACCGTGTATTCGGTATGGCGGGTATTTTGGATACTGCTCGTTACCGCGCGTTTTTGGCTGAAGCATTGAATTGCTCTCCCAAAGACATTCAAGCTGTATTGATGGGCGGCCACGGAGACACCATGGTTCCACTGCCTCGCTACACCACAGTTGGCGGAATTCCAGTAACCGAGTTGATCGAAAAAGAACAATTGGATGCAATCGTTGAGCGCACCAAAGTAGGCGGTGGAGAAATCGTTAATTTATTGGGAACTTCAGCTTGGTACGCACCAGGTGCTGCTGCTGCTCAAATGGTAGAAGCTATTGTTAGAGACCAAAAACGTATTTTCCCTTGTTGTGTTTGGTTACAAGGTGAGTACGGTTTGAAAGACATTTACTTGGGCGTTCCTGTGGTTTTGGGTAAGAATGGTGTTGAGAAAATCATCGAGCTCAAATTGAATGAAGAAGAAAAAGCGTTGTTGGATGCATCTGCTATTGCTGTGAAAGACGTGATGAACGTTTTGGATCGCATGAATGCTAACGCATAATCCAAACAAAAATACTCCATGAAAAAGGCGACATCAAGTCGCCTTTTTTTATTCCATGATGTTCGCCAATTCCTTGCCCACCCAAGTACCGATAGCCACACCCATACCTCCCATTCGGACAGCTA
>JACCDW010804235.1_pt1 | contig 14364 bp, 8 predicted proteins | sample 7449781 | NCBI WGS metagenome assembly JACCDW01 (sample SAMN15323449, study PRJNA562643) | freshwater metagenome | isolation source: river surface water | place: USA:Blue River Watershed | collected 2017-08-18
ACGGCCCGCAGGCCGTTTTGAAATTGAGGTGGCGGAAGAGGTGAGATTCGAACTCACGGACCCTTGCGGGTCGACGGTTTTCAAGACCGTTGCAATCGACCACTCTGCCACTCTTCCGAAGCCGCCATTGTAGCGGCTGGCTTGTCGCTTATTCGCCCTGCGAGCCGCGGTGTGCCCAGGCGGTGGTGTGCTTTTCCACGTAGCTGAAGAGTTCGTACATGGCCATGGCCATGGCGCCCACCACCAGCAGGCCTGCAAACGCCAGACCCATCTGCATGGCCGAGCCGGCCGAGATCAGCAGGTAGCCGATGCCTTCGTTGGCAGCGGTCATCTCCGACACGGTGGTGCCGACAAACGCGAGCGTGATGGCGACCTTGAGTGAGCCGTAGAAGTAAGGCATGGAGCGCGGCAGGCCGACCTTGACCAGCACGTCCCAGCGCTTGGCACCCAGCACGCGCAGCACGTCTTCGAGTTCGGGCTCGAGTGTGGCCAGGCCGGTGGCGATGTTCACCATGATGGGGAAGAAGCTGATCAGGAAAGCGGTGAGGATGGCCGGGCCAATGCCGATGCCGAACCACACCACCAGGATCGGCACGAAGGCTGCCTTGGGCAGGGCATTGAAGGCGGTCATCAGCGGGTAGACCGCGGCGTAGGCGATGCGCGAGCTGCCGATCACGAAGCCCAGCAGAACGCCCACCACGATGGCGATGCCAAAACCCGCCATGGTGACCCAGAAGGTGCGCCAGGCGTGGCCAGCGATCACTTCCTTGAATTCCATGAACTGCTGCCAGATGCGCGAGGGGCTCGGGAACACAAATTCCGAGACCTGGAAGGTGCGGCACAGCACTTCCCAGATGACGAGCGTGATGACCAGCAGGATCCAGGGGGACCAGCGTTCCAGTGTTTTCTTGTTCATGTGGGTGTCCTCGTCACTGGTTGATCACGGCGCCGCTCTTGCGCATCGCGCCGATGTGGCCGCGCAGCTCGTGCACGATGTTGGTGAACTCGGGGGTGTAGGTCACCTCCAGGTCGCGCGGTCGCGGCAGATCGATTTCGCGCTTGACCACGAAGCGGCCCGGGCCCTTGCTCATCACATAGACGGTGTCGGCCAGGAAGACCGATTCGCGCAGGTCGTGCGTGACCAGGATCACGTTGAAGCGCTGCTCGGTCCAGAGGTCGCGCAGCGTGCACCACAGTTCCTCGCGGGTGAAGGCGTCGAGCGCGCCGAAGGGCTCGTCGAGCAGCAGCATCTTGGGCTCGTGGATGAGTGCGCGGCAGATGCTGGCGCGCTGCTGCATGCCGCCCGACAGTTGCCAGGGGTATTTGTCTTCGTAGCCGCCCAGACCCACGGTCTGCAGCAGCTTGCGGGCACGGGTCACGTACTCGTCTTTCTTCTGCTTGAAGCTGGAGCGGTAGGGCTCGACGATCTCCAGCGGCAGCAAAACGTTGTCGAGCGTGCTGCGCCAGGGCAGCAGCGAAGGGGCCTGAAAGGCCATGCCGCTGATCTTGAGGGGACCGGTGACCGGCTGGCCGTCGACCAGGATGCGCCCTTTGCTGGGCATCTTCAGGCCGGTGGTGAGTTTCATGAAGGTGGACTTGCCGCAACCCGAGGGGCCGACGATGGCGATGAACTCGCCCTGGCGCACTTGCAGGTTGATGTCTTCCACCGCGAAGTGGTTTTCGGCCAGCAGCGCCTCGTTGTAGGCGAGCCAGACATTCTGGAAATCGACGAAAGCGTCTTGGGACATGGGAAAAGTCCTGAGCAGGTTCAGGCACGGACCCTGCCGGGTCCGGTCATGGATAGGCGGTGACCACAGCGGTCACCGGGGGAATCTTGCAGATTACTTCTTGCCCTTGGGCAGGATGTCCAGCTCTTTGGACGACGGCAGGTAGGAGCCGTTCCAGATGTCGTCCACCTTGACGCGCGTCTTGGTGTTGAAGGCGTCAGACACTTGCGAGGCCATGAGCGACAGACGACCGGGGTTGACCTGCCCGAAACCTTCGGTGCGTGCATCGGGGCTGTTGATCACGGTGTCAATGGCCAGCTTGAGACGACGGGTTTCGAGCTCGGTGTTGATGATGCCGTCGCGGGCCTTGACGGCCTCAATGGCTTTGGCCGGGTCGGCAATCACGTCCTTGGCGCCCTTGGTGAAGGCAGCCAGGAAAGCTTTCACGGCGGCCGGGTTTTCCTTGAGGATCTTGGGCGTGGCGATGATGGCGTTGCCGTAGAGCTTGACGCCGTAGTCGGGGTACTGCAGCACGGTCACGTCCTCGGCCTTGACACCGCGCGCCTCGATGTTGAGCAGCGAAGTGAAGGTGAAACCGGTGATGGCGTCCACGTCGCCGCGCACCAGCATGGTCTCGCGCAGCGGCGGGTCCATGGCGGTCCAGGCCACGTTGCCCACGCCGTTGGCCTTGGCAAAGATCGGGAAGGCGCGGCGACCGGCGTCAAACACCGGGGCGCCCAGCTTCTTGCCGGTCAGGTCGGCCGGGCTCTTGATGCCGCTTTTCTTGAGCGCCATCACCGAAGCCGGGGTGTTGTTGTAGACCATCATGATGGCCACTGGCTTGTTGGGGGCGTCGGGGTTGTTGGCGTGGAATTCCATCAGGGCGGCCAGATCGGCAAAGCCCAGGTCGTAGGTGCCCGAGGCCACGCGCGTGACTGCGCCGCCCGAGCCGTTGCCGGCGTCCACGGTCACATCCAGCTTGGCGTCCTTGAAATAACCCTTGGCCGCTGGCACCAGGAAGAGCGCGGACGGTCCCTCGAAACGCCAGTCGAGCTGGAACTTGATCGGCGTGGTCTGTGCCTGCACAGAACCGAAGGCGGCAGCGGCAGCCAGTGCAGTGCTGGCCTTGAGGAAAAAGCGCTTGTTCATGGGGACTCCTGGGCTTTGATAAACGGTGAACTCGATTAGCAAGTTCGATGCCCATTATCAGGGATGGCCCTGACGTGATTTGTCAGGGCCATCCCCTAGAAAGTGCCCCCATGTGGTGCGTCGTGCACCAGGTGCGTGAACGGCGGGGTCAGCGCTTCTGGGCTGCGGCCAGGGCCGTCATGTTGAACACCCGGCGTACCGTGGCCGCCGGGGTCAGGATGTGGGCGGAGCCGGCAGTGCCCATCAGGATGGGGCCGACGGTCACGCCACCGCTGGTGGTGGTCTTGAGCACGTTGTAGAGGATGTTGGCCGCGTCCAGGTTGGGACACACCAGCAGGTTGGCCGAGCCGGTCAGGGTGCTGTCTTCCATGTACACGTTGCGGATTTCAGGCTCGAGCGCCGCGTCCCCATGCAGTTCGCCATCGCATTCGATGTCGGGGTGCTGCGCCACGAACAGGTCGCGGGCCAGACGCATCTTGCGTGCGCTGGCGCGCTTGGACGAGCCGTAGGTCGAGTGCGACAGGAAGGCCACCTTGGGCACGATGCCAAAGCGCTGGATTTCCGCGGCAGCCATGGCCGCGATTTCGGCCAGCTGTTCAGCGCTGGGGTCCTCGTTCACATAGGTGTCGGTGATGAAGAGCGGACCGCGCGGGGTCATCAGGGCGTTGACGGCGGCGTAGTTGGAGGCGTCGGCGCGGCGACCCAGGATGGAGTCGATGCGCTCGAGGTGCGTCATGTAGCTGCCGGCCAGGCCGCAGATCAGGGCGTCGGCGTCCTTGAGGGCCACCATCAGCGAGCCGATCACGGTGTTGGAGCGGCGCACGGTGGCTTTGGCCACGGCCGGGCTCACGCCGTTGCGCTTCATGAGCTGGTGGTAGTGCTCCCAATACTGGCGAAAACGCGCGTCCTCTTCGGGGTTGACGTTCTCCACGTCCCCCCCCAGGCGCATGCGCAGGCCGGCTTTTTCGATGCGGGCGGCGATCACGGCGGGACGGCCGATCAGGATCGGTTGGGCGATCTTTTCGTCAATGGCCATTTGCGCAGCGCGCAGGGCGCGCTCGTCTTCGCCATCGGCATACGCCACACGCTTGAGGCTGTTGGGCACCGCCTTGGCGGCGTTGAAGATGGGACGCATCAGGATGCCAGTCTGCGTCACGAAGCTTTGCAGCTGCTGGCGGTAGGCATCCATGTCGGTGATGGCGCGCGTGGCCACGCCGGACTCGGCTGCAGCCTGTGCCACGGCCGGCGCGATGCGCAGGATCAGGCGCGAGTCAAATGGCTTGGGGATGAGGTAGTCGGCGCCGAAGGTCAGTTCCTGGCCGGCGTAGGCGCTGGCCACTTCTTCGCTGATGTCGGCCTTGGCCAGATCGGCGATCTGGCGCACGCAGGCAATCTTCATGGCCTCGGTGATCTTGGTGGCGCCGCAGTCGAGCGCGCCCCGGAAGATGTAGGGGAAGCACAGGACGTTGTTGACCTGGTTGGGGTAGTCCGAACGGCCGGTGGCGATGATGCAGTCCGGACGCGCGGCCTTGGCCACCTCGGGGCGGATCTCGGGTTCAGGGTTGGCCAGGGCGAGGATGATGGGCTGGTTCGCCATGGTTTTGACCATGTCGCCAGTCAGCACGCCTGGGGCCGAGCAGCCCAGGAACACGTCGGCGCCATTGACGGCATCGGCCAGCGTGCGGGCTTCGGTCTTTTGGGCGTAGCGGGCCTTGGACTCGTCGTAACCGCCAGGACGGCCTTCGTAGACCACGCCCTTGGAGTCGCACATGAAGACGTTTTTCGGGTTCACGCCCAGACCGACGAACACGTCCAGACAGGCAATGGCGGCAGCACCGGCCCCAGAGACAGCCACCTTGACTTGGGTGATGTCCTTGCCCACCAGCTCCAGGCCGTTGACGAGGGCGGCGGCCGAGATGATGGCCGTGCCGTGCTGGTCGTCGTGGAAGACCGGAATGTTCATGCGCTCACGCAGCTTCTTCTCGATGTAGAAGCACTCGGGCGCCTTGATGTCTTCGAGGTTGATGCCGCCCAGCGTGGGCTCCATGGCGGCAATGATGTCCACCAGCTTGTCGGGGTCGCGTTCGTCGAGCTCGATGTCGAACACATCGATGCCGGCGAACTTCTTGAACAGGCCGCCCTTGCCTTCCATGACCGGCTTGCCAGCCAGTGGGCCGATGTCGCCCAGACCCAGCACGGCGGTGCCGTTGGTGATCACGGCCACCAGGTTGCCGCGGCTGGTGTAGTCGTAGGCCTTGCTGGGGTCGGCAGCAATGTCCAGGCAGGGGTAGGCCACGCCGGGGGAATAAGCCAGCGACAGGTCGCGCTGGTTGGACATGGGCTTGGTCGGATTGACTGAAATCTTGCCGCGCGTGGGCAGGCGGTGGTAGTCACGGGCTGCGTCGCGCAGGGCTTCTTCTGCAGGGGAAAGTTTCTGGCTCATTCGGTTGTCTCTTTTCAGGGGGACGTGACGGTGGACACAAGCAACAGCGTAACCCATTTGATTCGTCAAACGGGTGTGGATTACCACCATAAAAAGCAAAAGGCCAGGCACTGGCCTGGCCTTTTTCTGCAGGAGGCAGCCCCTGCTGCCGAACCTTTCGCGAGCAGGGGCTCGCTCCTGCACAGGCATCGAAAGCTTCAGTGCGCTTCGGCCTGCTTGGCGGCTTCGATGGCGTCGCGGTTGTCGCCGCTGGCACCATTGAAGAACAGGTTCAGGATCACGGCGCTCAGCGAAGCGAGCAGGATGCCCGACTCGATCAGCGGGTGCAGCCCGTGCGGGAACCACTGCAGGTAGCGCGGAGCAATCAGCGGGATCATGCCGATGCCGATCGACACGGCCACGATGAAGAGGTTGTTGCGGTTGTTCTTGTAGTCGACAGAGCCCAGGATGCGGATGCCGGTGGCCGCCACCATGCCGAACATCACCAGGCCGGCGCCGCCCAGCACGAAGGTGGGCAGCGACTCGACCAGCGCCGCCATTTTGGGCAGCAGGCCCAGCAGCAACAGGATCACGCCGGCGGCCACGCAAACAAAGCGGCTCTTGACACCGGTCACGCCCACCAGGCCCACGTTCTGCGAGAAGCTGGTGTAAGGGAAGGTGTTGAAGATGCCACCGATCAGCGTACCCAGACCGTCCACGCGCAGGCCAGCCGAGAGCTGTTTCTGGTCGATTTTCTTGCCGGTCAGGTCCGACAGGGCGAGGAACATGCCGGTCGACTCGATCATCACCACGATCATCACCAGCGTCATGGTCAGGATCAGGATCGGATCGAAAACCGGTTTGGCGATCTCGAAGGGCAGCACCAGGTCGAACCAGTTGGCCTTGGCCACCTTGTCGAAGTTCATATAGCCCATGGCTGTGGCGATGACGGCAGCCACCACGATGCCCAGCAGCACCGAGATGTTGGCGATGAAGCCGCGGGCGTATTTGGCGATCAGCATGATCGACAGCAGCGATACGGCCGCGATGGCGATGTGCGGCAATTGCGCGTACTTGGGGTTGGGCACGGTGCCCACCAGGCTCAGACCGGCCGGCATGGGCGGCACGGTGGCGGCCGCTGCGCTGGCGCCGGCTGCAGGTTGCACCGCCGCGCCAGCCAGCGCCTTGACCGTGGCCAGCCACTGCGCGTGCTCGGGGTTCACGATCTGGGGGGCGGTGGGGCCGACGGGCACACCGAAGATCCAGTTGATGCCCACACGCATCAGGCTGATGCCGATGACGGCGATGATGGTGCCGGTGACCACGGGCGGGAAAAAGCGCAGCATGCGGCTGACCACTGGCGCCAGCAATATCGAGATGAGGCCCGCGCCGATGATGGCGCCAAAGATCAATCCGGCGCCCTCCACGCCGGGCGTGGCGTTGGCCATGGCCACCATGGGCGCCACGGCGGCAAAGGTCACGCCCATCATGACCGGCAGCTTGATGCCGAACCACTGGGTGGCACCAAAGGCCTGGATCAGGGTGACCAGGCCGCAGCAAAACAGATCGGCCTGGATCAGCATCGTGACCTGCTCGGGGCTGAGCTTGAGGGCGCGGCCGATGATCAAGGGCACGGCCACCGCGCCTGCATACATCACCAGCACGTGCTGAAGGCCCAGTGCGGTGAGCTTGCCGGTGGGCAGGCGCTCGTCAACAGGGTGGACAGTTGAACTCATGGAGGAGACTCCTGGAAATAGACGGTTGGGAGGATCCCAAAGCGGCTAGAACAGCTGCCACTTTGTGTTCTGAACTGTATACAAAATTCCATGCAAACCGATGAGGGCAAACCCTCACGGGGCAGAAACAGCAAGGGCCGGCGTAGCCGGCCCCGGTTCAGGAGGAGGTGTCGTGTCAGTGCCCCTTGGCAGGGGACTCCAGATTGGCCACGGCTGCGTCGACGGCGGCCGAGCCGATCGTGGTGCCATGCGGCGCCTCATGCCCGGTAGCCGGGAACAGGCGGCGAATCACCACAAAGAACACCGGCACCAGAAACACCGCCAGCACCGTGGCTGTGACCATGCCACCCATCACCCCCGTGCCAATCGCCCGCTGGCTGGCCGAACCGGCCCCGGTGGCAATGGCCAGGGGCAGCACACCCAGGATGAAGGCGAACGAGGTCATGATGATCGGACGGAAACGCAGGTGACAGGCCTGCAGAGTCGCCTCGATCAGGCCTTTGCCTTCGGCCTGCAGGTCCTTGGCGAACTCGATGATCAGGATCGCGTTCTTGGCCGACAGGCCGATGATGGTGATCAGGCCGACCTTGAAGTACACGTCGTTGGGCATGCCGCGCAACCACACGCCCGCCAGCGAGCCCACCACGCCCAGCGGCACCACCAGCAGCACCGCCACCGGAATGCTCCAGCTCTCGTACAGGGCCGACAAACAGAGGAACACGGCCAGCATCGAGAACAGCAGCAGGATGCCGGCCTGGGCGCCTGAGAGCTTTTCCTCGCGCGATTGGCCGGTCCACTCGTAGCCGATGCCTTGCGGCAGCTGGCTGGCCAGGCGCTCCATCTCGGCCATGGCGTCGCCGGTGGAGTAGCCAGGCGCGGCATCGCCGCCGATCTTCATGGCCGGGTAGCCGTTGTAGCGCACGGTCTGCACCGGACCAGTCACCCAGCGCACGCTGCCGATGGCCGACAGCGGCACCAGCTGGCCCTTGTTGCCCGGCACCGTCAGGCGCAGCACATCATCGGGCTGCATGCGGGCGCGGGCTTCGGCCTGCACGATCACGCGCTGCAGGCGACCGCCGCTCGGGAAGTCGTTGATGTAGGCCGAGCCCAGCGCGGTCTGCAGCACATTGCCCACCGCGTCAAACCCGACGCCCATGGCGGCGGCGCGTTCGCGGTCGATGTCCAGCTGCAGCTGGGGGGCGTCTTCCAGCCCGTCGGCACGCACGCCTTGCAGCATCTTGCTCTGGGCGGCCATGCCCAGCAGCTGGTTGCGCGCGGCCAGCAAGGCGTCGTGGCCCAGGCCGCCTCGGTCCTGCAGGCGGAAGTTGAAGCCAGTGGCCGTGCCCAGTTCGGGAATCGGCGGCGGTGACAGCGGGAAAATGAAGGCGTCACGCACGCCCATCAGCGCGCCGAAAGCCCGTCCGGCCAGTGCCTGCGCACTCTGCCCTGGGCCGGTGCGCTCGTCCCAGGGCTTGAGCGGCACAAAGGCCAGCGCGGCGTTCTGACCCGAGCCCGAGAAGGAAAAGCCCAGCACGCCCACCACCTTGTCGACTTCAGGCTGGGCGAGGAAGAATTCCTCCACCTTTTGCATGGCCGCTTCGGTGCGGTCACGCGAGGCGCCCGGCGGCAGCTGCACGTTCACGATCAGGTAGCCCTGGTCTTCACTGGGCAAAAACGAGTTGGGTAGCCGCTGGTACATGAAGGCCGCCACCGCCACGATGGCGCCATAGACCAGCAGCCAGCGGCCGGCACGCGGCAGCATGCGGGCCACGCCCGCCTCGTAGCCATGGGTGGCCTGCTTGAAGCGGCGGTTGAAAACGCCGAAGAACCCTTTCTTGTCGTGGTGTCCGGGCGCCACCGGCTTGAGCAGCGTGGCGCACAGCGCTGGCGTGAGCGACAGCGCCATGGCGGCCGAGAACACCATGGACGCCACCATGGCCAGCGAGAACTGGCGGTAGATGTTGCCCACCGAGCCGCTGAAAAACGCCATGGGCACGAACACCGAAATCAGCACCACCGTGATGCCGACGATGGCCCCGGTGATCTGGCCCATGGCCTTGATGGTCGCTTCGCGCGGCGGCAGACCTTCGTCGGCCATGATGCGCTCGACGTTTTCCACCACCACGATCGCGTCGTCCACCAGGATGCCAATGGCCAGCACCATGCCAAAGAGCGTGAGCACGTTGATGGAAAAGCCCATCGCCAGCATCACGCCAAAAGTGCCCAGCAGGGCCACCGGCACCACGATGGTGGGGATCAGGGTGTAACGGATGTTCTGCAGGAAGACCAGCATCACGATGAACACCAGCACGATGGCCTCGACCAGGGTCTTGACCACTTCCTGGATCGAGATGCGCACGAACCTGGAGCTGTCGTAGGGCACGTCGTAACCCACGCCTTCGGGCATGTAGGTCTTGAGTTGCGCCATGCGCTCGCGCACGCCCGTGGCGGCAGCCAGTGCGTTGCCCGTGGGCGAGAGCTGGATGCCCAGACCCGTGGCTGGCATGCCGTTCAGGCGCGAAGACGAGACATAGGCCTGGCCCGCGACTTCGATGCGGGCCACGTCTTTCAGGCGCACGCTCGATCCATCGGCGTTGGCGCGCAGCAGGATCTGACCAAACTGCGCCACGCTGGAGAGCTGGCCGTTGACTTTGACGGTGGCGTACTGGGTCTGACCCGCCACATTGGGCAGGCCACCGATGCTGCCGGCCGACACCTGCAGGTTCTGCAGGCGGATGGCGTTGTTCACATCGTTGGCCGACAGGCCCACGCCTTGCAGCTTTTGCGGATCGATCCACACGCGCATGGCTTTTTCGGTGCCGAACAGTTGCACCTGGCCCACGCCGGGCACACGCAGCAGTTCGGGCTGGATGTTGCGCACCGCATAGTCACCCAGCGCCACCGGGTCCCAGTTGGCATTGCTGGACGTCAGCATCACGAACATCAGAAAGTTCGAGCGCGCCTTGTCCACCCGCACGCCTTGCTGCGTGACGGCAGAGGGCAGGCGGGGCGTGGCACGCGAGAGGCGGTTTTGCACCTCGATCTGCGCGATCGCCACATCGGTGCCGGGCTCGAAGGTGGCCGTGAGCGTGCCGGTGCCGCTGGCGTCCGCGGCCGATTCCATGTAGATCAGGCCGGGCGCGCCGTTGAGTTCCTGCTCGATGACGGACAGCACGCTGTCTTCCATCACCTGCGCCGAAGCGCCCGGGTAAGTCGCGTTGATCACGATGGCCGGCGGCGCCACCGTGGGGTACTGCGCCACGGGCAGCTTGGTGATGGCGGCGGCGCCCAGCACCACGATGAAGAGGGCAATGACCCATGCAAAGATGGGCCGGTCGATGAAGAACCGGGAATTCATGTGGGACTCCCGGGTTTACTTGGCTGCAGACGCCGCTGAGGATGCGGCAAGGGCAGGTGCAGCCGCAGGCTGCCAGGGCACCGGCTTGACCGCAGCCTTGGGCCGGATCTTCTGGAAGCCATCGACCACCACCTGTTCACCCGCTTTCAGGCCGCTGGTGATGATCCACTGTGGTCCGCTGGTGTTGCGGGTGTCACCCAGTTGGCCGCCCAGCTGAACCGGGCGCTTGCTGACCTGGCCCTCGGCGTCCACCACCATGACGGTGTCTTCGGACGTGCCGCGCGTGATCGCCTGCTGCGGCAGCACCATGGCCTGCTCGCTGCGGGCCACCTGCAGGCGCACCTTCACAAACAGGCCAGGCAGCAGCTCGCCTTTGGGGTTGGGCACTTCGGCGCGGAGCGTCACCTGACCGGTGGCCGGGTCCACGGCGATGTCGGCAAACATCAGGCGGCCAGGCTGCGCGTAGACACTGCCGTCGTCGAGCAGCACTTTGACCTGGGCCGAATGGCTGCCCTTGAGTTCACCGGCCGCGATCGCGCGCTGGATGCGCATGGCCTCCGCCGCCGACTGGGTGAAGTTCACCATCAGCGTGTCCACCTGCTGGATGGTCGCCAGGTGCGTGGCTTCAGCCTGGCTGACCAAGGCACCCTCGGTCACCAGCGAGCGGCCGATGCGGCCACTGATGGGGGCCAGCACCGAGGCGTGATCCAGGTTCAGGCGTGCCTGCTGCACAGCGGCTTTGGCCGCGGCCACATCGGCCTGCGCGGCGCGGTGGGTGGCTTGGGTGTTGTCCCAGGCCAGAGGGCTGATGGCCTTGAGTTCGGCCAGCACACGTGTGCGGTCCAGGGTGGACTGCGCTTGCGAGAGGCTGGCCTCGGCCTTGGCCTGTGCGGCCTGTGCGCTGTCCAGGGCGGCTTTGTAGGGGGCCGGGTCGATGCGGTAAAGGCTCTGGCCGGCTTGCACCGTGGCGCCTTCGGCAAAGAGGCGTTTTTGCACCACGCCGGTCACCCGTGCACGCACCTGCGCGGTGCGGATCGGCTCGAGCCGGCCCGACAGTTCGATCTCGATCGGTACCGAGACCGGCGCCACCGTCACCACGCCCACGGGGGGGGGAGGCATCTGTCCGGGACCTTGGGGTTCTTTGCCACAAGCCGCCAGCAACAAGGCACAGGACAATGCGAGTGCGGTCAGGGCAACAGGTCGATAGAGGGTGCGGGTGGCGGGTGTGGGCGCAGCGGCAGGCCAAAGGCGGGGGCGCATGGGAATCCTTGTCTGACAAAAGGCGAGGACGGCTGGGTCTGAGCCGTCCAATCGGGGCGTCCGTGGCGTGTCATGGTGTGGACACGCTGAAACTGACCTGCCTATTGTGTCTGCATTGCGGGCTGGCTGCTGTCGCTGGGTGTTAGTGCGCCGCCCAAAACGCCCTTGTACAGCCGCTCAGTTCAGCAAATCCAGCAGCGTGCGTGCCACCACCTTGGTCGCCCGGCGCACGTCTTCCAGTTGCACACGCTCGTCGGCGCGCTTGGCGTGGCTTTCCAGCACGGTGCGGGGGCCGGCGCCGTAGATCACGCCCGGGATGCCGCGCTCCACGTACAGGCGCACGTCGGTGTAGAGCGGGGTGCCCACGGCGGGGATGGGCTCGCCAAAGACTTCGCCGCCATGTTTCTGGATCGCATCGACCAGCGGCGCGTTGCCCGCGAGCGGCTTCATGGCGTTGGCCAGCAGCATGCGGCGGATATCGACCTTGAGCAGCTTGCCGCCTCGCGGCGGGTTGAAGCTCTTGGCGGCTTCTTCGATGGTCTTGCGGATGGACGCTTCGACTTCGGCCGGGTTCTCTTCGGGGATCATGCGACGGTCGAGCTTGAAGACCACCTTGCCGGGCATGACGTTGGTGTTGGTGCCGCCACTGATCTGACCCACGTTCAAATAAGGGTGGGTGATGCCTTCGACCGTGGAGGTGACCTTTTTGTAATCGGCGTTGAGTGCGTGCAGCGCGTTCAGGATGTGCACCGCACCCTGCAGCGCATCGGTGCCGGTGTCGGGCACGGCGGCGTGGGCCATTTCGCCCTGCACCGTCACTTCCATCTGCAGGCAGCCGTTGTGCGCGGTGACCACCTGATACGAAAAGCCGGCGGCGATCATCAGGTCAGGCTTGGTCAAGCCCTTGGCCAGCAGCCAGCCGGGCCCCATCTCGCCGCCGAACTCCTCGTCGTAGGTGAAGTGCAGCTCCACGCCGCCTTTGAGGGGCAGGCCCAGCGATTCGAGCGCGCGGGTGGCAAAGGTGAAGGTGGAAAAATCGCTTTTGCTCACCGCCGTGGCGCGGCCGTACATGGCGCCGTTCTCTATCTCGCCGCCGTAGGGGTCGTGGGTCCAGCCTTCGCCCGGGGGCACCACGTCGCCGTGGGCGTTCAGGGCAATGGTTTTGCCTTGGCCGTATTTTCGACGCACGATCAGGTTGGTGATGGATTCGAGGCCGTAGGCTTTCACATCGGCTTGCGGCACGGCGTGTTTTTCTGCTTCGTAGCCAAAGCCTTTGAGCAGTTCGGCGGTGCGCTCGGCGTGCGGGGCGTTGTTGCCGGGGGGGGTGTCGGTGGGCACCTGCACCAGCGCTTGCAGGAACTTGACCTGCTCGTCAAAGTGGGCGTCGATCCAGGCGTCGAGCTGTGCGTATTGTTGGGCGGTGGCGCTCATCGGGTTTCTTGCTCCAGTTGATTCAGGACGTGGGTGAAAGCGTCGACGCACAGCTGCATGTCGTCGCTGGTGGTCGATTCGAGCGGGTTGTGGCTGATGCCGGCGTTTTCGCCGCGCACAAACAGCATGGCCTGCGGCATGACTTCGTGCAGCTTCATCGCATCGTGGCCGGCGCCACTGGGCAGTTTGAACAGCGGCACGCCCAGGGCGCTCACGGCACGTTCCCAGCGGGCTTGCCATTCAGGAGCGCTAGGGGCGGCGGCGGCACGCATGGTTTCCTCGCAGGTGTAGCGCACACCGCGGCGCTCGCAAATGCTGTGCAGCTGCGCCATCACATCGGCCACCAGCGCGTCGCGTTGGGCATCGGTGGGTGCACGCAGGTCCAGGCTGAAGCTGCAGCGGCCGGGCACGACGTTGATGGAGCCGTTGGGCACTTGCAGCTGGCCGATGGTCGCCACGCTGTCGCCATCTTTTGCAGCGCGTTGCTCCATGTACAGCGCCAGTTCGGCCACCGCACAGGCCGCGTCGCGGCGGCGGTCCATGGGGGTGGTGCCCGCGTGGCTGGCCGTGCCGATGATTTCGCAGAGGTAGCGCACGCTGCCGTTGATGGAGGTGACCACGCCCAGCGGGATGTTCACTTCATTGAGCACCGGGCCTTGTTCGATGTGGACTTCAATGAAGCCCAGATAGTGGGCCGGGTCGCGCTGGATTTTGGGGATGTCGTCGGTACACAGACCCGCGTGCTGCATGGCGGCGCGCATGGTGATGCCGTCGGCATCTTTCTGATCCAGCCACTCGGGCTTGAAGTCGCCGATCAGCGCGCCCGAGCCGAGGAAAGTGGCTTTGTAGCGCTGGCCTTCCTCTTCGGCAAAGGCCACCACTTCGATGCCGAAGGGCAAACGCTTGCCCTGCTGGTGCAGCTGCTGCACGCAGGCCATGGGCACGAAGATGCCCAGGCGACCGTCGTATTTGCCACCGTTGCGCACGGTGTCGTAGTGCGAGCCGGTCAACAGGTATTTTTGGCCCGCAGCAGCCGGGTGGTAGCGGCCCACCACGTTGCCCACCGCGTCGATTTCGACCTCGTCAAAGCCGCAGTCCTTCATCCAGTGGCTGATGCGCTGGGCACACGCCCGGTGCGCGTCGGTCAGGTAGGTGACGGTGAGCTGGCCCTTTTCGGCAAAGTCGGGGTCCGAATGTTGCGCCAGCTTTTCCTGCCAGTCCCAGACCTGGTGGCCCAGCGTCGGCTCGACGCCGAACTTGTCGTTCAGGCGGATCTCGACG
>JACCDW010886044.1_pt1 | contig 14364 bp, 12 predicted proteins | sample 7449781 | NCBI WGS metagenome assembly JACCDW01 (sample SAMN15323449, study PRJNA562643) | freshwater metagenome | isolation source: river surface water | place: USA:Blue River Watershed | collected 2017-08-18
CTGCAGGAATGGCAATTTACGACACCATGCATTACATCAAGAATGATGTTGCAACAGTTGCAATGGGAATGGCTGCATCAATGGGCCAGTTCTTGCTTACAGCTGGTCAACCAGGAAAGCGTTATGCGACTCCACATGCTCGCATCTTGATGCATCAGCCGCTAGGTGGAATCGGTGGAACAGCTACAGATATTCGTATTCAGGCAGAACAGATGGCAATCACAAAGCAGACGATGTCTGAACTCAACGCCAAGCACACAGGTCAACCTCTCGAAAAGATTATCGCTGATTCAGATCGTGACAATTGGTTTAACGCTAAAGATGCGTTGGCATATGGATTTATCGATCACATTGCCACAAATGATGGCCAAATTGCGGGAGGTAAGAAGTAATGAAAAACATTCAGGAAATTACCAATCGCTACGTTCTTCCAACAATCGAAGAAAAGACAGCGTACGGTTATAAGCGCTTAGACCCTTACACAAAGCTCTTCGAAGAGCGCATCATCTTCTTGGGTCAGGCTATTGATGACACGGTCGCCAATGACGTCATGGCGCAACTACTCACCCTCGAATCCATGGATCCAGATCGTGATATTTCTATCTACATCAACTCTCCAGGTGGTTCATTTACAGCGCTCACTGCAATTTATGACACTATGCAATTCGTACGCCCTGATATCACCACAATCTGTCTAGGTCAGGCTGCTTCAGCTGCTGCGATCATTCTTGCTGGTGGAACAAAGGGAAAGCGCTATGGTCTCGAGCATTCTCGTATCTTGATTCACCAACCATCTTCTGAAGGTGGCGGACAGGCATCAGATATCGAAATCCAAGCGCGCGAAATCATGCGTATGCGTGGTCTTCTCGAAACAATGCTTTCCAAGCATTCCAATCGCTCAGTTGAGCAGATTGGTGCTGATATCGAACGCGATAAAATTCTTACCGCTGCAGAAGCAGTTGAGTACGGATTAATCGATAAGGTTATGGCTTCACGAAAGGCCAAGCCTTCCGTCTAAAATTTTAGAAAGCGAGCCCGGCGAGAAATGTTGAAGAAATATTTCGAACCGGGCTCTCTCTTTGCCAATCGCTCGTATAGAAACCTTTGGATCTCAACGGTATTAACGATTGTGGCTATGACAGCCTTTCCAATCGCGTTAGCCATCTCGGTTCTTGATGCGGGCGGCAGCGCAACAATTCTTGGACTTATCTTGGGTGTTCGTATAGTCGCAGGAGTTTTATTCGCACCTGTTGGTGGTGTTTGGGCTGACCGCTTACCGCGTAGAACCGTGCTGATTGCTGCAGATGGCTTTAGGGCAGTCATCGGCAGCATCGTTATCTTCGCCGAACCTGAATCAATCTCTTTCTGGATCCTCGGACTAATCGTGTTTTTAATGGGCGTGAGTGATGCATTCGGCGGCCCGGCAGTTGGTGCGATTATGCCGAGCATCTTGCCTGATCATTTACTTCCTGCCGGCAATGTAATGCGAGGAATTGCAACAAAGGGTGGAACTATCGCTGGACCCGGGATCGCAGGAGTCCTTATCGTTTCCTTCGGTACGCATGTGACATATATAGCCACATCGCTCTTTTTCCTATTGGGCGCCGCGATGCTCTTTCGCGTTACTGAAAATAGAGATTCCATCGCAGAGAGAGAACCAGAAAAGTTTTTTCATGAAATAAAAGAGGGCTTGCGAGTAGTTTGGTACTACAAATGGATTGCAGCCATGATCGTCATGGCAACATTCCAATTGTTAATGGTTGTTGGCGTTGAAAATGTTCTACTTCCCGTTATCACTAAGCGGGATTTTGGAACCGCAGCTGTGTATGCAACTGCCGCCGCCCTGTTCAGCGCCGGTGGATTGATTTCGGCGATTATCAGCATCAAATTAAAGATCAAGAACCCAGGCTTGGTAGCGGTAGTTGTGTGGGGACTTTTCATCTTTGCCCCACTCTCGCTGGCATTTCCAACCTCACGCGAAATCATTTTCATCGCCTACTTCCTTGCCGGTTTCTCAGTTGGGCCTTGGGAAGCGTTCTGGTTTACCACTGTGCAGCGTGAAGTTCCGGCTGAATATCAGGCGCGTGTATTCAGCATTGATTACATGGGAACAGTGGGGCTACTACCACTCGGCATGGCGCTAGCTGGACCTATGGCTGATTTGCTTGGCGAAAGGCCACTGCTGATTGGCGTCTCAATCTTCCATCTACTTATCTGTGCCGTTGTGCTTCTTGTACCTGGCGTAAAGGAGATGAAGTCAGGCCTGCCTCCATATGCACCAAAAATTCGCGATTCTTCTATGGGCGAACAGAATTAAGGCTGATTTAGAACACATTTTTTAGGCGTAAAAACTACTCTTTACCTATGTCTACACGTATCGGTGAAGCTAATGATCTGCTCAAGTGCTCTTTCTGCGGCAAAACTCAGAAGCAAGTAAAGAAGTTAATTGCAGGACCAGGCGTTTACATTTGCGACGAGTGCATCGAGCTTTGTAATGAAATCATTGTCGAAGAACTCTCTGAGGCGGCATCACTTGGACTGAGCGAACTCCCTAAGCCTCAAGCAATATTTGAATTCCTTGATCAATATGTCATCGGACAGAATCGAGCAAAGAAGTCGCTCTCTGTCGCTGTCTACAATCATTACAAGCGCGTGCAGTCGGGTGACACTCGTGGAGACGATGGAATCGAACTTGCGAAGTCGAACATTCTGCTTTTAGGTCCAACCGGTTGCGGTAAGACTCTTATGGCGCAGACTTTGGCGCGTATGCTCAACGTTCCTTTTGCAATTGCAGATGCAACCGCCCTCACCGAGGCAGGTTATGTTGGTGAAGACGTTGAAAATATTCTTCTCAAACTCTTGCAAGCTGCAGACTACGATGTGAAGAAGGCAGAGACCGGAATCATCTATATTGATGAAATCGATAAAGTTGCTCGCAAAGCGGAAAACCCATCCATTACGCGCGATGTCTCTGGTGAAGGTGTTCAGCAAGCGCTTCTCAAGATAATTGAAGGAACTGTTGCCTCAGTTCCTCCTCAAGGTGGACGTAAGCACCCACATCAGGAATTTATTCAAATTGATACAACAAATGTTCTCTTCATTGTTGGTGGAGCTTTTGCTGGCCTAGACAAAATCATTGAGGCGCGTAGCGGTACATCTGGCGTTGGTTTTGGCGCCGAACTGCAGACTGCAGAAGATAAGAACCGCAAAGATATTTTTGCCGACGTCATGCCTGAAGATCTTCTCAAGTTTGGGATGATTCCAGAATTTATTGGTCGACTTCCAGTGCTTACTAGTGTTGAACAACTGGATAAGCCAGCGCTCATGCAGATTCTGACCGAACCTAAGAATGCGCTTGTGAAGCAATATCAGAAGCTCTTTGATTTAGATGATGTGGAACTTGAGTTCACTCCTGACTCACTTGAAGCGATTGCAGATCTTGCACTTAAGCGCGGTACCGGTGCACGTGGCTTGCGTGCAATCATGGAGTCAGTTCTCCTTAGCGTTATGTATGACGTACCAAGCCGAAGCGATATCGCAAAGGTTGTTATCGAAAAGGCATGTATCGAAGATGGTGCAGCGCCTACGCTGATAAACCGCACTGGTGATATTCCTAAGCGCACTTCTCGTCGCGAGAAGTCCTCTGAGGAGAAAAGCGCTTAAAAAGTAAACTAGAATCCGTTCCATGTCATCCAGTCAGCGCGAACTCGCGTCGTCATTTGTACCTGGCGATATTGAAGGCCCGCTATATAAAAAATGGATTGAAGCAGGATATTTCACTGCCGACGCTAATTCCTCAAAAGAACCTTTCACGATTGTTATTCCTCCACCAAACGTCACGGGTAATTTACATATTGGTCACGCCCTAGATCAGACGCTGCAGGATTGCCTCACTCGCCTCAAGCGCATGCAAGGCTTTGAAGTTCTCTGGTTACCTGGAATGGATCATGCTGGAATCGCGACACAGAACGTTGTTGAAAAACAATTGGCAGCACAGGGTCTTTCGCGGCATGACTTGGGGCGAGAAGATTTTGTAAAAAAGGTTTGGGAATGGAAAGCCGAATCTGGTGGCCAAATTCTTGGTCAGATGAAGCGACTTGGCGATTCTGTTGACTGGTCTCGCGAAGCATTTACGATGGATGAAAATCTTTCAGCTGCTGTGTTAACAATATTTAAGAAACTCTTTGACCAAGGTCTTATCTATCGGGCAGAACGAATTATAAACTGGTGTCCACGCTGCCTCACCGCCCTTTCTGATATCGAAGTTGAACACCATGATGATGAAGGCGAATTCGTTCAAGTGCGCTATGGCGATGGTGAACAAAGCATCGTTGTTGCGACTACTCGTGCTGAGACCATGATGGGGGATGGTGCAGTTGCTGTTCACCCTGATGATCCTCGTTACAAGCACATGATCGGCACAGAAGTCTTACTCCCGCTAGTAAATCGCATGATCCCGATCATCGCCGATGAACTAGTTGACCCTGAATTCGGTACCGGCGCTGTAAAAGTCACTGCAGCGCACGATCCAAATGACTTCGAGATGGCCATGCGACATAACGTGCCTTTCGTAGTGATTATGAACGAGCACGGCGTTATGGATGGAACTGGCACCGAATTTGATGGCATGGATCGGTTCGAAGCCCGAGTTGCAGTTGTTGCAAAACTAAAGGAGCTGGGTCGCATCGTCGCAGAAAAACGTCCTTATGTTCATGCTGTTGGTCACTGTTCTCGATGCGATACAACTGTTGAACCACGACTATCAAAGCAGTGGTTTGTAAAAGTTGCGCCACTTGCAAAAGCGGCTGGTGATGCAGTTCGTGATGGCCGCGTCAAGATTGAACCCCAAGAGCTAGCACCACGCTACTTTGAATGGGTAGATAACATGCACGACTGGTGTATTTCTCGCCAACTATGGTGGGGACATCGCATTCCTGTTTGGTATGGACCAAATGGCGAAACAATTGTTGTCGGCCCTGGTGAAAAAGCACCGGCGGGTTATTCACAAGACCCAGATGTTCTTGATACCTGGTTCTCTTCTGCATTGTGGCCATTCTCGACTTTAGGTTGGCCTCACGACACTGCAGATGTAAAGAAGTTCTATCCAACCAGTGTGCTGGTTACTGGCTATGACATCTTGTTCTTCTGGGTTGCACGCATGATGCTCTTTGGTTTATTTGCAATGGACGGCGTCCCACCATTCCACACGATTGTTCTCCACGGACTTGTTCGTGATCAATTTGGAAAGAAGATGTCTAAGTCGCGCGGCAATGTAGTCGATCCACTCGAATTTATCGATAAGTATGGCGCCGACGCACTTCGATTCACGTTGGCACGCGGTTCAAACCCGGGTAAAGATCAGGCACTTGCCGAAGATTGGATTGCCGGATCACGAAATTTTGCTACCAAGCTCTGGAACGCAACACGCTTTGCCATGATGAATGGTGCAACTACTGATGGTCCGCTTCCCGCTCAGAGTTCGTTATCAGCGATAGATTCATGGATTCTTTCGCGCCTTAGTGAAACAACCACCGAATACACCGCGCTTTTAGAAAGTTACGAGTTTGCACGCGCCTGCGAGACGATTTATCACTTCGCTTGGGATGACCTCTGTGATTGGTATCTCGAACTTTCAAAAGAGGCTTTTGCATCCGGTAATGCTGTCGCTTCACAGCGTGTACTTGGACATGTCCTCGACACCTTATTCCGCCTGTTGCATCCAGTGATGCCATTTATTACTGAAACTCTCTGGACTACATTGACCGGTCAGGAAACTCTTGTCACGGCTGCGTGGCCGATGGCAGAACCAGGCCATGTTGATAAGAAATCTGAGCTGCTGATCGGAGAACTACAGAAAATAATTACTGAAGTGCGTCGCTTCCGAAACGATCAAGGGGTAAAGCCCAGCCAAAAAATTCCAGGTCGATTCATTGCTCCCGCTGATGTGACTGCATATTCATCCGCAATGGCATTCCTCCTGAAGCTTGAGCTCACCGATTTCACACCAAGTGCTTCGGTTGAAATAGGTGCCATGAAAGTCGAACTCGATTTATCAGGCACAGTAGATGTAGTCGCAGAGCGCGCTCGACTAGAAAAAGACCTAGCGACCGCACAAAAGGATTTGAAGACCGCCGAAGTCAAGCTCAACAACGAAGGCTTCATGGCGAAAGCACCCGCTGCTGTTGTTACTGAAATCAAAGAACGTCTTGCAGCAACAAGCGCTGACATAGAGCGCATCACTGCTCAACTTGCTGCGCTTAAATAAATGGAAAAATTTTCAGCAGATGATGCAGCGCGCGTAGCCGCTATTGAGGAAGCGCTGCTCAAGCGTTGGCCAGAAACACGTATCGAACCCACTCTTGAAAGAATTGCAGCGCTGGTCGATATTTTGGGTTCGCCGCAACTTACTTATCCAACGATCCACATCGGTGGTACGAATGGAAAAACCTCCACATCTCGCATGATTGATTCGCTGCTCTTTGAGATGGGATTGCGAACCGGTAGGTTCACTAGCCCACATCTTGAAAGTTTCCTGGAGCGGATTGCCATCAATGGTGAGTCAATCGCACCAAGTGAAATCATTTTTGCTTACAACGACATCGCTGCCTATCTCGAGCTGATGGACTCAAAATTCAAAGATCCAATCTCTTTCTTTGAAGCAATCACCGCTCTCGCTTTCGTCGCATTTGCAGAGCACCCAATTGATGTTGGCGTTATCGAAGTTGGAATGGGTGGGCAGTGGGATGCAACCAATGTTGTCGATGCGGATGTGTCAGTGATAATGCCTATTGGTCTTGATCATACTGAGTACCTTGGTGAGACATTGACTGAAATCGCACAAACCAAGGCAGGCATTATTAAAGAGTCAGGATTTGTCGTCATGGCACATCAGGAGCCAGAGAGTGCCGTAGAGCTTCTGAAACAAGCGGCTGCAGTCGGCGCAGATATTGCGCGTGAGGGCGTTGAATATTCAGTCATCTCGCGCGCTGTTGCGGTGGGCGGACAACTCGTGACGATTCAAGGCATAAAAGAAATTTACTCGGACATATTTATCCCACTCCATGGAAAGCACCAGGCTTCTAATGCAGCTGCCGCCCTGGTCGCAGTCGAAGCATTTTTCGGCGATCAAGATCTCGATATAGAGGCTGTGCGAGCAGGTTTTGCCAATGTTCAATCACCAGGACGCTGCGAAATTGTTCACCGTGATCCAACAATAATCATTGATGCTGCACATAATCCACATGGCGCGGCTGCCATCGCTGAAACTATTCAGAGCGAATTTACTTTTGACGAGGTTATTGGAATTTTTGCTCCCATGGGAGATAAAGATGTTCGCGGAATATTGCTCGAGCTCGAGCAAGTGATGGATTCAGTAATAGTCACTACCAATTCGTCCCCACGAGGAATGAAAGTGGACGAACTAGAGAAAATAACTCGTGAAATATTTGGCCATGAAAGAACTTTCTCGGCGCCCAATTTAAGGGAAGCGATAGATAAAGCCGTAAAAGACACGGTAAGACCCTTGAGCGACGATTCCCTTGGAATTCTGATTACTGGTTCGGTTGTGTCAGTGGGAGAATCCCGCTCCATTATTCGTAAGAGATTCGCAAAGGAGTCACAGTAATGCGCATGCTGGGATCATCTGTACTAATTATGGAAGTTTTCATTATGGGCTTTGCGATGCTTCTCGCAAAAGATAATCACGGTTCTTCGGCAATCATTGCGGGAACTGCAATTGCGCTATTGATGTTGCTCACACCGGGGCTTCTCAAGAAGCGGATTGGTTGGGTTGTGGGATCGCTTTTGCAAGCAGCAATGATTGGATACGCAGTTTTTGTCCCATCAATGGCCTTTGTGGGGGCGCTTTTCGGTGGACTTTGGATTGCAGCCATCGTTGTCGGACGCAAGGGTGAGGCAGCCCGGGCTGCGCTCATGGCTTCGCAGACTCCAAACCCCTAATAGACTGCACCGGTGAGCACCGAAAAGACACTCGTCCTAGTTAAGCCAGATGGCGTAGCACGCGGCTTGGTTGGCGAAGTCATTGCTCGTATCGAAGCCAAGGGTTACAAAATCTCTGCGCTTCGAATGTTGCAAGCAGATCGTGCGCTACTTGAAAGACATTATTCAGAACATCAAGGCAAACCATTCTTTGAACCACTTGTTGAATTTATGATGTCTGGTCCAATCGTTGCCCTCGTTGCCGAAGGCAACCGAGTCATCGAAGGTTTCCGTTCACTTGCCGGTGTTACTGATCCGACGGTGGCGGCTCCTGGAACCATAAGAGGCGATCTAGCTCGCGATCAAGGAACGAAAGTTGTTCAAAATATTGTTCACGGCTCTGATTCACCCGAATCAGCAGCACGTGAAATTGCAATCTTCTTCGAAGGGAAATAAATGTCTAACAGAATGTCCTTCATTGGCCGCGATATGGCCGTGGATCTAGGAACTGCAAATACTCTCGTTTATGTACGAGGCCGTGGCATCGTGCTTAATGAGCCATCAGTTGTTGCAGTAAACCAAGATACTGGCGGAATTCTTGCAGTTGGACTTGAAGCTAAGAAGATGATTGGCCGTACACCGGGCAACATTGTCGCTATTCGTCCTCTTAAAGACGGTGTAATCGCTGACTTTGATACAACCGAGCGAATGCTCCGTTACTTTATTCAGAAAGTGCATCGCCGCAGTTATCTAGCCAAGCCACGTATTGTCGTCTGCGTTCCATCAGGTATTACTGGTGTTGAACAACGCGCAGTTAAAGATGCCGGTTATGCAGCAGGCGCACGTAAGGTTTACATCATTGAAGAACCTATGGCAGCTGCAATCGGTGCAGGGCTACCAATACACGAACCAACCGGAAATATGGTTGTTGATATCGGTGGCGGAACAACAGAAGTCGCAGTGATTTCGCTAGGTGGAATCGTTACCGCGCTCTCGATTCGCATCGGCGGAGATGAGCTTGATCAATCAATTATTAACTGGACTAAGCGCGAATATTCACTCCTCTTGGGTGAGCGCACAGCTGAAGAAATCAAGATGGCTATTGGTTCTGCTTACCCACTTCAGGGCGAGAACGATGCAGAAATTCGCGGTCGCGATCTAGCAACAGGTCTTCCAAAGACAATCGTTGTGACAGCTGCTGAAATCCGTAAGGCTCTTGAAGAACCTGTAAATCAGATTGTTAACGCAGTAAAGGCAACTCTCGATAAGTGCCCACCAGAACTTTCATCAGATCTTATGGATCGTGGAATCGTTCTTACAGGTGGAGGCGCACTTCTTAAGGGTCTTGATGAGCGTCTTCGTAAAGAGACAGGAATGCCAATCCACATTGCAGACCGCCCGCTCGATGCAGTTGTCGAAGGTTCAGGTAAGTGCATTGAAGAGTTCGAAGCCCTTGAAAAGGTTTTGATCTCCGAGCCTCGTCGATAGGTAACCCCAAGTGCGCTACGGCGGCGACAACCGCGGTCGCTTACTCATCATCGTTTTAATTGTTACTTCGCTCTTCATGATTACTCTTGATCTGCGCGGTGTACAAGTAATCGATGGATTGCGCACAGGAACTCAGACAGCCCTCACACCAGTTCAAAAAGTTGGTTCATGGGCCGTCACGCCATTTCGTAACTTCTTCTCTGACGTCACCCACTTGGGTCGCACACGCAATCAGATTGAAAAGTTAAAGAGTGAGAACGACAAGCTTCGTTTGGCACTTCTCAATCGCAAGATTGCCGATGCTCAACTCAAGCAGCTCAAAGGCGTTCTCAATCTGGCCGGAACTGCAGGATACAAAGTCGTTAACGCTCGAGTAATTTCTCAAGGTTCAAGTACTTCATTTACTCAGACAATCACCATCGATGCAGGAACATCTTCAGGTATTCATACCAACATGACCGTGCTCTCTGGTTATGGTCTCGTTGGCGTAGTGAAGTACGCATATACAGATAGCGCACTTGTGCAGTTGGCATCTGACCCTGCATTCCGAATCGGTGCACGCATCGCCGGAAGTCAGCAGATTGGTATTTTGAGCGGCCAGGGAACCCGAAAAGGCGTTCTACAACTTCTCGATAACACCACCCAGGTTCGTAAGGGCGATGCTCTTCTTGCTCGTGGAAGTCAGAATGGAAGGCCATTCGTACCAGGTGTACCAATCGGCGAAGTTACTTCCGTTGATAACTCACCAGGTGCTGTCACACAAACTGCCGATGTGAAGTTCTATGCAAACTTTTCAACTCTCGGAGTCGTAGCCGTTGTAGTTTCAGGAATGTCAGTAGATCCTCGTGATTCTTTGGTTCCACCAAAGCCGCGACCAACGCCGATTCCGACCGTCACCGTCTATGCAACTCCGGGCGAACCTCAGCCAACTCCAACGAGCTAACCATGTCGCTACGTAGATTCTTTATCTCAGCACCCGTTTTCCTATTTATCTACTTGGCTCAAGAAGCTTTCGTTACGCAGCTTCGACTTCCTGCAGGCGGATTCAACTTACTTCTTATCGTCGCTCTGATTTGGGCGGCACTGAGTACACCTGAAATCGGAGCGCTCACTGGCTTTGGTGCGGGCATCATGATGGATTTATCTCAAAGCGCACCAGGTCCACTTGGGCACTGGACTCTCGTTTTGATTATCGCTTGCTATGCAATCGCATTCCTTGGTTACGGCGATGACAATATTCGTGGAAACCCCATCAATATCGTCCTCTTGACGACAATTGGTGTTGTTGCAGCGCAAGCAGTCTTCCTACTTTTGGGACTGATGCTCAGTCAAGAAATTGGAAGCATTCAGCATGTCTTATATCTTCTTGCCGGATCAGCCTTTTGGACAGCAATCATCTCTCCATTGATTCTTAAAGTAATTTCTTACATTCACGCATTAATCTTTGGATTGCGTTCGCAGCTATGAATCAACGTTCTCGGCTCAACCTTCTCGTTATCCAAATTTTTATTGCCTCGTTGATGTTCGCCCTCTTCGGCCGTCTCTTCTATCTTCAAGTAGCCGCTGGTCCTAAATATCGCGATGCAGCGCTCAGCATTCAAAGCCGCGATGTTGTGACGCCGGCAAACCGTGGATTTATCGTTGATTCTTCAGGTGTTCCGATGGCTCTTAACAAGGTTGGTCTTGCAGTCACCGTGGACCGCACCAAGATTGATAAGTTGCCAGATAAGGGCGTTGCGGTAGTTCAAGATCTTGTTAATTTGCTCGGTTTAAATTTCGATGATGTCTGGCAACGTACGCGTCTATGCGGTGAACTTCCTAAGGGACAGAAGGCGGGATGTTGGACAGGTTCACGTTTCCAACCGATTCCAATTACAAAGACTGCAGATCCGCAACTTGCTCTGCGCATTGTTGAGCGATCTGATCGCTACCCAGGAATTTCTGCAACACCACTTGCTATTAGAAGTTACCCAACAACGCTCGGCCTTAATGGGGGACACGTTCTTGGGTATGTCGGTCCATTAACTGAAGCAGATCTAGCGGGCGCAAATGGACGTTCTTACTTTAGATCTGAATCGATTGGTAAGGCTGGACTTGAAACTGTCTATGACGAATATCTGCGTGGTGTTCCGGGCATCAAAACTTTTATCGTTGATCGCAAAGAAGCAGTAACTACGACTAGTAAGAACACTAAGCCAACTGCTGGAAACCATCTTGTTACTAGCCTTGATATACGTCTTCAGGCAGCAGCCGAAGCGGCACTTGCAGGTGCAGTAAAACGTGCACGAGGATCGGGATTCCGCGCCGATGGTGGAGCTGCTGTTGTTCTCGATGCGCGCAATGGACAGGTGTTGGCACTTGCTTCATATCCAACATTTGATCCCAATGCATTTGAAAAAGGTTTAAGCGTTCAAGAGGCGAATGATTTGTATAGCGAGTCAAACGGTGTACCTGCACTGAATCGTGCGCTTCAGGGTTTGTATGCACCAGCATCAACGTTTAAATCTGTTTCAATCATCGCTGCGAAAGATGCGGGATATGACCTCAACGCTTCCTATGCCTGCCCATCTGAAGTACAGGTCGGTACTCGCGCATTCCAGAACTTTGAAAGTAAGGCGCAAGGAACGCTCTCTATGAAGAAGGCACTGGCTGTTTCTTGCGACACCATTTGGTATCGCATTGCCTACGACGAATGGCTTCGTGATGGTGGATTGAAGCCAAAATCAAACCCGAATGACTACTTCTTTAAGGCCGCGGCAAAGTTCAAAGTAGGCGAGAAAACTGGAGTCGACCTACCTTCTGAATCTGCTGGTCGTCTTGCAGATCGCCAATGGCGCAAGGATTTGTATAGCCAGAATAAGGATTTCTATTGCAACTACAAAGCACGTGCCACTAAAGCTCAGCGGACTCCATTCTTGTTGCAGCTTGCTCGTGAAAATTGCATTGATGGTGACAAGATCCGTGCCGGTGACGCTGTTAACTTCTCGATTGGTCAAGGAGATACAGTCGTTACGCCGATTAAATTGGCACAGATGTATGCAGCAATTGCAAATGGTGGAACTATCTGGAAGCCAACTATTGCTAAGGCAATTGTGAAAACAGATGGAACTGTTCTTCGAACATTCAAGCCTGAAAAACTTGGTGACCTTGGTGTGGATCAAGAGACGCTCATATTCCTTCGAGATGCACTACGAGAAGTAACGGTTTCAGGAACAGCAGCCGGTGCATTTTCAGGATTCCCTGTGGCTACTGCAGGAAAGACCGGAACTGCACAAGTCTTTGGTCGAAATGCAAATGGCAGCGCAAAGGCAGACACCTCTTGGTATGCATCATTTGCGCCCGCGAAGAATCCGCGTTACGCCGTAGTCATGATGGTGAGCCAGGGCGGATACGGATCAGGAACATCTGGTGTCGGTGTGCGTCAGATTTATGAAGCGATTTTTGGCGCACAAGGTTCAACAGTGAAACCTGAATTGGCACTCTTTCCCGCAGGAAAGCCACCGACAAAACTTCCGCGAATTTCACCTACGACTAAACCAAAGCCATCTATTCTCAATCCAGGAAAACCAAAGGCTGTTGCACCTGCAACTCCCGCAGCTAAAGTGAAGGCGAAGGCGAAGCGATGAGTACATTCCTTAATCGCAATCCTTACCGCAGATCTCGTCGCACATCAGTAACAGCAGGGTTTGACCCAGTTCTAACAGGTGCGGTTGCTCTCCTTCTCGTCATCGGTACATTGCTTGTTTATGCAGCAACTCGCGAGTGGTATTCGGCAAACGGCCTTGATCCTCAGTATTACCTCAAGCGCCATGTCATCAATATTGTGATTGGCCTTGCGCTTGCGTGGGGGACAACGATTATTGATTACAGACTTCTACGCGCGTACACCCCATTCATCTGGGTTGCTGGTGTCTTTGGATTGATTTTGGTTCTGATTCCTGGCGTTGGTAGTGAAATCAATGGCGCTAAGGCGTGGATCCCACTTCCTGGTGGTTTCCAGATTCAGCCTGCTGAAATTGCAAAGATTTCCATCATCATCGGTATTTCAATGTTGTTATCTGAACGCACGCACAACAGCGATGAACCAACCAATCAAGATGTACTTAAGGCACTTGGCGTTGCGGCGATCCCAATTCTTCTGATTCTTGCCCAGCCCGATATGGGAACTGTATTTATCATCAGCGCATCCGTTGTCACCATTCTCGCTGTTTCTGGTGCACCTACTCGATGGGTAGTCGGATTAGTTCTCTTGGCACTCATTGGAGGCTTCGTTGCAACGAAAGCTGGAATCATCAGCGATTACCAGGTGAAGCGTCTGCAATCTTTCGTTGATCCCAATGCAGATTCACAAGGTGCCGGATATCAACTGCGCCAAGCACGTATCACTGTCGGATCTGGCGGACTTATTGGAACGGGACTTTTTAACGGACCGCAAACAAATGGTCGCTTTGTTCCTGAACAACAGACCGACTTTATCTTTACAGTTGCTGGCGAAGAACTTGGATTTATCGGAAGTGGGTTCATCATCTTCCTTCTCTTCCTTGTTTTAGTGCGAGCTTTTGGAATTGCACGAAGAGCGACGGACCCTTACGGGACGTTGGTATGTACCGGAGTAATTGCCTGGTTTGCTTTTCAGATATTTGAAAATATTGGAATGACTCTGGGGCTTATGCCGATGACGGGCGTTCCGCTTCCATTCCTTTCTTATGGCGGATCGAGCATGTTTGCCAACCTCATTGGCTTTGGCCTTTTGCAGAACGTTCACGCAAGCCAGCGCAGCTAAATCACGCTCAAAATAGGTTTTCCTCAGGCTTATCTGCCATAATTACCCCAACAGTTCAGCGCGGCCAGCGATCCTTATCGCGCCTGCGGCGGACTACAACAAAGGTTTTGTTCGTAAATGAATTTCATCTGCGGACCACGAGAATGCGTAGCTCC
>JACCDW011502006.1_pt1 | contig 14364 bp, 20 predicted proteins | sample 7449781 | NCBI WGS metagenome assembly JACCDW01 (sample SAMN15323449, study PRJNA562643) | freshwater metagenome | isolation source: river surface water | place: USA:Blue River Watershed | collected 2017-08-18
ATACGACGATACTCTTAAAGCAAAAGTTGTTGCGGTTCAGAAAGCTAATAAAGCTTTAGGCACACCAGATGGAATTGTTGGTCCAAAATCTTGGACTGCAATCGTCAAGTAATTAGCGTGGAGTAAACACTCGACCCCCGCCGCCGCTTCGACCATTGCCGTTACGGAAGTTGGGGAGGCGGCGGGAGGCGGGTGACTTTGCAGTCAACCTTCCACCCATAAAACCTTGCGGTGGTTTGATAAGCAGTGCAGTCATTGCATGTACCAGCGCATCTACGCGGTCTGGCGAATTCTTAGTTTCTCCCGGAACCCATGTAGTCATTTGTGATTCAAGGTCTGGTAAATAACCAATGTGGTGAACACGCTCTTGCTCGTAAGCAAGAACGATAGGTTCAGCACGAAGAGCTTTACCGTACTTGGAATGAACCTCTAAAACTGTGACATTCGGGTCGATTGAGTTGATGGCGTTGCGAACGAGTGCTCCACCTTGGTTTACTTCAGCCACCACTGGTGCGCCCCAACGACGAGCCATTTCCACAACTTTGTTTGCCCAGACTTCTGGTGAGCCGTGGACTGTCGCATCTTCCAATACCCAAGCGTGGCGTTTATACAAATCGCGGTCAGCAGTAGAAGCACAAACGACAATTCCGCACTCATCTCGTGGATTCTCCGCAACTGAAGGGTCTACACCAATACAACGAAGTGGAGCCTGTGGAGGTAGCACACCTTGTCGTGCTTTCTCAATCATCTCCATTGTCCAAAGGGTGCCTTCGATGTCATCCAACATCTCACCATAAAGCTCTTGCTTGGCAAGGCTGGTTCCTTCATAGACACCAAGAATTGTGTCAAGGTATGCGGCAGACAAGTTACCTGCGTTGTCAAGAGTTGAACCCTTGGTCACAATAACTTTTGAGCCAGAGTGTTTTTTGTTTTGAGATTCTTCGATAAGTTTGTAAAGAATAGGAACACGCTTTGGTGTAGTAGTACAAATAATTTTTGGCTTTGCACCAAGACGAGTACCAACGCGAAGGTTGTCGAATGCGGTCATACCTGCAGCGTCTGGAGTCTGTCGCCATGCGGCAATCTCATCGCCCCAAGCGTGAGTGAACTGAGGACCACGCAGAGAGTCTGGCTCATCTGCGGTAAATAATGTTGCTGTGTTTCCGTTAGGCCAAGTTAGTCGTCGCTTTGATGGCTCGTAATGCGGACGCTCAGATGGTGGGGATACGTTAATAATCCCAGACTCACCTTCAACAATAACGTCACGAACGTCAGCAGCAGTACGAGCCACCAAAGCAAAACGACGTTGACCTTCATTTGTGTATTTGGCTTGTTCTCTAACCCATTCAGATGCAAGCCTTGTTTTACCAAAACCACGACCTGCTAGTACAAGCCAGACGTTCCAATCGTCGCCTTCAGGGGCAAGTTGCTCAGGGCGTGCCCACATAGGCCAGTCCCACATTACTTTTTCCATGTCGAGACCAGCAAGGGCTGCTCTTTGCTCTTCTATAGGCAGGAGAGCAATCTGTTCCATGATGCTCTTACCCATAAAGGCACCTCTTACTGACGATTAACTGTTGCGCTGAATACTTCTCTGGACTCCATAATACAACGGAGCAGCAGAACTCAAACCCATTTCCTTAGCCAAGTTCGACAGCGAAATCCCGTTCTTGTATTCAAATGCAAGTTGGTCGTGATACGAATCTACGTCCTTTGCCTTTGCAGCACGAACTCGTTCTGCGGCTGCAGCCACATTTTGTTCTTTGATTCGAACCTTAGGCTTGACCGTTGAAACAGAAATCTCGTTCATCACTACACGACGGCGAACGCCTGCGTAAGCAACCTTGAGTCTCTTTGCTAGTAAGGGCAGACTTCCACCCTTTGAGTGGAACTCAGTAAGTAGCCTTGTGTATTCACGGCTTGCGTTATGTGCAGGGGTATCTTGGTTCCGCGCACCGTATGCCTTCTTTGCAATCCCAAGGATTGGCTCGATGCGTGCGGCGTACTCTTCTACGAGCTCTTGGCTCATTTTCACTCCATCTATGTCGTTATGCGCGTCCGAGTAAGACGTTATCATAACGACACAGCGGAGTCAAGTATGGAAACTACTCTGAATCTTCCTGCTCTTTTGGGTTGCGTAGGCGGTATGTAATAAGCCATACCACGGTTGCCCATACGATTGCATAGCCCACAACGGTCTTGGCTGAACCGTCAAGGACAATCCATGCGACGAACATGCCTAGCAGTGTCCACAATTGGTCTAAGACATCTCTAATGAAGTCTTTCATTTATTTCACCTTCCTTGTACGGTTAGTTGGTTTTCTAGTTCCGCCTTCGCGACCTACGGGGGCTCCTCCGCCACCGCTACCGCCACCAGACGAACCTCCACCAGATGGCGCTGCGCCACCTGCAGCAGCAATAGCGTTCATTGCCACACCTGCAGCGACTACAGTCGCGAGGACCATCTTCTCTGCCTCTTCGCGTTCTTGAGGGCTCATGTCTGCGCCAATGTTGGCGATAGCTGTGAGCGCCTGAGCTGGGTCAGAGAAGACAGCGGATAGAAGTTCTGCTGGGTTTTCCAGAAGAGTGAGCGCGGCGGCAACTTCAGCAGTTATGATAACTGGATTGCCATCCTCGTCAGTTCTGGTTTCTACAGGAGTCTCTGGCGGAAGGTCTTCGTAGCTGATGCCAGCTTCTGCAAGTTGTTCTGAAGTTAGAGCTTCTCCAGGTTTTAGCTCTTCCAACAAAGCATCAACAATCTGCTCTTTTTCTTCCTCAGTTAATTTTCCATCGGAAAGAGCATCGTCTATTACAGATTCACTACTAGAATCTTCTTGTGAAGAATTTTCTTGTTCGTCTGAAGGTGTTGGCTCTGGTTCAGGCTGTGGCTCTGGCTGTGGCTCTGGTTCTGGTTCTGGCTGAGTCGGCTCTTCAGGTTGTGTCGGTTCCTCTGGTTCTGGCTCTGATGGTTGCTCTGGCTCAGGTTCAGGTTCTACGGGTTGCTCAGGCTCAGAAGGTTGCTCAGGTTCGGGTTCGGGCTCAGGGTCAGTAGGTTCAGATGGGTTCTCTGGTTCAGGCTCTGGTTGTGGTTGTTCTGGCTCTGGTTCTGGGTTGGGCTGTTCTGGCTCTGGTTGCGGTGGTGTGGGGTTTTCAGGCTCTGGCTCGACAGGAACCTCAGGGTCAGTGGGATTGGGATTCGGATTCGGAGGCTCTGGAACCGGGTCAGGGTCCGAGACAGAAACAGTAACTACGTTCGAAGTAGAAGAGTACATAGCAAGTGTGTCATTGTCGGAGCGAACAGAGAAGTTGTAAGAAGTCCAACCACCAGTGCTCTCAAATAGTTGTGGGGCAAGAATGATGCTGGTTGTGGTTGAGGCAACTCCCCATCCTGCATTTCCTGTTGACCAACTGACTGCGTAACGCTCTGGAGTAATTCCACTTGTAGGGGCTTGCCACTCAAGACGAACAGAGCCGTCTTCTAAAACAGTTACTTGTAAATCTGTTGGCGCATTAATAGTTGATTGGTTTTCTACTTCTTGAGCAACTACAACCTGAGCATTGGTAACTGCTGTGCTTGCTTCCTGCACTTCTTGAGTTGCGACTGCAGAAAGAGTTATAGCAGTTGCTTCAGCTGCAACAGCTTCAGAAACCGCAAGTTGTTCTGATGTTTCAGCAGCTGCAGCTGTAGTTTGAGCTTCTTGCAGGTTAGTCTGAGCAGAAACTAAAGTTGTTGAGGCAGATGCCTGAGTTGTTTGTAAGTTGGTGAGCTCGGTGGTCTCGGCAGTCAAAACCTGAGTTGCAGACTCAAGGGCTGAAAGTTGTTCGGTAGTTGCAGAACTTGTAGAGAAGTTAGTTTCTACAACCCAACCAGATTCTGTGTAACGCAGGAACTGAACTGCAGCGCCTCCACCATTTTCGTAGTACCAAAGCTCGAAGGGAACGGTTTCTCCAGCGGTTGTTTGAACCGTAATTGTCGAACCGCCGCCTCCCTTATCTACCCAGTCGTTTGCAACAAGTACTCCGTCAATGTAGACCTTAGTTCCGTCATCAGCCTGAGCGGTATACCAAGTAGTACCTGTTGTTACAAAAGTAATCTGTCCGCTGTAGATGACAATAACGTCTTCTGTTCTGTATGAACCAGCAACAGGTCCACTACCCCATTGTTCGTTAATTCCGTTTGTATCAGTAGTGGTGTGAATTGGAGTAGCAGTTGGAGATAAAGTCGGAGACGCATTTTGTCCTGCTGCGCTATAAACTTCAACATTTAGACCTGTAGCGGTATTAGTATCAACAACTGCTTGAGCAGCATCTTTATTTGCTTGGGCATCTGCTACAACTGGCACCTGCGCTTCTACAGCGGCGGTTGCTTCAGTTAATGCTGTTTCTGCTTGAGCAACTTCTCCCTGAGCGACAACAACCGCTGCATCAGCAGTTTCACTGGCAGCGGTTGCGTCTGTTGCTTCTTGTCTTTCAACCTCTGCTGTGGCAATTGCTTCCTGAGCTGTCTGTACTGCTTGCTGAGCTTCTTCTACCTGAGTGACAGCATTCTGAACGGCTTCCGTTACAGCAGGGGTTTGGTTAATCGTAGATGCTTGTTCTTGGACCTCCGAAAGTTCTTGATTGACAGTTTGTAATTCAGATGCTGCCGTTGCTACAGCAGTTGCTGCTTCAGCTATAGAGCCTTGCGTTGACTCAACTGGAGCCGCTTCTAGGACCACCTCCTCAGACGCAGTTGACGTTTCAGTTGATGTTGCTGTGGAATTGGTTTCACCTCCTGAAGTAGTCGTAGTTGAATCTGAGGTCGCTGACGTAGATGTGTCAGTAGATGTGGTGGTAGTTGATGTTCCAGATTCAGAAGGCGCAGTGGGTGGCTCTTGAACCTGAGCGGCAACCTCCTCTGCGTTAGCTGGAGTCGGAGAAAGAACTCCGAATAAGAAGAGTATAAATGGGCTAGCAGCAATCGATACTAAGAAACGGCGAAACCGATTTTTGGTTTCTCTAGAAATGCGTGCAACCACGAAGAAGCCTCCTGCGCAAGGCGAAAAACGGAACGAGTGTTCCGCTCCGCAGCCCAGTGTCCAAGCCAGACTGCGAGATTAATTTTACTGCACTTCTTCGGCAGAGACCTCTTTGTTTACGCTAAGAAAAACGTTTCTGACTGTACTTGCGTGCCACTTCTCTCCACTTTTAGGTGTGGGAATTCCGTCTGCGTTTAGTCCGTCAGCAATGTTTCGATAAGAAACACCAGCAATTTTTTCGTCATACACGCGCTGACGAATTGCTCCATCAATTGTTGACTTTGGTCCTAAATCAACGCCCCAAATCTTTCCTTGTGCACGCCTGTCAGCGTGGATGTCCTTTTGTCGTAAGGAAATCATTCCGCGTTCCATCTCTGCCATCGCAGCCATGATGGTCACAACGAAACGTCCTTGGTATGTCGCTGTATCAAGTCCAAGGTCAAGCAGTGCTAAACGCCATTCGTTTTTGTGTGAACGGTCAATAATTGAAAGAAAGTCACGAGTAGAACGCGCAAGTCGGTCAAGGCGAGTGACGTAAAGTGCTTTAGCCTTACCAGCATCAAGGTCGTCAAGTGCTTGACGAAGAACTGGTCGTCCTTGGATGCTTTTACCAGAACGACCCTCTTCGCGAAGAATTACAACTTCGTATCCAGCCATCTCTGCTGCATAACGCATCTGCTTTTCTTGTACGTCAAGGCTAACGCCTTCTTCTGCCTGCATCTGAGTAGAGACTCGGGCGTAGCAATAAGCAATGCCTGACTCACTCATGGCTAATGCCGACTTTCTTCAAATTAACTATTGCTTGGTCTAAGTGTTTGTTAGGGCAGTACTGAACTGAGTTGTCATAGGTATTACCGCAATCTCCGCAATTCCAAGTTTGCTCTGCAATAGCGTCGTAGTACCCAGTGGCATAGCCCCTGTCATAGTTGTCGTACTTTTCTTTCTTCTTCAAGGAGCCACCCGTCCATTGACAATAAATGCTTCGTGAGTCAAAGGCATGACAGTCTTGAAAATCTCTTCGTACTTCTCTGCCACCATCTCGATTTCTCGTTGGGGGTAGGAGGGGAACTTTGCGTTGACCGCAGAGCGACGCAGAGACAAGAAGTTCATCAAAGCACGAGCGTTCATAGTGACGTAAGCCGACGAGTAGATAGTGACAGGCAGTACTGCTCTGGCAACCTCGCGAGCGACGCCAGCAGTGAGTAGGTCTTCGTAACGCTCGTAAGCATCTTCGCAAGACTTCCTAAAAGCCTGAAGGGTGACGGCATACTGCTCGTCGGTTCCGTCTTCAAATGTGTAAGCACCAGCCTTACCAACCTGCACGAGTTTCCTGTCTCGCGCTGGTAGATAGAACTCTGGCTCAAGAACTCGATAACGTCCTGACTCTTCGTTGTAGGAAGCGATGCGATGGCGCATGTGCTCACGCCAAACAAAGATAGGAGCCTTGACGTAGAACGTAAAGACCGAGTGCTCGAATGGTGAGCCATGACGCTCGCGCATCAAGAAATTAATCAGACCAAAAAGCTTCTGGTCTGGCTGCTGATAAGTGAACCCGTCCATGGAGTTGAGAGCCGTGTTGGACCCCATAGACCTTTCGCCTTGGGTGGATACCCGTGCAGCGAAGGCTACGTCGTGGTCCGAGGCGCTGTACTTCACCAGTTCAACAACCATGTCGGAATTGAAGTTCACTTGATTCATCTATTTACTCCACTGGCTTTAGAGTTGGTTTCTTTGGTTCCTTAGCGTCTTTAGTTACTGGAGCCTCTTCCTTGGTTCGAGTGAAGACACCCTGAGCCTTGGCGCGACGCATCGCTCCGACAAAACCGCGAACGATTCCGTAGAGAATGATGACCGCTGTAAAGATGACGAACAGAACCATAAGCGAACCGAGCAGGAACAGACCTAACTGCCATGCCAGTTCAAATGGTGCTAACCAATCGATTTCCATGTGTTTCCTACCTTTCTAGGTGCTATTAGTGTACATACTTACCCGCAAACTTGTACAGTCCTAGGGCAAATCCTAATGTTCAGTTATTGAACGTTAGGAGCGATTTTCGTACAATTTACGATAAATCAGCGCTTCTTCTCTTGCGTGATTAGGTGACCCTGCCAAGTAGCCAGTTTGGTAACGACCAAACTAATCAACTTGATGAGGCGACCGCGAAACGTGATTTTCCGGGCTCTCTTTCCCATGTACGTCCTTCCATCATTTATAGAACCAGTCTAGGGGAAGGTTGGGGAAAAATGCAATAACCAAAACCCGATTTTCCGGGCTCCCACTCCGTTAGCGGTTTTTGATGCGCTCGAAGAGGTCAGTCGAGGAGTAGTTGTGTTTCCGAGAGTTGTAGTGGATTTCGATGCCCTGAGAGATACAAAAGTCGCGCCCCGTGAAGTCTTTGCCAATGTAATCCTCTCCCACGATTCGGACATCTATGGGAAGGCTGGCTAGGAGGTTGAGGAGGTCTGCCTCGGTCTCGTAGACGATTACCTCATCCACATACTTGACAGCGCGTACCTGTATTTGGCGCTCTACGAGGGACTGGAGGGGTTTGCGCTTGCTGGGGCGGTCAATGGTTGGGTCGGTCTGCAAACCGACGATGAGGTAGTCACAGACGCTCTTGGCTTCCTCAAGCATGAGGACATGCCCAGCGTGGAGCAGGTCAAAGGCTGAGCAGGTGAAACCGACTCTTCCCTTACCTTTGGAATCCAATTTTCCGGGCTCCCATTCCGTTATCAAAAGACTTGGCCCTCTCGTATCAACATTAAATAGTATTTTGAGAGGGCCAAGCTGCGTTTTTGAGGCGCTATGAAACTATAGCAGGTTTTGGGCTCTTTTTGCCTTTAGGGCGTCAAAGTCTTTCACCTTGGTGTCTCCCATGTAGGACCAAGCGTAGCCACCTGCGATGAGGGCTTCATTGACGGAAGTCTCTGCGCCGTCGAGGTAGAGCCAGCCAAGGATGCGACCGTACTTCTCTGAGGAGTCTGGCTTCTCGGTTTTGATGACAACAGTCTTTGCTGCCTTGATGAGTTCGTCCAGTTTCTTCTTGACTTCAAGACCGAGCTCTTTTTCATACTTGTCGGTGGTGCGAGACTCTGGGGTGTCGATGCCTGCGAGGCGTACTCGCTGGAAGTATGAAACGTTGAACCCTAGGTCGATGTCTACGTCGATGGTGTCACCGTCTACGACTTTGTGAACCTTTTTGACATGATAAATGTACATGTGCGTCCTCCAATGTTTATTGCACTGCTGTCCGCTAACAATTGTCTCAAGGTTTGAAAAACTTGATTTTCCGGGCTCCCGTTCCGTTAAGAAAAGACGAGGCAGAGCCCCTAAGGAAGGGGAAAGTCGGCTAAGGTTATTAAGTGATTTACGAGTGGAAGATGGATGGGGTGCACCGAAACTTCGGTGATGCCCTGTACGAACTTTTCATCCCGCCCATAAAACTGCGCGAAATGATGGATGACCCTGAGTTTATGTACTTTCCGATTGGGTCAGTCATAGACAACGAGGTCATTCTCGAAACGCTGCGTGCTGGGTATCGTCCGTTTTTCCTTGGTTGTGGTTGGCGTGGTGAGCCACTCAATCCAGACTTAGTAAACGAATGCGATTTTATCGGCGCTCGCGGTTTGCTTACCCAAAACGAGTTAGCAAGGCATGAAATCTTTGTCGAGATGACTGGCGACCCTGCCTACCAAATTCCTGCGTTGCACCCTGCTGGTGCTCCTAATGCTTTAGCAATTGTTATCAGGCACATTAAAGACAACTCGGACTACTCGCCTCAGTCGGTATACGACCTCAAAGCTGATGCGATGTTCTCGCCAGTAGTAGACACCTACGAAGACATTCTTGAAATGGTGCAGAAGATTTCAGGAGCGCGTTTTGTGCTTGCTGGAGCAATGCACGCCTGCATAGTGGCGCACGCCTATGGCGTTCCTTTTGCGCCGTTTGCAGGTAACTACATTGATTGCCCGCCGAAGTGGAAAGACTGGTTCACTTCTATTGGCTTGGAAGAAGACCCTGTGTTTGTGTCAAATGTGGCTGAGGGTCGTGAGTGGTACAACAAGACTTTCCGAAAGTGAATTTTCCGGGCTCCCGTTCCGTTCTAATCCCACGCTGACGTAGCTTTTGGGGGATGAGGGTAGTTTGTCTTGTCGTCTTGAAGGAGGAGGTCGGTGATGTGGTCAGGCATTCGGTCACCTTTTCTCCTGTGCGCTTCTAAGTGGTCCACCATTTCCTGAGTGGACTCGGCGTGAAAGTACGCCTGAAGCATGTCGCCAAACGAGCAAAGGCTGCACTGCACCCCACCTCGCTCAACCTGATGTACATAAACATCAAACTCGGGGATTTTTGAATAAATCATAGACATAGAGGTCAGTCTAGTCTGATTGGTGCTCCCATGGCAACAAGGAAAGATAATTGGTCTGGAGTAAGTTCGTGGAGCACTTCTTTAAGCTTGAGATAGTTTGCCTGCGTGAAGACGACCGCTTCCTCGCTGTTGCGAAACACCATGTCAATAACGCCCATTTGCCAGAGTTCGTTGGCGGTTTGACTAAGTTCAGCCTTGTGCATTTCGTAAAGTTCTGGGAAGACTTCCTGACACTTGTCCGTTAATCGGTAGACAGGTTCGCCTGCAAGGTCGAGTCCGACCCACTCGATTGCGCCGCTCTCTTGGAGCAAACCAAAAACTTCGTTGACTCTATCGTCATCTTGAAAGCTAATTTTCCGGGCTCCCGTTCCGTTAATCTTCGTCTTCGTCGAAGTCTTCTTCAGGGTCCATGTGAAATTCGATGAGGGAGGCACCTTCGTCAAGGGTTGTGGTTTCGGCAACGATGAGACCGACAAGATAGAGAGCCGCTCGCTCCTTAAATCCAGCCTTGGTTAAAGACTTGTAGAGTTCATACATCTGGATGGCATCTTGGTCCATCGGACTGATGTTGAGCTCTTGTTCGAGCTTCTCGAAATTAGGCTCTTCTTTTTCGCTCATTGTTAAATTGTAGTTCCTTTGTCTACTCTGCATTGGGTCCTACATACTCGTGTGAAAAAGACCAACGATTTGGATTAAGTTGCCAGCGCATGTTTTCCCTTTGAATACGACCGTCAGTCCGTTTCATGTGGTTTTTTGATGTTGGTTTCCACAAAGGAGAACTGTCCCGGTATCCGCCTAAACGTGGATGAGAAGTCTTGGAGAAGTATCGCTTTCCATTATTGAGGTAGTGCTGGGCGACTAACTCAGATAAGCGTGGGCCAAACCCGAAGCCTTGATAGTCAGGAAGAATCACTAATCGATGTTCACGCCATGCGTTTTGCACCGTCCCAGACGGATAAGTCATGGCTGCAACAAATCCCACTAACTGTCCTTCCCAGAGTGCCACATAGCTGTGTGAGGCTTTGTTGAGTTGCGAGGAGAGATAGTGGTGTGAAGCGAAGTAACTCCAAATGCTGTTGTGGGCAGCAAATACTTCGAGAGCCAGTTCAGGTCGTTGAAGATACCTCCCGCTAGTCCATTCGCCACGGTCCGTGTCGATAATCCAGTCAGGTTCCAAAAACTCAAGGATGTCGCGATGGACAGTTGCTAATACAACCCGCTTGATGTCATTACGACGAATGTATTTGGACATTGAGGTTGAAGCAGCCTTAGCAACATTTCGGTCTACTACCGAGGTGTACTCATCAATAACTGCACCGTCTTTGAGCGACAACGCAAGGTCTGCACGGAACTTCTGTCCATTAGAAAGAACGTTATAAGGCTTAACCCATTCAGGAACTGACATCAGTCCTGCTGCGCTTAGTCGTTCGTTAGCGTCTACAGGGTCGTTGAAGTGCGAAGCAATAGAGCGGTCATGGTCCCAAATTGGGACTACCGACTCACCAAAACTTTTTAGAAGTGTGGACTTACCTGTTCCAGATGCTCCGACAATAACTCCAAGATTGAAGTCTTTTGGTAGGTCTTCAGGGATTAGGTATGGGAAGAAGGACTCAGTGCCATCAGTTTCGTAGTCAAAAGGACGAACAAGTTCTTCAGTCAGTACATCAATAATGACTTTAGAAGTAAGAGGTTTAGAGTCTTTATCTAGCTTTTTCCAACTTTCCATTGCTCCAGGCTAGCAGAGGAAAGCCAAAAAGTCCAGGCTATTTCTTAGGATTTGGGATGCGAACTAGGCGTTTCTTTTCAGGGTCATAAACCTTTATGAACTGTTTCCAAGCTTTGCCACTAGCACGATTGTCATTGCGACCACTGCTCTTAGCGCCTCCGCCACCTTTACCTTTTGCCATTTATTTCTCCTTTATAGGTCGTGCCAGCCAAGCATTCCTTGGACGTTCATCGTGCTTTTTGTAGTTCTAAAAGCAAGAACAATGATGTCACTTACAGGTGTATCAGAGTTTGTTCGACCTAATTGAAGGTCCCAAGTGGCAAGGTTGTCAGTGTGTGTTTCTGATGCTGACTGGTTTGAAGTTGCAAAAAACTTTCTACGAATAACAGTTCCACCATCCATGGTTGTCATGTTGATGCTGTACTCGACGTTAGGGCTGGAGTCAGTAGTAATCCAAGTTCCGCCATTAAGAGTTGTTGGGTTCTTAATAAGTGCCCAAGTTCCTTGACCAGCACCTGAAGATGCAACGTCTACAGAGGTTGGCAAAATAACAGAATCAGTTCTTCCTGCTTTCATTCGAATAGCAACAAGAGGATACCTTGTGGTTCCGACAGTTACGTCTGTATCTCTCCAAGCAGCATAGATTGAAGATTCATCATGGCTGTATCCACCGTTTGAGACAACGCTATTACAAATTTGGCGCATAGTTGAAGCGCTTGCTGTAGCACCAGTATTAGTAATCTCAAAACGTAGGGGAAGTGTGGCGGTGGTCATGTAAGTGTTAGCGATGCGATTTGCGTGATTAAACTGATGTGCTGCCACAAAGAAGCCATCAATAGCAAAACCCATACGAACAGAACCGACGCCAAGCCATTCATACTCCGACCAAAGAATCTGCGCTTTGCTTAAATCAAGAACAACATCTGATGGACCAGAACCATCTAGCTTGTCCATGTTCCATTGTGATTGTGGTACGCGGGTTTCAACTACTTGACCAGAAACATAGGAGCGCTGTACAAAGTAAATGTTTGTTCCGTCTTGCTCCAGATAAAAACCATTTTGGCGGCTGAAGTATCCCGCTCTCTGTCGGAGGTTTGTCTTTGCTGGAGCGAAGACGAAAGTTTGCATAACCTGTAGTGACTTGCCAGGTTGGTAAGGAAAAACTTTGTATGACTCACGAGTAACCTCGGAACCAGAAGCAGTTGTCACATTGAGTAACGCTGCGCTAGCGTTTGCATCGTAAGTTACTGTTCCACCAGTAGAAGTGGTGTCGCTATAGTCTCCATTGTCTTGATAACGATGAGCAGAATCAAATAAGGTGTAGGCGTCAGAAACCTTGGTGCGTCCGAACATGTCTGTGCGAAATGCGTTAATTAAGTCGCGAGATGGCTTCGAGACGTTGTTCAGTGGAGATGACGACATAAGTTTAAGTATAGATTCATACAAAACACTTGACTTCGACTTCGAAGGAAACATAATAGAGACATGCCTAGGAAAAAGAAGACTCCAGTCGAGTCCACTCACTTCAACCCGTCTGCCCACTGGGTGATTAGCGAAGAGTGGACAGCAAATGGTCGTCGCTTAGTAAAGGGGACCGAGGTCTCCATCCGTGGTGAGAGGGGTAGGTTTTTGTTCCAAAGACATGTCTATAACCCAAAGAATGAGTCACAATGGGTGGACGTGGTTGGGGGTCCCAACGGGGTCAAGCAGTTCCGTTCCTTCGCGGTGGAACGCATCAAGACAGTGCACTATAAGAATAAGATTCGGCCTTCTAAGATAAAGAAGAAGGATGTAGAATAGAACTTCAGTCGTATCGAAGGGACTAGACCATGAAGTGTGTAGACGGTTGTGGCTATAGCGAGTCACCTAACAACATTCAGGTGCTCACTCGCCATGTCGAAGCTTGCTCAGTGGCACATCCAGCAAGTGAGAAAAAGGTTGTCTGGCGCAACTCTGAACTTGTGGTCGTAGCAGAGCACTTCGAAGATGAGACAGTATTGTTCGACAGTTTTAGAGATTTTGAGGATGCACCTGAGGTTCCACCTCTACTCATTCCATCTCAAGCTGGAGTTCCAGCAGGCGCAGAGCCAGAAAATGATTTTGTTGGTGAACCAGTAGATGACCCGACCAATGGAGAAGTGGCTGACCTAGCCTAAAAGTTCGGACTCGTCCACAATGTCTAGGGCGGATTCAAAGAACTTCTGTTCGTTCTTCATGTAGTGATGACGGCAAAAGAATAAATTGCCAGAGTCAAAAACCACCATGTAAAAAGCTTGAGCGCTGCATTGGTCGCAACGCTCTAATTTGGTGTACCACTCTAATTGAGGCTTTTCCAAGGTTACCGACTCACTCACGGCCCATCTCCGCATAAAGTTCTTTGCATGTAGGGCAAACTGGGAATTTGTTTGGGTCCTTAGATGGAACCCAGATTTTTCCACATAAAGCCATAACAGCCTCGCCATTGACGTATGCGTTCATCATGTCTTCAGCGGTGACATAGTGAGCATAGCGTTCATGGTCGCCGTCAGTGGACCACGTTGTGGTCTCTTCCTTTACGTCGAAGCCAGAGCCAGTCAAACCTGTCATACGAACAGTTTAGTATTCAATCGCTTGTAGTGATTGGAGAACTGTCTCCAAAGGAAGCTCTGCTATGTGACTAGACACATCTCCGCGCCCAAAGGACACAAAAACCTTTTTGTCTTTAACAACAAGCCCAGCAGCAAACTCCACACCTGGGCTCACAAAAACGAAGGGTTTGCTTATTGCATCAATGAACCCGTCTTTGTCGTAACGTACGAAGTAGTGGTGATAGTCGCGTAAATGGACGTTCTTAGTGCCAAAAGTGGTAGGTACCCAAACTGCCTCGTTTTTGAAGTAAGTTCGATGGCAAACGGCTAAGTAGGTTCCGTCTCCTAGGTCCCAAAGGTTGGTGTTTCCTCGGAGTTGATTAATCTCTTTTACGTCTGTCATCCATGTTGAAAGCATTCCATCTTTGATGGTTGCGTTAGGTCCATAGATAAAATCAAACTCAGGGTTGTCTTCATAGACAGGTACAGCCCAATTCTTCTCTGGTCGAAGAGCATCGACGCCTTTGAACTTCTTGATTGATACTGCTTTTATGCATTTGGCGTCAAGACGGACGATTGCCATGCGTGCAACTTCTGTGTGCTCTTTCTCCATGACCACGCAGGTGAAGTGCCAAGCACCGTCACGATAGAACAACTTTGGGTCTTCAAGACCGCGCTCCAGCGAG
>JACCDW010134043.1_pt1 | contig 14359 bp, 23 predicted proteins | sample 7449781 | NCBI WGS metagenome assembly JACCDW01 (sample SAMN15323449, study PRJNA562643) | freshwater metagenome | isolation source: river surface water | place: USA:Blue River Watershed | collected 2017-08-18
GGATATATTAACGAAAATATTAAAGTGTCTGCTTATGATTTTGAGTTGTTTGTAAAAGAAACAATTGATAAGAAAATCAAGATAAAAATTAACAAATAAAATTTAATATATAACACTATGATAAATGATGTTTTTAGTTTTGATGACTTTTTAAGCAAGAATGGTGGTAAAATGCCACAATCTGCAAATTCTCTAAGAGAGAAATTTGAAGAAGAGGATAGATTGGAATCTGAAAAGATTAAATCTTTACCGATAGTAGAAGATGAAGAAGAAATCTCAGAAGTTGAAGCACCAAATCTTGAAGAAACAAGTGTAGAAGAAACACCTCTTTTAGGTGGTCCAGAATCATCACATACAGTACATGATCAACATATGAGAGATATGAGAAATCATTTTGATGAGGTTGAAGAAGAGGAACAACAAGAAGAAACTTATGAATCAACAAACGAAAGTGCTTTTGTTAGTTCAGATGATGAAGATGATGATTTTTATAAACTTTATCAAGATAAAAATGAAGAGTTTTCTTGTGATATTATGATAGAAGGTTCTTCACCTGAAGAAACATACGCTAGAATCATTGTTGAATCTGAAAACTGGTCTTTAGTTTTTCCAGGAGAAATCAGAAATGGTAAGTGTATAGTTCCGATAAAAAAACTTAACATTCTTAAAGAAGGTGAAGTTGGAAATATTAAACTTGAAGTAGTTGCAGAAGGAAACTTATTTATTCCTTGGGAGCATCAATTTAAGGTTAAGATGTCTAAGAAAGTTACAGTCTTAATGAATGAGTCTAAGAAACAACCTAAGAAGCCAATAATACACAATAAGATTGGTGTCAAGGTAAATGTTAAATAAAAAATTAAAACCACTCAATTGAGTGGTTTTTTTATTTCTAGTAAAGAGTTAATCTTATCTTCTCTTATATCATCAATATTAGTAAATTGTTTTGGTAAGTCTACAAGGAAACAACCGTACTTTGAATTCTCAAAGTTTACACAATCTCTACCATAGTAAGGATCACCTTGGTCGACTAAATAGTCTATTTTATAAATTTTACTTATTGTATAAACCTGGTTTAGATTGAAATTCTCTAAACTACCAGTGAAAACAAACTTATCACCAACCTTTATCTTATTCAATTCCATAGTGCTTTCTCAAAATCTCAAATGATAAATCTCTTTGTTTATTGATATACTTAGCACTTCCACTAACTTTGACGATTCCAAGACCAGAAACTACTTTTAAGAATTCAGTAATATCTTTTGGTAGAACAATTATACCATTTACTTTACAAATCTCAATTATTGCTTTATTAGATTGCAACTTCTCATTCATTCTAGTATCTTCTGTGTAGATGATTTCAAGAATTTGCTCATATAACATCCACTTTTGGAAATTAGGGTCTCTTTCAATTCTTTCTCTATACTCTCTGTAAGATCTGAATCTGTAGTATTGATTAAAGTAAACACCAGCTAAGATTGCTAACTCAACAATAGTAGATATTATAACAAACAAGAAAGAGTTTTTATTTGTGTCTTTTTTCTGTTCGTTTGTTTTAGAAGATAATTCTGTTTCTTTCTTTTTAATCTCAGTATCTTTTTCAGTCTTGATAGTATTGATATCAGTTTCTATTTTAGCAACATCACCTCTAAGAATATCTTTTTCTTTTTTCAAGTCAGCAACTCTTTGTCTTTGTTGTCTACCAAGTGGTTGCATTGATTCTATCTCAGTTTGTTCTTTGTCTTTAGATGAGATTTGTTCTTTGATTGTTAAAATCTCTTGTTCTTTTAATTTAATCTTATCACCGTAATATGTGTTAAGACTGTCTGTGAAAACTTGTAGAGTTGTATCTTTAGCCATTTCAATCTTATCAGACTTGTTAGAGAAGTCGTGAGCTCCGTTAATTGAAAGATAAAATGAAGAACATATCAATAATAGACTAACAATTGCAAGTGGTAATACACTTTTTGCTAATTTTCTTTCCTTAAGATATTGAACAGAGAATTTATCAAAGATATCTCTTTTTAGTAATTCAATTCCAGATAGGATAATCACAGAGGATACAAATACCGCCACTGGATTCTCAATTCCACCTGCGATTACTTTAGACATGAAGAAGTAGGCAAGGAAAATTGAAGCCAAGTTACCAAAGTATGATAAAATGGTCATAATAACATTGATATTTTTATAACTTTGATTAAAGTTAATGTTATTGATTTTTCTTTCTAAATCTTTAAATTCACTTATTTTCATTCTTATTAATAATTTTTCCAGACCATCTCTCTTTAAGAGTTAATTTTCTGTTTTGTGATATCATTATTTCTTCTTCTTTTTGTCTGACTTCAAGATTTAACTCAGTAATTTGCAGTTTTAATCTTTTAATTTCCTCAGTCATTGAAGAAATCTCAAACTCTTTATCAGTTTTAACTAAATCAAGTTTACCATAAAGAACTCTGTAAAAGTATCTCCATTTGTGTAGTAAATATTTAAATTCCTCTGGTTTGTATTCATTTTCAAAGTCAGAAGTCATTAAAAATTCTAAAATCTCTTCGTCTGTAAGTTCTGATATCATAAGAGTTATATATTAAAATCCAAAAGTTTTATGCACATCGGTGCTACGTTTCTTAATTATATCAATTAATTTGTTTTTGTTTTTATATTTCTTATTATGTTCTAAGTAGGTTGATAAATCCGTAGATTCATCACTAGTTAAATAATCGAACTGAACATCTCCTAAAAAGTTATTACAATCAAGTAGATTCTCATCTAATTCATTTTTATCAGACTCATTAAATATACAGATTATGTTTGTTGATAACGTATCTGATAAAAACCCATCAACAATTTGAGTCAAACTAGAAGAAACACCATTTGTTCTTTGAAATAAATCGTTAAATAAAAATTCACAATCGTCTATTATTAAAATTGGTTTGTGATATTTCTTAAGTAGTTTACTGAACTCTGAATTTGTTATTGTTTGTTCAATAAGATTATTTGGAATGTAAATTACGATTCTGTCAAGTTTAGAAGCTATGTAATTTATTATATTTGTTTTACCGGTTCCTTTCTCACCCCATAAAACTGAAAGTCCTTTATGTGATGACTTTATCTTTTTAATGAGTTTATTTACAGATTTAAATGTTTTCTGATTATAGAATAGTTCTATATTTTCTAAGCTCTCATCGTCTAATTCAATAGGTTCTATATCTAAAACACCATTGTTGACTTGAAGTGTGTTAAGATTGTTAAGAGACTTTTCACAATATTCAACAAGACAATTATTTAGTTCTTCAACCATTTTCTGGATTTCAGTGAAGTCGTCATCTTCTTTATAATAAAAAACTAAATCAGAAATTACAGAGTTTTCAAGATTTCTATTTATAACTACATAAGATATGTAAATTCCATCTGAAATTTTATTACAAACCTTGTCATTTATTATTAATTCCTCGTCATCTGCTAGAATTTCAGTAAACGTATTTTTTTCAACAAATCTACTACTCATTAATTCTGTAAACAGTTTTGTTGAATAACTTGTATGAATTGTAATTTTATTTGGTCTTTTACCAAAATAGTCCCAAATCGATAAAAAATCGTTTAGGTTAGAATCGTCTTTATTAATATTAATATTTATTAATGATTTGCTCAATTTATTACTCACAATTAGAATTTTTTATTTTTAGTTTTTATATATATGTCTGTAAAAAGTTTACATATTAATGAATAAAGAAGAGATAGAATCGATTTTATTGGCTAATTGGTACTTTACGACTTGTAGATTGTGTAAACCAACCTGTGAACAGACAGAGTTAGCAAGAAAGTATTTAACGGGTAAAATAAAAAAAGCTTTAACCAAAAAAAGTCAAAAGACTAAATCAGTTAAAGCTTTAAGTATTTTTGTTAGTTTGTTTGCTTCAAGATTAATTTTCTGAAGAATCACTAGATTCTACAACCGGACTTTCAATTACTGTTACTTCTTCGATTGGTGAATCAATTGTAATAGTTTCATTAGTTGTTAAATCTAATGTTGGACCGTCTAAAACAGGACCATCCAAAACCGGACCGTCTAGAACTGGTCCATCTAAAACAGGACCACCATCAAGGTTTAGATTATTCTCAAACATACCTTTTTCTTGTTCTTGTTTAATTAAATTCATAATGAATTCTTTTTGGAATTTTTCTCTTTTCCTATTTTCTTGCTTAAGTCTGGCATTTCTTGCTTGTACTTTTTTACGATGTTCTTTAGCAGCTTTTCCCATTTTTATATTATTTTTTGATTTGTAGATTTTATATAAATAGTCGACAGGAATGTTTAGTAAAAATATATAAAATAAAAAAAAATTATTATGTTACCTCAGGAAGAAATTATGGATGATATGACCGCTAACATCGAGAATTTAGAAAAATCGGTAGTTTCTGGATTAGATGTTGAGCAATATTACATGAGTGATACTCAATGTGCTAAAATGGTGTTACAAACTAGACATCCTGAATTAACTGATTCGGATTTAAATTTAGTTGTTTTCGGAACTGATATCGAATCAGAGATGGGTGCGGCTTATGTGCCTTTTGTTAGTGAAAAAAACTATGTTATTCCACCTGATAAAGAAGAGGAAGAAGAGCCTGTTACTGATAATACAAGAAAAAAGAAAAAGTCTAAACTTTACAAAAAAGAAAAAGTCGTTCAGAAAGATAAAGACTCACCATTTAAACCATTAGATTCTAATAGTTTAATCTACGATGAGGTTAAGAAAATAAAAGATGAATTTAAGAAAAGTATTTTCCTTCTAAAAGAAAAATCTGTTGACTTAGGAATAGAAGCTGGTACTACAACGACTTTAGTTGCGACATCTATACCTGGTATGATTGCTATGATGGCACCTCCTACTTTCAATATTCCAGGTGCTATATCTTTATTAATGTTAGCTCTTAATAACTTAAAGGGTTTACAATCTAAGGTCAAGGAAATTGCACCTTTACTTTTTATATTACAAAGAAGTAATATGATAATTATGCCAGATAAACTTAAGAGTGTTGTTGCAATTATTAATGGTATTGTTACTGCATTGAATGCGGTTAGTAGAACAATTAATGCTTTTTCAATTATTTCACAAGCAAAAATAACATCATTAAAAGATGCTCAAACTAAGATGGATAATTTAGATAAAGAGTTAAAGGCTTTAAGTCCTCAACAATTTGGTAATGATTCAGAATTTCAAGCTGCTAAAAAGGCAATAGAACTTAAGAAAGAAACCTTATCTAAACAAGCTCAAGACGCTCTTAAAGCTTAGAATCCTTTTTACTTATCTGATAATTAAAGTTTGGAGACAACTCGAACTTGTATTTTGCTGATAATTTACCAGACATTTCACCACCAGAGAATTTAACTGATATAGACATATCCATTAACGGATTTTCATCTAACTCTAGTTTGATTTTGATGTTAAAATCATTTTTGTCTTCTTCTTCACTTACTGTAAAGTTTACGTGATAGTCAAAAAGTATGTCTAAGTCATCATAGAATTTTCTGAAAAACTCTCTTGATGGAACCATTGAGAATAAGTCTGCTTTGTTTCCAACGTAGAATGTAGGTCTTTCTAAACAACCCATTTTCTCGACAAGTGTTTTGAATAATTTCATTTTCACAGTACCGTTAGCGATCTTGAAATTATCATCTAACTTAACGATGTCACTAGCATATTTTGATTTGAGTGAATTAGTAAGTAAGTTTTCTAAAATTTTAGAATTAAGAATAACTACTTTTGTTTCCATCCATTGTTTATAAACTCTTTCTTGATCAATAAAACAAATATCTCTGTGTTTCCAAATTTCATTTAATAAATCTGAAAACTTCAATATATTTTTATCAAATTCCTTGAAGTATTCACCTAAGTGTTTGTGTCTTGGATCTTTATGTCTGATATCAAAGAAGTCAAAATACTCAATTGTGTCTATTCTTTTAGGATCGATGAATCTTTCAACATATTGTTGTATGTTTTTATTAGCACCTTCATAAAGAGTTCTTATCCACTCTTGTGTAAGTTTATTCCATCTAGGTAAATACTCTTCACCAAACATTTTTTCTAAATCTTCTGCTATAAGTTCTTCAGCAAATGTGTTGAAAGAAGCGGATTTTTGAGTAGATAAATTTTTATTCAAGAAGAAACTAAATTGCCTATCATCATTTAATTCAATAACGATATCTTCAGAGTATTCTTCACTCTTATTAGGACCAATCCAATATATTGATTTAATTTTTTCAGAGTCTAGTTTTTCATCTGGTAAAAGTTTGTCTATTATGTTTCTAGCTGTTAGTCTAGCATTTGTTAACATATTCCAATCTTTTTCAATATCAAATTGAATATTCTCAAATATACCGTTGATTTTAGATAACTCATCATCAACAACACACTTGTTGTCCTCAAATTTCCCTAGGTATAATCTATTCTTAGCTAGTAATAGATTTTTAAGATCTGTAAGAAATATTTCTGAGCTTTCAGAATATCTCGCTTTTAATCCTCTATCAAGTAGATTGTCTAAAAATTCATTATTAAGTAATACCATGCTTACACAAATATCACTTATTATATTTTTACTTGAGAAGCTTTTTGACTCTTTAAATAGTTGATAACCTTTTATCCATTTCATACTTCTTATATATTAAAATTGAATCTCTTTTTTTAATATATAAACAAGATATACAAATGAGAAAAATAAAAACATATAAACAGTTTAAGGAATCTTTAGTAATTGACTTAAATTTTCAGAATGTTGAAGATATACTTGAGTCACTAACTATTTGGCATGATGCCTTGTTGAACTCAATCAGAGCTGAAGAAGAAGATATATTCTCGACTCTAAAACTATCAGATGATTTCAGAGATAAATTACAATTTGATGATTTACAAGACTCAGTTGAATTCATTAATACATTATCGAGTATTGCATTAAAGAAGTCAACAGTACAAAATAGTGAAGATTATCAAACTTTTCTTAACAAGCCTTGTAAGTTTATGTTTTTATTCGATATAAATAGTAATGAACTTGAAAATCCAAACTATCTTTTATTTCAAGTTTGGAATGACACTTTAGATAAGTGGGATGAGGTTAGATTATATAAAGTAAATGATGATGTTAAGAAGTTCTATGATAAATTAACATCAAGAACTATTGAAATTACTGATGCTGACCAAAATTACATTTATCAAACTTCTAACGGTAACGAGTGGGTTCTTCAGAACGTAGATAAAGAAAACGATACTTTCAAAAGAACTTTTAGAAAAGAAGAACTACAAGAATTACTTAAAGACAAAAAAGTATCTGTTAATATTATTTAACTAAATATTCTAATTTTTATATAGTCTAACATTATTTTCTTTTTAGTTTGTTCATCATTTTCATTAAACCATTTCCAAGTAAGCGTTGACTCTATAAACACGATTCTATCTTTTGTATCGTTTATCTTTTTGTTTATATCTTGTTCATCTTCTTCATCAACTTCATAGTCTATATTTAACTCAGAACATATTTTGTAAATTCCTATTTTATCATTAAGACTATAGAACTTAGTTGCATTTATATAAATATCATTAAGTTCTTTCTTTTTATTTATATCAGGGTGTGTTATTTTTACAATCTCTCTATAAAGAGTTTTTATTTTTGGGGAAACAATGATTTTATTTTCTTCATTCTCATTATTTTCCTCCGGTTGTTTTTCCAAGTCCTCATCTTCTCCTGAATTAAATTCATCACTGAAGTTTGGTTTTTCTTGAATTTTTCGGTTGATGATTTGTTCGACTCTAGCATCTAAAATATTGTTGTAAATTTTTTTTAATTCCGGATTTTCTTCTAAAAAATAATTTATCTCTAATAAAAATTGAGAATCCGCCTCATTAATTAATTCACTTCTGTATTCAAGTTCAGACTCTATGTAATCAAGTTCTTTGAGTAGTCTTTTTAATTGCAGACTTTTTAGCTTACTCATCAATTTTTTTTGTATTTTTATTAAATTATATATAACACAATCAATGTTTTGTTCAACAATTTATTATGGATAGAAAGATAAAAAAATTTAATCAGTTTATGTCTGATAGAAAATTTAGAAGTTCGCTTTCGAGATTAGTTGTTACAGGAAAGACAAAAAAGTCTTTCTTCTCAAAACCTATTGACTTTGAATTACATATCTTTTATACTCCTGAAAAACACAGAATAATTGATATGACTGCTTATGGTATAGAATTAAATAATCCTAAATTGAACTTAACATTTAAGATGGGTGATAATATCGATGTCGCTAGAAAATGGATAGAAGACAATGATTATTTCTTACTTTACGAAATTAATAAATAGTATATGGAATTATCACTTCAAGAATTATATGAAATAAGAAACATACTTATTAAAGAAGGTCTTCAAGATGAAGAGTTATTTAATACAGTATTAAATGATATTGAATCAAAAGAAATATCAGAAGATACATCAGCGACCGGTGGTCCTGCTGTTAGTGGTGGAATGGGTGCTGTTGTTTCAGCTCAACCTTCTGGACTTGCTGGAGCTACAATCGGTACTAGTTGGGCTTCTGGTGGTGGAACAACTGGATCTGGTGATGTTTCAGTACCTTACAATCCAAGTGGAGCAAATAGAGTTTTCCAAAAGTTTCCAGCACCACAAGGTAAAGATCACGGAGCTAGAACTGGTAAAAAGTCAAGAGTAAAAAGATTAGATATGAAATCTCTTAAAGATATTTTTGCTAAAAGACAAGACTTTACAGCAGGTGAAAGTGAAAGAGAACAAGGAATTAAAGGAAAAGGAAAAGTAATGAACTTTAATAACTTTCTTAAAAATGACTTCAACACAATTAAGAAATAATATGAAACACTTAAAAAAGTATAACGAATCTTGGTTTTCTAAAAAAGAAAATAATCCAGAGTTAGATGCGATTGAATCAAAAATTCAAGATGCAGCTTATAGCCTAAAATCTTTTGGAACAGGGACTAAACAAGCCTCATTTATAAATGGTGCTAAATGGGCTATTCACAATCTAACCGATGATGAAATAAAATATATGAGAGAGAATACAGATCCTGAGGATCATACTTTCCTCGGATTGTAAAAACAACAAATAATATGAAACACTTAAAGACATATGAATCTTTCGACATGCGTAGAGATAATTGTGATAGATGTGGAGGTCCTACTAATAATTCCACAACAATGTCTATATTTAACACAGATGTTATTTGCATGAGTTGTAAAGAAGAAGAAAAGAAAGACCCTGAATACGGAGCTGCCAGTCTTGCAGAAATAGAAGCTTATCGAAAAGGTGTTAAAGATTTCCGAGGTGTGATGCCTGACTATAAACCATTAAAATAAACTTTTTTAATTTTTCTTTTTATAAATAAAAAATATTTTTATTTTATAATGGATAATTCCAAAAAAGAGAAACTAATTATTTTAGGTAAAAGTGGATCTGGTAAAGACTACTTGATGAGAAAATTAGTTGAGAAAGGTCTTAAATCTGGTCTTAAAATGACAACTAGACCTCAAAGAAAGTTCGAGAAACAAGGAATCACATACAACTTTGTAAATGATAATCAATTTGTAGAATTAATAAATGAGAATAAATTTTTAGCCTATCAAACATTCAATGTTACACCAGAAGGTAGAGATCCAGAAACTTGGTACTATGGACTTACTTTACAAGAGTTTAACGAATCACAGTTATTTATTATGACACCTGGTGAGTTTTCTAATATAGATGAAGAAACTCGTAAGAAATGTTTTGTTGTTTACTTAGACATAGACAGAAAAGTCAGAGAATCAAGATTATTTAAAAGAGAAGATAAGAATGATTCTATTATAAGAAGATTAGATGCTGATGAAATTGACTTTAAGGAATTTAGAGATTATGATTTAAGAATAACCGATCCTGAGTTCACAGCAGATGATATTTATGATTTAATGGATTAACCTCTGAAATTTAAACCTAATAAGCCCATAATTTTATATCCACTTATCTCATCATCCCATTTCATATTTACTGAACTATACTTACTGGTTTCTATTTTAATTTCACTTTCAGTTTTTGTAGTAGGTCTTTGTTTAATAACTTGTATTTTTTTATCACTTGGTTGGTCTAACAAGTATCCTTCAGAGTTCAAGTAACTTATTAATCTTTCTATAACTTCCATTGCTTCATCTAAGTATATGTAATCTCCTGATACGCGGTGAACCCCCTGCGGCTTTACCATTTTTACCATAAATAGTAATTTTAATAGAATTTCCTCTATCATCACTCCACCAGTTAGATTCTACATGTGAAAGATATCCAATATCACTAATCTCTTGTAGCATGTCACCAAGATAGTTGGTATCAATCATAAATTTTGATTCAAATATTCTTTTTAAGTGTTTCATTTTTTCTTTATGGTTCTTTTTTTCCCTCAAACGTCAATCCTTTTAATTGACCATTTATAGAATCACATACTTCTTCAGAGTTTGAAATTGTATTTTCTAATACAGAAAGAAGTATGTTTAATATAGAGTAAACTTTAAGTAAGTTTTTATCTGATGTGTAGAACTGTGAATTACAAATACCTTCAATCAAATCAATAGTAAGTGTAATTGTGTCATTATTTTTAAGTTTCATTTTATCGACAACAATCTTTGGAAGTCCAACTTCTATCATTTCTCTTTCGTAGTCATAAACAATAGTGTTTATTAGATTTAGCAATTCTCTCCAAATTTCTGCTTGATCCATTGTTTGATACTTTTTAGATGTAACAAATGATGATATGTTCTTTTTATAAGATCTTAAATAAATACTTAAATATTTTCTAAATACAACAGTTCTATACTCAGTCGAAAATTGAAAAGTTGGAACTTTTGAATACATCCAAAAGTCTATGTAATTGAAGATATCGTGGTTTGTAATATCTGAATCGGTTATGTTTCTTACTTGATTATCTATACTTTTTGTTTTGTTTCTCATAAATCTCTCAACAAATCTATCAGAAATGTTAGATATCCATTTACCAAACCATTCACTTTTAATTACTGCTCCTATTACTACTATAATAGCAAGAAATAAAAATCCTTTTAGACCATACAACTCTAAAAACTTCACGACATCTAAACTAGTATTCATTAAATAAAATATTTTATATTCTATATATTACTAAATTGATTTTATAAATTGCACTTTTCTAATAATTATTGGTTTAGAGAGTGTATGATTTAATATATAATAAAAAATTAACGAATGTATGAATCTAAAAACAAATATTAATAAAATACACTCGGATTTAACTTCGAGATTTTCTGATGTAACTATTTCAGAGAAATCTAATTTACAATTTGGAAATTATTTTGAGATTAATGTCTTAGAAAATAATAAAAATTTAAAAGCTATTTTATCAAAAAAATCAGTTGATAATGATAATTTTTCTTGGTCTTATTATTCTAATCCAGAAGATGATAATTCAACATTAGTTGAAAGAAATTCTAACGTTAATAACTTTATTGAATCAGTAGAAGATATATTTGAGAAAAATAGATTTGACTTTGATTATTTAGAAAAAATTAAGTAATAAATGGCTACAAGACTAACATCTATAACTTTTACCGGAGTTAAAGAAGAGATTGAAAGGTATTTGCGAACAGAACACAATAAAGCAGGCGCACTTTTTAGTAATGCATCACCTTATGGACAAATTTTATCAGTAGTTGAAAGTTTACACCAGCTATCTATGCTTTACATTAAGAATGCCATTACTCAATTTGATTTAGGTGAAACAAACAATTTTAATTCAAGAGTTATTAAAAACACAGCTCTTTTAGCAGGTCACATACCAGGAAGAGCAATCAGTGCTACTGGAGCTCTTAGATTTACTGTTAAACCAGAAATTGATTTAGAAAAAGAAGTCGCAAATGCTCAAATCACGTTCTCAAATAGAATGGCAATGAAGAACTCGACTAACTCTCTTTTTTATTCACTTAATTTAGGAACTGCAAGAAGAACAGAAAAACTAGCAAGAGGTAAGTCTTTTACTTTACCGATTATTCAAGGAAAATGGACAACCGCATCATATACAGGTGATGGTCGACCAATGCAAACTATTAATATCACTGAAATAGGTGATCAAGAAATAGAGAATTTCAACGTTGAAGTAGTAGTTGCAGGTAGAGTTTGGACAATTAAGTCTCATATTTATGATTTATTACCAGATGAATTTGCTTGTGTTGTAAGAACTGGATTTAATGATGGTATCGATGTTATATTTGGCAATGGTGGATTTGGAAAAATTCCAGATTTAGCAAGTCCGATAAATATTAGTTATCTTAAATCAGATGGATCTAATGGTAATATCTATAGAAGAACAATCAATGATTGGAAAATGATAGATGACCTAATTGATGCTGATGGTAATAACGTTAATATTGAAAAAGTATTTGATGTTGAAATACACACAGATATAAACTTTGGATCAGATGGTGAAACAATAGAATTTACCAGAGGTGTTTTACCTATATCTTCTAATAACTTTGTACTAGCTCTTCCTCAACAATTCGCTTATCACTTGAAAAGATTGGGGGTTTTTACACATGTCAATGCTGAAGAAAAAGACGGTACTATTTACATTTATCTCACACCAAATATTAAATTATTTAAAAGACAAGACGAAGACTATTTTTCTATTCCAATCAGTGTAAGAACTACTAGGAATGGTGAAGATGTTTATTCTTCTGCATTTGACTTAGACGATTTCGAAAAGAAAAAGGTTATTCAATATATCAAATCTGGTGGAAATATTATGTTGACATCTAAATTTATAGTTGAATCTCCTAAATTGAGTTTTTATGCTATAAACGTTTTTGTTATGAGATATTCAGATGCTACTCAAGATTCGGTTAATGCTCAAATATACACAAGAATATCAAACTTCTTCTTAGACCTTAAGAGAATTGATAGAATCCCTAAAAGTGATATAGTCAGATTACTTTCTGGTATTAGAGATATTCATTCGGTGGATGTTACTTTTATTTGTAGAAATAATGAAGAGTATCACAGAGATGGAGCTCTTAGCTTAGAGTATTCAACTCTAACTTTCAACTCAAGTCAATATACAAACATATCAACAGGTCAGCCTTCTGTATATGATTCAACAAAAGTTATTGGTTTGGATCCAGTTTTAGGTGACATTATCTTTAATGCAAACGAACTTCCTGTAATTAGAGGTGGTTGGAGAGATAGAAATGGTGTTTATTATTCAGATGATAGTCCATCATCAGGTGATGGTACATCATTGAAGTCTGTTAACGTTATCACAAAAGGTGTGATAGATGTAAAAAATAGAAATCCACTATAATGTTATACGATGAACAACAATTACCAGAGTTAAGATTCATGAAGACTTTTCATGATTCAAGAAGTAAAAACTTCGATTATGAAAAATTTATTTTAGAAAAAAGTTTAACTCCTTATTTATATGAGAATCGTGTAATGCGTTTTTTCCTTAATAAATTACAGGTTTTAGTAGCTTTAACATTCGACCAAACCAATATATTAAAGAACTGGAAAAATTATATGGTGGATAAGTATCATTATAAGCAGAGAGGTTAAAAAAACAAAATAATATTTTAATATATAATAAATAAAATAAGACTTTGCAAATGGCAGATAAAAAAAATGTAGTAGGTTTTAAGAAGTTTTCTGAATTGAAATCTAAATCAGGTGTTCAAGAAGTTGATCTTTCTTTAGAGCCAAAGACTAGTTCAGATATTCCTATGAATCCTAACTTACCAGAGGAATCAAATAAAGTAGAGAGACCGATTTCTAGAAAAAATATTATACCTAAAGACCAAAATCTTGAAGTTAATACAGATTCTGATGACTTTGATAATGATATCGATTTAGATGATGAAAAAAATGAATCTAAAGTTGACTTTACTGGAAAAGTTGCAAGGTTTCCAAAGAACGTAAAAGCTTCTAAAGCTTATAACTTCTTAGAAAATGTTAAAGTTTCTAAGAAATCAATTTGGTACATAATGGTTGAGAAACAAGATTCTGAATTACAAATGGTTAAATATAACGTCAAAGAAGGTGTTGACTTAACTAAGTTTGTTGGTGACTTGAAAACTTATTATATCAAGAAATATAATTCTGAAGATAAAGTTAAAAAACTTATTGAGTCTATTTATGTTGATGGTAATGATAAATACTCTATGATTAAGAATATACCAACTATTGAATTAGACGGAAGAAAACTAATTACAAAAATAACAGAAGACTTAATCAAACTTCTAAGTAAATAAATTGAAACTCACTTCGGTGAGTTTTTTTATGCTTTATTTTTATATATAC
>JACCDW011734275.1_pt1 | contig 14357 bp, 16 predicted proteins | sample 7449781 | NCBI WGS metagenome assembly JACCDW01 (sample SAMN15323449, study PRJNA562643) | freshwater metagenome | isolation source: river surface water | place: USA:Blue River Watershed | collected 2017-08-18
GCCCAGCCTTAAACAGGTCGGTCAGGCGAAATGGAGGCCCGCCGCGTGGGCGCATGTTCATCAAGCTCATGGTCAAACGCTCTCGATGACAGACAGAGAGCCGGTGACGCCGGAAGCGTCAGTCAACACTGCAATCTTTGTTGCTCCAGGCGTCACGCTGATGGGGTAGCTCTGGGAGCCTGCGGGCAGAAAGAAACTGCCTGCGGCCTTGGCGGCGGTTGGGTTTGCGCCCAAGGCGATCCAGCAGTCCACGGTCGGGATCAAGACCACACGATTACGCCCTGCCCCCACGGCTGCGGACTGCGTGCTGGCAGCGCCAATGGTCACGACTTGCGCAGCGGCAACACTGATAGTTTGGGCGGTATTGATGCTGGTCAGTTGAGATACACCAGGGCCGTCTGCGGCCAAGGTGACTCGCTGGGTTGACGCATCGCTGTTGCCGCCACCAAGCGTGAAGCCGGTTGTAACGGGTACACCGCCATTGACCAAGTTAGGGATGCGTGAGAGCAAAGCTGTCCAGTTGCTCAGGCTGCCCGCCATACCGATCGCCAGGCGCTTGATGCCAGCAATCAGGTTGTAGTTGCCGGTGCCATCTGCCGAAGCGGGTGTGTCGGTTGTTGCACCAATATCTGCATCAATGCTGGCCAGCGCGGTGTTGGAAGTGGCTTGGTTGGCCGCTGTGGCCGCCCCGGCTGGCAAGGGCAAACTGGCAGCCACAATTGCAATGGCGCTGGCACGCAACTGCGCATCTGTCAGCGCTGTAGAGCCAGTGAGCTCTAGGTTTGCAGCACTCGGCGCAGACGCAAGATCTGCAGCGGTGGACTGATTGCGCCAGATCGTTGAGACGGTGCTTGGCGTTGCGCCGGACACGTCAATGACCTGCGTTGCCGTGATGGTGTCACCCACCGACGCGCCGGTGAAGGCGGTTTTGCAGCGGTAGGTGGATACGACCAGCTCACGGTCGGTGGATGTGCCAGACGATGGAAACTGGACAAGCAACTTTCCATCGGCTGTGACTTGCAGATATTTGAGTTGTTCATCGTTTGTGTTTTCAACTGATGCAAGTAAACGTTCCATTTTGCGTATCCTTATTCTGGGTTTTTGAGGATGTCCGCGCCAGTAAGACCCAGCTCGGTGGTGGCGGCGTCGGTGTCCAGCACCAAGCCTGCTTTCTGTAACTTCTCAAGTTCAGCCTTGCGCTCGGTGATGTAAGCATCGAGGGTGGTGCCTTTTTCACGAAGCCATTCGCTCAGGGTCATGCCGCCGCCACGGATGGTTTCTTTGGCAGTCATGGCGTCTTTGAGCGGGTCGACCTGTGGCTTGGCAGGCATGGTGTAGGCGTCGAGCGCCTGGTCACCCAGTTGCACACCGGCCAGCGCTGCCGCTTCGCGGTACCACTTGCGGATGGGTTGCAGCACTTGGGGCACCAGGTGCAGCCATTGCTCTTGCTCAATGAGGCCCCTGAATTCGATCAAGCCCATGCGGTTGGATGCAAAGTTGGCTTGGCTCATGTCGCCGGTCAGCTGGGCATAAGTGATGCCGGAGCCGACAGCCAAGGCGTGCAGCTCGAAGCGGCTGAACTCGCCGCCTGCACCGCTGGCCGATGGGTTGTTGAAGGTCACTTGCTCGCTGCTACCAATGCGAGCAATCATGCCGGGGCGCATTCTCTCCACACCGTTGCTGCTGGCCAAGCCCAAGGCTTTGTCGGGCTTGTCGCTATTGACGACGGCCATGATGCAGGCCTCCATCTTTTTACGCACCAACTCGGCGTCGTGCCAATCAGCCAGGTCACGGTACCGCATGAGGCTGACTGCAAGCTCGCTCACACCGCGCACGGCGCTGGGCCGGTCGCGACGGTAATAGTGGATGATTTCGCTGGCAGGCACGCGGCGGCTGACCAAGCTGCTGGACCGCCAGCCAGTGACTTCGCCGGGGTGCTCGGGGAAGATCCAGTAGGCCACGCAGGTGCCGAGCTGGTCGTACTCTTTGCCCAAGATGCAGTAGTTGCCGTTGGCTAGGGGGCCGGTTTTGTGTTCGTCCAGGTGGTCGGCTTCGAGCACTTGGATTTGCAGGGGGATGGCGTAGCCGTCTGAGGCTTTGCGCCACCGGCGACGAATCAACACTTCGCCAGCGCCGAAGCGCTCGGTGACGATCAGCCGGATCAGGCCCGCCAAGTTGCAGGTGCCGTCGGCATCGCAGTCGAGGCTGTTGCCCCATCCCTGCCAACTGACTTGCTCAGTCTTGCTGGCAGGTACGATGCTGATGCCGTAGCCCACTACGTTGGAGCCGTACACACCCACGGCCCGTTTGGCGTATTCGTTGTTGCGAATGGTGTCGCGGGCGCGGTTGCGGATGCGGGCAAGGCCTTCGCCCAGCTCGGCGTTGGCGCTGCCGCCGTTGGCTGTCCACCCGCTGGTGCGGCGGCCTACTTTGGCGGCGTCGTAGCTCCGGGCGTGCTCTAGGCCCATGCGGCTGATGGAGCGCTTGAGCGCCCAGCCGGGGAAGGCTGCAGCGATGCCGCGCTCCAGGGCATTGGTGGGGGCGATGCGGTGGTCTTTCATGGTGATCAGTCCCGGCTGAATTCGGCCACGGTAGACACGCCGCGTGCGTTGCTGCCGCTGCTGGCCAGCAGGCCGTTGGCGGTCAGCTCGTCGCGGATCAGGTTGCGGGCATTCATGAGCGAGGCCATGTCCTGGTACTGGATTTCCTTGCCGTCGTAGCGCACTTTGAGCGTGCCGCTGGCGATGGCTTTTTCAATCGCTTCGAGTTGCGTGAGGGTGAATCCGGCCATGGGTTTGTCTTTCAGTTCCAGTCGTCTCGCATGTCGGGCACCCAGTCGTCATCACGTCGAGCGGCCTGCGCGGTGGGTGCGCTGGAGGCTTCGGCGGTGTCGGGGTCTGTGGTGTCCGTTGCGGGGGCGGTGCTGGTGTGGTCAGTGGCCCCGGGTGCAGATGTCTGCACTTCGGGGGTGGGTTGGGTGGTTTGCTCGGCGCTTGCCGGTGTGGGCAGGGGCAGTGCAAACATGTCGTGGACGCGGGGCTCCAGCATCTTTTCCAGTTCGTCCCAGTCGGCTGACCGGGCGGTGTGGATGGCGATGCGCGGGTGGTGCGCAGCGGCGTAGGCGTAGCCCCAGGTGTCCAAGGGCTCGTTGCGTTTGCCGGGGCGCTTGACCCACTTGCCGGTGTCCGCGTCGTAGAACTCGCTGGCGACACCTTCGTAAAAGGTGGCGGGTAGTTCAGCGCTGTAGCGGACCATGCGGTCTGTGAATTGCTCGTGCATCAGGTCGCCATCGAGGCGGGCAAACAAGGCGCTCTTGGCCGTGTCGGTGCCGACCATCCAGAGGTCGACGCCGTTTTTGTCCATCGCGCCGTTGTCGTTGCGCACGTCTTGCTTGCTGGGCCTGCCAAGAATCGGCTTGTTGGGCTGGCTGTAACCCTTGATGACCATGACGTCGTCGTGCCGGTATTTGCGGGCGTATTTGTAGGCCTCATGCACCGTGACGCCGTCGCCGGAGTCGATGGCGGTCATGCTGACTTTGAGGTCCACGCCATACGCGTTGCGCACTGGGCGGCGGCGGTAGGTGGTGATCACGCGCTCCCAATCTTCTTGCCGGCTGGGATCGCCGGGGATCTCGGTGTAGTCCACGGTGTGGCAACGCTCTCCCCTGCCCCATGCAACCAAATGCAAGGCGAAGTAGCCAGCACGCTGCACGTCCACGCCCAGCGTGAGGATGAGGTAGCCGGGCAGCACGGTGCGCAGCGGATACGGCTCGCCACGGGCCTGCAGGGCCGCGCTTTGCATTTGGTCGCTGTGGTCTTCGTAAGGTTCGCCCAAGTGCAAGTTGACGAAGGTCTGCAGCTTGGCCGGGTCTTTCTTGGCCTCCAAAAACTTTTGCGCACGCTCAGCCCAGCTGAAGCCCAGGCCCACAGGGCTGTAGAGCCCGTTGATGTGATAGCCCTTCTTGGCGCGCTCAGGGTGGCGGTGCCGCCATTCGGCTAGGCCGCCCATGGGCTTGTCGGCCAGCATCCATGGCTTGTTGCGCTCTTCGATCTCGCTGCCACAGTGTTCGCACACGTAGACGGCGGTGTCGGGCCAGTGGCGCTTTTTGCCGTCGTCGTCGGTGGTTTTCTTCCAGCGCAGGTTTTCAAACACCAGCACTTGCAGGGCCAGGCAGTGGGGGCATGGCACCCAGTACTGCGCCATGCTGCTCGACTCGTATTCGTCGGTGATGACCGATGCGCCGCGCACCTTGGGGGTGCTGGTCTTGAGAATCTTTCGGCGTGGGAAGTTGGCCGTGCGCTGCTCAGCCAGCTTGACCGGGGAGCCTTCGTCTTTCAGGCTCACGGGGTAGCGGTCGACTTCGTCCAGTGCCAGCTTTTTGATGGGCTTGGACGCCAGCTCAGACGGTGAGTTGGACCAGCCCAGGTAGAGCACGCCACCGGGAAAATTCTTTTCAGTGATCTTGTTGCCGCTGTCACGCTTGCGGCTGCTGGGGATCTTGTCGCTGATGCGCGCCATCGCCAAGATGGCGGGGTCCAAGCGCTGACTGACAAAGTCCTTCACGGCCTTCTCGGTGGGCTGAACCACCATCATTGGGCCGGGGTCTTGGTCGATGCTCTCGAATACGAAGTTCAGCAGCACCTCGGTTTTGAGCACCTGAGACGCGGCCATGATGACCACCTCTTGCGTACGCGACCGCGACGACAGTTCGTCCATGGGCTCACGCGCATACGGCGTGCGGCTGGTGCGCCACTGGCCACCCTCGGGCGATGACTTGCTGGGCACTTGCCGGTATTTGTCAGCCCACTCGCTGGTCCACAGCTTCTCGGGCAAGGCCCAGCCAGCTGCAGCCGCTTCCATGATCGCGGCGTATCCGTCTTTGAGGTTCATGCTGACACCTCCATCGCGTGAGTGCGTGCCATTTGAACCAGCTTGTCTTGCAGGGTCTGGCACACGCGCTGCACTTCGCTTTCGATGAGGCCAAACACTTTGGCGGGGTCTTGCTCAGGCGTGACCAGCGGGGTAAGCCGATCAGGCAGCGACAGCAGCTCCGACCGTGCGGCCACCATGGCATCGTGCACGGCGCGGGTCATGGGCGCAATCTCAGCCACCGAACCTTTGAGCTTTGCCAACTCGATCTGCTCACGCTCTGCGCGGGCCTGCTCGGTCAGCGTGCGGGCATCCAGCAGAGGGCGGTGGCCACGGCCTGAATCAGCAGCTGGAGCTGCGACTTCGGGAGCGTTGAATGGCAGTTCAGCAGGCAGCGAAACCGCCGAGCCGGTAGCGGCCTCACCAAACACACCGGCTTGCCGTTGACCGCCCCGCAGCGGGTCAGCGGTCAACGCCATACCCAGGCGCACTGCCTCGGCATCGACCGACCCGTCCGAGTGCTTTTGGCAGCGCCCAGCTTTGATCGCCTTGTGAATCGCCGTGTCGCTCACGCCCAAGAGGCGAGCGCATTCCTTGACCGAGACACCGATCAAGTTGCGAGCGAGGCGACCCATTGTTAAAACCTATTTCAAACCTGTAAAAAAAACCGGGATGCCCAAAGCAACCCAATGCAAACCAATTAAAAAAACCTGCAACCACCCGAACATCGAGGCCCGAATTACCCCCGAGGGGAGGGGGTGGGGGAGGACCCGGGAAAAAGAAATCAGATCAATGTCATTTGTGTCTTTGGGATAGCGGTGCGCTTGGCATCGGCCACTGCCCTGCTGAGTTCATCGGCGAAGCGATCACGGATCACACGTTCTGCAATGCCCGGCACATCCAGCTGCTTGCGGTAAGCAGGTTTGTTGATGAAGATGATGATGGACTTGATGGCTGAACCAAGCTCGCCCATGTCTGTCTTTTGCCAGATGCCTGTGGGGTGTCGGCCACCGTTGGGCTTGCCCACGAAGTAGCTGATGCCACGCGCCCCGCTGCGCTTGCTGCCTTGCGCCATTGCAGCCTTACGCTTGTCTGTAATGTTGGCCCGGTAGCCCTGCTGACCAAAGGCTTTGAAGTAAGACAAGAGCTGGACGATCTGGCCCCGGCTCATGTTGCCGTAGGCATCGAGCTTGGCACCAGTGCCCGGCACAGCTGCCATGCCCGAGGGCAGCAGTCCCACACGCTGGAGTGAGCGCTCAAAGGCTTTGAGCTTTCGCTCACCACCGTAAACGATGGGGGCGAGGTAATCACGCGCTTGCGTGCCACGGCCCATGGCGACTCTGAAGTCCACCTCGGCCAGCAGCTTGCGCTTGGTAGCCGGGTAGAGCCGAAAGCCCCGCATGGTGTAGGGCGTGGGGTTATCGATCAAGGATGGCAGTTGCCGCTCGATCTCTTCCTTGGCTGCCTTGGCGGTACGGGTCAGGGCCACAGCTGTGGCAAATGGCATTTGATCGCCAGCGATGCGGGCAAAGCGACTGATCGTCGCTTCGAGGTCGCTTTTGACGCTGAAAGTGATCATGCAAATCTCCAAAGAAAAAGCCCACTCAGCGAGGCCGGTGGGCTTTTTTTGGTGCGGACGCTTCAGGCAGTGGGATTTCCACCAACGTCTGAAATGTATCGGAAACGTTTTACTCGTCAAAATTATTTCTTCCGGTCCTCACGCCCGCGTGCGTATTCAGATTGCACGCTGTGCAGACGTGTGTATAGGGTGCGCAGACTGATGCCGATGGTACTAGCGATCTCCCGTGAAGTGGTGGGTGTGCAGTACACATGAAACAGCAAGCGTTGGTCTTGCTCCTCCAGGCTGCGCACCCAATCGTGAGTGCGACTCAGCTCGATGTCTTTGATCGGGATGATGGCTTGGCTCACGTTACCGCGCCCCACGCTGTCCCAACTGGCCGACATGCCCGCGCTTCCCCGCCCGTGGCCCAGTTGCACCCACTGGCCCCAACGGCACAGATGTTGGTCTACCCAATGGATCATGCGGACACCTCTTTCTCCGCTACAGGCCAAAGGCACACGAACGGGCAGCCAAACGAGCACATGAGCGAGGCAACGTCAGCCTCAATCGGGTGCCCTGCAAATGGCGTTCCAACGACATGCCCCGCCTCAAAGGCGTAAAACTTGTACGGCTCACCGCGCACACCTTGACGCACAAGGCTGAATGCCTCAGGGCCGATCTCGGTGGCCTTGGTCTGAATAGCGGCGTAGACGTTGGGCATTTGGGTTTTGATGACCTGCAACACCTGAGCCACTTCCTCTGGGGTCTTCTTCAAAGTGTCCATCTGTCCATTACTTTCTATAGAAGGGTTGCGTGTAGAAGGGCGCGTCGCGCGTGTGCGCTTGTGCCTGTGCCTGCACCGGTGTGCTATGCGGGGGTTATTGCTACAAGGGCTTCGTGGCAGGTCTTTTTTTAAAAGACAATGCAGCAGCCTCAACCCCCAATTAGGGCCCTGTAGCCGCCACAGCGCCCTCTATGGAAAGCGCTGGCCACCTGGACACTTTGGACACTTACCCCACAGCCATAAGCACGCGCATCCATGCGCCTGTGGTCTGGCATGTGCGTCTTGCACATGGGCGATCAGCCACCCATGCCCGCTTTGGGCATGAGTCCAGACCACAAGCGCCATTCAGCGGCCTGGCCTGTGTTTGAAGGGGCATGTTAGAAGGGCGAGTCATCAGGAAAATCCACCCCGGCCAAAGAATCACCCTCTGACGCAGCTGTCTGGCTAGATGAAGGCGCAAGGCCTGGTTTTGCGAGCTCGTCAAGCCAATTCTTTGGGCGAACCCAACCAAAGCCGCGAACGCCGTTGATTTGCTTTTTGATGTATGCCCAACCTTGCTGGTTCATCCAGCTGCGAATCTGGCCCTCAAGCCCGGCATTGGACTTGCCAGCGTCGACTTGCAACGCCTTGGTCAACTGGGACAGCGTCACAAACTCAGTGAGGTTGTTGACACCCTCCCCCTTGACCGACGTTGCAGATGGCTCACGGGTCAAGATGTAGAGCAACTCGGATGTGACCGCCGTCTCAACCAAGCGGGCCTCTTGGACGGGCACAAACAGACGCTCTTCTTGCTCTCGGGTGGGTATGCAGTCCTCTCCTGCCATGTAGAGCGCATAGGCTTCGGCAAACAGTTGACTGCGCCACTTTTCGAGCCACTCAATCTTGATGATGTGCTTGACCGGGATAGGCCAAAAACGCCGGTTGCCCGTGCGGTCGCGCAAATAGGTTGATTCGTTGGTCGTACCCACCAACACGCACTGCCGGGGGTGCTCTTCGATCACCCGGCCATAGGCAGGCCGGTATCGGTCAACCTTGGCTGTGATAAAGGCTTTGATGGCTGTGATTTCGGACTTGCCCATCTGGGACAACTCCCCCATCTCGTAGACCCAAATGCCCTGCACTTGCTCTTGCGACTCTTTGCCCTTGCCAATCTCGAAGGGGGTGTCTGAGTACCATGGGCTGCTGCCCAAGGTCTCAACCATGGTGGATTTGCGAAGGCCGCCTGGGCCTTCGAGCACCGGACAATAGTCGAACTTGCACCCCGGCTCCATCACGCGCTTGACCATACCGATCAGCCAGCAGCGGCCCACGATGGTCAGGTACTCCAGCAGCTCAGGCGACAAGGTCTCGGGCGTCTCCCCGATGATGTGGATCAACCATTTATCGATTCGGCTCACATTGTCCCATTCAAGACGCGTCACCCAGTCCTGGATGGGGTGCCACGGGTTCTCGTAGGCCACCGTCTCCATGCCCTCCATGATTGCTTGGCGGCTGATCGCGGGCAGGCCATATTCTTTGCTCAGCCAATTGCCCAAGAGCAGGTCAATGCTGCCCACGATCTTGCCCTTTCGACCATGCGGGAAAGGCCAGTCCAAACGCGCCTCCATGGTGTTGCTGAGGAGGTTGAAGCCCAACACACCGGCCAAGCGCTCGTCATAGCGCAAGGCGTTGATGATGGTTTTGCGTGACAGGTTCCAGCGGTTTTTGGCGGGATCATGAAAACAAGCCAACCACCACAGCATGGGCTTGCCGCCGCCCTTTTCTGCGTCAGCAGATTCGGGGGAATCGCTGGCATTGGTGCCAACGGGGGCATCGATTTTTTTTGCCGCATCGGCCACAGCGGCCCCCGTTGCAGGGGCTTGTCCATCGGCGGGGGGCAGTGCGTAGGCCGTGCCAAAGAATTGCATCACGCGATCAAAGTCCCATCCATCGGTCTGGATGGCGTCAGCAGCATCCCAGCCATCGGGTAACAGGCCAGGCTCGGCAATGGCCAACAGCTGCACCTTGCAAGCATGCACTTCGGCCAGGTGGCGACCAATGCCCAGCATCGCGGCCATGCCCGGCTGTTTGTGCACGGGCTTGTAAGGCTTGCTGGCCTTGAGCATGTCACGCGCGGCTTCATCTGTGCAGGCGTTTAGCTCTTTGGTGGTGGGCGGCTCTCGTTTACTGTCGCAATCTGGCCAGGCCAACACGTTGGCACCGGCAAGCCAGTCCCAGCTGGCCTTGGCCCATGCCTTGCAGCCACCGGGCCAGCTGGTCACGGTGTAGATGCCGGGAGCACCAGCATCGAGGTGTGCTTGCAGCACATCTGCCTTTTTTTCGCCCTCGACCAGCACCACTGTCTGGTCAGCCGTGGGCAAGGACTTGCTGGGCAGATACAGCGGGCGGGGTTCGTCAAACTGCCGCCACCGCCAGCCCTGTGTGCCGTCTTTGCTCGACTGGCACCAGGTGTACGGCAGATCGTCTTTGCCGCCGTCGCTGGTGGCGAAGCGCACCACGTAGCCCCACACATCGCCGTCCACCGAATACTCGGAGGTGCGCAGGATGTCTTCGGGTTTGCGGGCGAAGTTCTTGAAGGTGGGGGCAGGCGCATGGGCAGGCACAGGGACCACGGTTTGCCAGCCTTCGTCGCTGCGTGGGGCTTTGGGTTTGGCCGGAGGTGGCTCGGGCCGCTCAGGGCGCTGGTGAGAAGCATCGCGCCGCACACCAGCTACATCTTCAAGCCCCTCATCACGGGCCACTTGCAGCGCTGCTTTGCCCGGAGACAGTCCGTGCATGGCAGCGTAAAGGCTGATCAGGTCGCGGCCCCTATCGTCGCTCGCAAAATCAGCCCACCGACCGGTTGTCAAATTGATGCTGCAACTGCTGCCTCTACCGCCTTGCAAAGAGCCGCAGATATACTCGTGACCCTTTTGAAGTCCACCAGGCAGCCAAGCTGGAAGCAACGTGTCGATGCGGGCCAACAAGGCCTTCGCCAGATCATCAAATTTAATCGGCGGCAAATCATCACGCCCGCCCGGGGCGTTTGAATTTTTAGAAGCCAAAACCGATTACCTCGCCCAGCTGGCCATGGCGGCGTTGAGGGTGTCGGCCCCTAACAGATCGGCTGGCGCATACAAAGCGACTTTGCGCTTGCAGCCGGGTTGGGTGACTTTGTCCACCACCTTCAGTTCTTTGCGAGCCAAGGCACGACGCAAGTTGTTATCGGCATCACTGATCGACCAACCCAATTCACGGGCCACTTGACCCATGGTGAAGTGCATGTGCGTACTGACCCACTGAGACAGCGCTTGGCGCTTGTCTCCGGCTGGGCGACCGGGTTTTTTGGTGCAGATCATGGGCGGGTCTCCTGAGTGGGTTTGCCTGCCTGGTTGCGGCGGGCAAGGGCTTCGCGCAAAGTGCGCAGACTGGCCATGAGTTCGCCGCATTCGCGGTCGATGCGGGCCAGCTCGTTGTCGCTGATCGCGCCATCTGCCAGATCGCCAGCCACCTCGGTGCAGAGGTCTCCAAACTCGCGGGCGGTGGCAGCCAAGCGCGCCATACAGGCATCGGGTTGGCCGCCATCGGCCATGAGCAAGGGCACCAGCAGCTGGCCGCAGTTGAGGGCAAAGGCCTCCAGGATGCGCAGGTCGCCCGAGCGGAGGGTGATTTTTTCGGCATCGAGCAATCCCAACTTGGCCGTGCCCGTGCCGTTGAGTTCGTGCGCCAAGGTGGTGGCGTTTTTGCCCACACGCGGGGCCAAGCTGGGCGCACCGCCCGGATAGTCGTGCACGACGTTGGCCGCGACATCACGTAGATCCATGATCACACCCCTTTGAAATTGTTGTGAGAGACAAACCGGGCCGCAGCGGACAAACTGAGCCCATGAAAAAAAACACCCACCACCCCGGACTGACCAACAGCGCAAACCTTCCCGCTTGCGCCGACAGTGGAAGGGACACAACCACCGGAGACAACAACGGCAGACCGGCTTGGATGGCGGTGGGTGGAAAAGGCGGGGGCTGCGCCGTGCAGAATTGGGCTTCTCACAACTTCAAAACACACGGGAGCCCCCATGAAAAAAACGATCACTGTGAAAGAACTCAGAGCCAGGTTGCTGAACGAACTGAATGCATTGAGCGACCACGACGAAGTGACCTTTGGAGGCGGGAGGCTGAGCCTGTACCGCACACGCGACCATGGCGACGGACAGGGGAAAAAATTGATCAACATCGAGTTCAACGAGGTTTACGAAGTGACGTTAGACCCGAACAAACTCTGAAGCTGGTCGCGCAACTCGCCCAGAAGTTTTTCAATCTCTCGTCCAAGGCGCTCATCACTGAGCTGGCCGTAGGTCGAGTCATGCCGACCATTGAAGTAGGCTTTCAGGAAGGTGTTGCCCGTCTCATCAAGGGACAGGACGATGTGTGCCCTGCCGGGTATGACGCTGACTTGCTCACGGCGGGTATCAATAAAGGTCAGCATTCAAGACCCCTGCCCTTGCACCTGCGTATCGACCTCACGAGCCTCCGATGGCGGAATTGCACCGATGCTGATGCCGAACAAATTGGGGTGCCGAAGCTTTATGTCTGCCGGGATGCCACGCACACCCCAGTTGGAGACACGCTGCACAGAACCGGGAGAGGTCAATCCCAATATCTGAGCGAAACGGGTAGGCCCACCGTAATGGGTAATGATTTCAGAATCAGTCATGCCGTCATTAAACACCACGTTTAAAACAAAGTCAACGGCACGTTGAAAACATCATGTTTACAGTCGAAAAATGCACGAAACGACCAAGCGCCTCTACACAGCACTGGAAAGCCTGCTTTTAGTCAAAAGCGTGGGCTCAACAATTGCTGCGCAGAAACTTGGCCTATCCTCAGCTCAAACCATCTACAACTGGGAGGAGCGAGGAGTTTCAAAAGCAGGCATGGTCAAAGCTTCAAGCATTTGCGGCATAAGAACCGCATGGATTGAACGCGGCGAGATGCCCATGTTTGAGGCATCAAGTGCCGAGACGTATGCCGCAGCTGATGCAGCCCCCCACCACGTTGCACAATCTGGCGAACAACTCAGCTTTGGAGTCAGCATCTTGTCCGCTCTGGACGCCCTTGAGAAGCGACTCACCAAACTGGATATGCATGGAAGAGAAAGAATTGCGCCACTATTTGAGAGCTTTGCTCGGTCCCCTGGCGCAGTGGTCAAAGACGACATCAGGTCCCTTCTCGAAGGGCGAGAAGCCTTGAAAAGTTACGCCGCAGAAAAAGCGAACTTACAGAAAACAGGGTAACGTCTTTTTTTTGTCCTGAAAAATAACTTTTTTACTATTTTCAACAAAAAACAATAACTATGAAAAACAAAACAATCGCTGCACTTTTAGCCCTGTTTCTCGGCGGTCTTGGAATGCACAAGTTTTACTTGGGCAAATGGGTCTGGGGCCTTGTTTATTTACTGTTCTGTTGGACATTCATCCCAGCATTGCTTGGTTTTGTCGAGGCCATCTTTTTTTCCATCCACTCAGAAGAAAAGTTCCAGGCCAAATATGGTGCCTCAGCCTACGTGATGACCGCCAGCGGCGTGGTCCATGCCACGCCAGACACGCATGTCAAATGCCCAGATTGCCGCGAACTGGTTATCAAGGATGCCCGCAAATGCAAGCACTGCGGATGCGCACTTGTGCCGCTTCACTAATTGCCCAAGGCAATCAACCAGATTCTTTAGACCACGGAGATGACACATGAGCGAGTTTTCAGCAAAAGTTGCCCACCACACCGAACACGTCAAAAAAGTCGGCACGCACTGCACCACCGAAGAAACCACAAAACAGGCGCTGATTCTGCCGCTCCTTGATATTCTTGGCTTTAGCCCTTACGACCCTACGAAAGTCAAAGCCGAACATGCCGCCGATTTTCCGGGCGCGAAATCTGGCGAAAGGGTTGACTATGCACTTTTTTGCAATGGCGTACCCGTGATGTTCATCGAAGCCAAACCGTTCAGTGCAAACTTAAACAACCATTGTCCACAACTGTCACGCTACTACAACGCCACACCAGAAGTCACCGTTGGCGCGATTACAAACGGGCGCGAATGGAGATTTTTTACAGACCTGGTGAACAAAAATATCATGGACTCCGAGCCATTCCTGACTGTGCATTTTGATGGCGGGCATGCAGATACATCCCACCAACTTGCACAGTTTCACCACGACAAATTTCAACCGGACGCATTACGTGCACTCGCTGAAGAAAACATCTATCTGACAGCGTTTAAATCCGCGATCACATCAGTGCTACGCGAGTGCGATGCGGACTTTGTCAAATACATCGCCGGGCGAGCTGGAATTCAACGGACGTTCACTGCAAAGTTTATAGATGCAGTGCAACCCATCATGAAACAAGCGCTGGCTCACTCAATCAGCGACATGGTGACAAGTTCTCTATCCCCCCCCGTTCAGGAAAGCACCGTAACGATTGCTGAAGCAACAGAGGATCACACAGCCCCAGTCATTGATGCAACCAACTCTAGAATCATCACTACCGCTGCGGAGCGTCGGTTGCTTGAGGTTTGTCAAGATGTTTTGTACGGCGAAGACCTCATCGGGAAAGATACCGAGAGCTACTACACGGTACTTTTTCAAGGCAAAAACAACCGATGGTTGCTTCGCTACTGGGGCGATAAAAAACAACCGAGTGTCGCCTTTTGCATGCCACTCACGACCGAACACAAAGCCGAAATCAAGCGATCAAAACTGGTACTAAACCAAAATGACACCATTGCTATTGACAGGCCAGATCAACTCTTACGCCTGCCAGGATTGCTGGATGATGCGCTTATGTTCTGCAAAAACGACGACAACTTCAAGAGGGTCAACTCTACCCTCATCATGAGTTAACCCCCACAAGTAGCCAACATCTCCTAATCCCCAAGGCCCGCACCACGCGGGCTTTTTTTCGCCCGGACCATTCGGGCGTTGAAGAATTTTCACAAAATATTAAACATAGCGTTGACTTTTAAATAAACACGGTGTTTAATTCACTTCAACCCGTCTCCCCTTGGCGGCTTTTTGGAGTGAAGCATGCAAACCACCACCCTATCAACCCCGCCCGCTCTGGGCGCACCGCTTGACGGCGGCATCTTTGTCGGCCTGATCACCCAGCCCGA
>JACCDW011407684.1_pt1 | contig 14356 bp, 11 predicted proteins | sample 7449781 | NCBI WGS metagenome assembly JACCDW01 (sample SAMN15323449, study PRJNA562643) | freshwater metagenome | isolation source: river surface water | place: USA:Blue River Watershed | collected 2017-08-18
ATTAAGCGCCAGAACACGCCTACTGGCACCTTAGCAATAGCAGCCAAGATTAAGTAGAACTCGATCATCAGCAATGGCACAGTAATCAGCCAGTCAATGTAGCGATATACCGTTGGTGTAGAACCTGTGGATACCCATACATCACGCATATAGAAGTAGTGTACTGCTGCTACTAATGTTACCAAGCCAGAAACAGTCAAAGAAGTTTTCCACTTGCCTGCAACGCGGTCACGTTCAAGAAAGAAGAAAGCTGTGGAAGCGATCAAGGCCATAGATATCAACCAGAAAGAGATACCAACGAAATCACTTGATTGTAGAACTGAGTCTGAACCAGCAAATGCTGTGGATGAAAGGGTGAAAAACGATGTTACTGCTAACAACTTATTTGTTAATGATAATTTTAAGTCCTTAAACATTTAAACCTCCTTAGATTTGGATCATGGTGTAACTGTACTTATTAATTAAAAGGAACTAACAATCTACTTTAAACTTAATTGAATAATTATCCGAATGTAAAATATTTAAAAACAAATATTTATTCAAAATTTTAAGAATAAAATATTTTCATATGAAACTATTTGAAATGAAAAGTTCCATTAAGTATTAAATAAAAGTGAACATTGACCCATTAAGGCGGTTTAATTCGCCATTTTAAGGGTTGCAGTCAGGGCAAAGCCAAGCATCGGTGTGATTAGGGGATACATGTGATTTTTTTTCAAAATATTCGCATTGCGAACAACGGATTATTTCCGCTCCCATTTTACCGGCGTTGCTGCCACAGGTCTTGCAGGTGAGCTCTGGGGTCAATTGTGCCTGTCCGCAACCAGGGGCTTTACATTGGGGGCATAGACTAATGAGGCGATCGATTAATTGGTGCCCCAATTTTTCGATATGCTTCATTCTGGTCGGATTTAAATGTGCTCTCAGCTCGGTTTCTACCCATACTTTACCCATGCCGGATCGTTTCTTTGCCTCATTAAAATGCTGAATCAATTTTTCAAAAGAAGTGATCTCTTGAAACAATTTTTGACCGGCATGTTTGGGAAAAGGACAAAGCAATATGCCGTGACTCGGGAATCTGGCTTGTTTGGCAAATTTTAGTAACTCTTCCTGCGTCGAAACAATCTCAGAAAAGTAATGCATCTCTGTTGAAATAGAGGTCTCATAAATTTCTATATTATTTCTTCTATCGATGAAATACAGCACTTCATGATTTGCCTGCATATATGGCCTGTCAGGATGCGGTAAAAAGCTGCCTTCACTGCCTATAGCAAAGTCGGCATTGGTTTTCTCAAGCACCCATAAGCATTTCTGCCTTGCTATTTGGATAGGGCTTAACTTGCTTGGGTTTGCCATTGTGAAAGCACCGAGTTGATCAGTGTCGGCATAGTATTCCATCATGCCTGCCCCTAGTCTGCTGGAAAATGCTGGAGCAAGCGCGATGGATTTATGATGTTTTGTCGCAATCACAAAACATTCGCCTTGGTAAACTGACTTGCTAATAGCTGCTAATTCAAAGGCGTCCATTTCAGCTCCTGCGATAATTGATATTGCTGTTGGGATACCGGGTCTAAACAGAACAAATGGATCCAACCGTTTGCAAACAATTTTTGTAAATTGTCATGCTGGTCAATGATGCGCTTAATCATCGATCTTGGCGCATACACCATGACGCTTAAACGTAAACACTCGTGATAGGCCTCGGCATCATTTTTATACACCGATTGCAATGGCAGTCCATGCATCAGGTCGCTGGCATTGCCTTGCATAATGCCAATTTTGCCGGAGATATTTTTGCTGATTTTGCTACCTCCACCGAAAGCAATATTGTCCAAAGTCGAGAAGAAATATTGCGAATTTATCCAATGCGTTACTATCATGGGGGCGGTCAAAATAGTCGTCAGAGAGCTGGCGTCGGTGTCTTCATCCCATTGATAAGAATGTAGAAAACTTCTGCCTTGCAAATCGACTTGTTGGGTCAGCCATCTAGGCCCAATAATAAAACTGGCATTTCTCGATAAGCCCCACTCTGGTCTCACTTGCGCCCAATCTTGCGCGTGCTGCTGGGTTTGATTGGCGGCTTGTGTAGCAGATTTATGTGGATAAAGCTGGCCTAATCTCCACGCACTATTTTTATTGCGTGCCAGCACTAAGTCAGTTCTGATTTTTGCCAAGGCATCTTGCAAATGGCTTGACGCAGCGTCAGAGTAAATTTCCACCTCGTCGGTTGTGGTGTTGTGTTGCGCGGCTAAAAATACTGTGTCATCAGGAATATGAATATCCAACTCGGTCAGCGCAATTCTGACTGCTGCTTGGTTCAGCATTTTGGCCAGCACTTGCGCATTAGTGCCGCCATGTCTACCACCGCAAGCACCGCAATCTAATGCTGTAGCATAAGCATTATTCTGAGTCGCACTGCCATGCCCACAAAAAATCACTAGCGGTGCAAAATTTTTACACAAGCCCATCATCTTCAAGGCATTGGCACTTTGCTGAATTTGTTGTTCCAGCGGAATGGCGCTGATATCAATATCGTTCACCAACTGTTTGGCAATAGTTTGCGCAGCTTTGGATTTCATTTGCAACGCCAGCTTAGGTACTAAACTCTTGATGCCCATCCATATGCCAGTGGCTAAACCCAGCGTTTCGACCAAATTAAATGGCGTGGTGAAATTGTATTTCAAGGATTGATAGATTCTCTTCAAACCTTGCATACGCAAATGCCCATGGCGATGATGCTCATGGTCACAACAAGGCGCTTGCTGAATTTCGTACTTGGGTTTTAATAGTACGGGACAGGAGGCATAGTGATCATCGGTGATTTGATTGCGAACAGAAATTGGCAGGCCAAAGAAACCGGCAAAACCTAAAGTCTGATAATCTCCAGTCGCTTCTAGCGCTCGTCTAAAAGGCTCTGATCTGACGTCAATACAAAATATCCATTGCGCAGCAGCACGATGGCTATCGGCTGGCGCATGTTGCTTGGCCAATTGCTGCAGCAAACTATGCTGGTAATGTTGCTCGTGCTTGGACAAATCCGCTAAGAATTTATCATGCTGAGTTTGATGGATGCTGAGTGACTGATGCCAAGTTAATAACTCCTTAGCATCCGGCCATATCAAGCAAGTCAGTACCAAACGTAAGGCAAGATAGTCACTCTCACTTACTGGGTATAGTTGCTGATCGCTTGCATCAGCCCATTCGCAGCGATACTTGGTGTAGGCAGACCAGCCAGGCAAGGTGGTCAGCATCAAGGTCATCATTTGCGCATAATCCTGTTTTGCGATGCCCAAAAAATTCAAACAAGATTGAATGATCTGTTCTGCGCTATCGCTAAGCGTATCTAACCAAGCTTGTTGCCAACCACCCATTTCTACCAGTGAGCGATCATGTTTCAGTAAGGACAAACTGCTGCCCAACAAACCCAAGTGGCGCAAAGGCATAGCAATACTAGATTGACCCTGATCATAAAACGCTTGCAGCCATTTAATGCTGTGACGATTCACCGCCAACATGGGCTGAGGTATTTCCTTTTGCAGAAAATATTTTTCAGCCTCCACCAGTGCTTGCTCAAAGGGGATAGAGTCAAAGCCCATAAGCGGATTGACGGCAATTAAATTTTTCAATGGCCAGGTAGGTGCGATTTTGTTCCAACTTGATTGAATATCTTGCTTTAGATGTTCAATATCATGCTGACCATCATCATTCCATTGATGCAAATCTAATTGCTCTGGATGTTTAATTTCTTGACCAAAAAATTTCATAAGTCTGCCCTTTAATATTGATAATGGTTTCTATGAGCGGTAATGGTTTTTGCATCTGGTTGACTGGCATTCAACATGCGTACATACAGACGCAAGCGCCAAGCCGGGATATACGACTGCTCGGCAAGCGCGGATCTGAAAAACATTAGCAACCAAACCACGCATAACAAGCCCAGCACCAGCCAATGGATGGCCGTCATGCTTTGTGGAAGCAGAATCTGCATTGGTGCAAGCAAGTATTCAATCAAGCTTAAATTGGCGGCATAAATCATGGCGATTAACCCACTGACCAATAAAGCGATTAATACTTTGAATTTGAAATGACCTTGCAAAACACTCAATGCCCCTTGAGTGCAAGCCAGCCAGGCTAATACATGGATAAATATGGATGTGTCATCAGGGAGTAACGCGCGCTGACTGATGTATGCAAAGCTGATGGCGCCCAAGCCGCCAAGACAAAATGCCATTAACAAATGCAGTTTGCTGGGCTGGGTATTGAGCAGTACACGTTTTTCTGTTGCGGCAGAACCTGAATTTAAAAATAAATAGGCTTTGAACATGCCATGCCATATAAGGTGAGAAATCGCTGCGGCAAACAATCCCAAACCACACTCCGCCAACATAAAACCCATTTGTCCCATGGTGGAACATGCCAGCATACGTTTAATGTCATGCTGCATTAACTTCCAGCAAGTACCTAGCAACGCAGTGATAGCGCCTAAGATAAATACCCATTGCATTAACCAAGCTTGCTCCAGGAATACAAAGGCGAATCTTGCAATCAAGAATCCACCACCGTTCACCAGTCCTGCATGCATTAATGCGGAAACCGGGGTAGGGGAGTTGAGTGAACTGAGTAACCAGCGATGGAAAGGCCAAATAGCTGATTGTGTCAAAGCTGTTATTAGAATCAGACTGCCAGCAGAGGCGAGTGCCCATGTTGGTATATTAGCGATTTTTAGTGCCGAGATATGCCATATGCCACTGCACCAACCCAAGATGCCGACTGCAGCAGCAAGTGTGATGGCGCCAAGGGTAAAGTTTTTCAACGCAAGATGTGCGGAAGCTTTGGCTGCGCCCCACTCTGACTTATGCAACATCATGCGACATAGCATGAGGTTGGACAGCCACCAAGCGAGTACTAGCAAGGGCATAAAATCTGTACTGACAAATATGCTGATGGTCCCGATCATTAGCACTAGCTGGACAAAAAAAGTGGTCTTTTTTCTGTCACCAGCCATATAGCGTGATGAGAAGGATGCCACGACTAGGCCAATAAATCCTACCAAACAGATCATCAGTAAACTTAATGCATCGAAATTAAATAATGGAAAATTCAACATTCACTCCCAAGTTGGCTATCTAAAAAACTTGATGGGCATGTTAAATCAAGCTATATTATTAGAAAAACGAATTTATTTAATTTATTTAATTAGGAATTCTAATAATGTATTTAGATACCTTAACCTTAGAGTGTTTTGTTGCGGTGGCCGAAACTGCCAGTTTTACCCGTGCAGCACAACGTGTGGGCAGAACACAATCAGCAGTGAGCCAACAAATCTCCAAATTAGAATATTTTCTAGACAGAAAATTATTTGAGCGTGGTAAGCAATTGACGCTGAGCCCGGATGGTGAGGCTTTGTTGGGATATGCCAAGAAAATTGTGCATCTGAATCATGAATTGGTAGATTACTTCAAGCATCCAGAGTTAAAGGGCGAGGTTAGATTTGGTTTGCCAGAAGACTTTGCTAGTGTATTTTTATCCGAGGTGTTGAGTGAGTTCTCTGAGTTGCACCCAAGAATTATGTTGCATATTGAATGTGATCTGACCTTGCCTTTGTATGAGAAATTTAAAAATAAAGAGTTGGATATGGTCGTGGTCAAAATGAGTAGGCCAGAGCATTTTCCCAACGGTATCGATGTTTGGTCAGAGCGCTTGGACTGGGTAGGCAATCCGGATTTATTTGATTTGGGTCAAGATGACAGTCTGCCTTTGGTTTTGTCACCATACCCCTGTGTTTACCGCAGCCGTGCCATTCAAGCCTTAGAAAAAATTGGCAGAAAATGGCGTATTGTATTTTCCAGCCAAAGTTATGCCAGTACTGTCGCCGCGGTGAGAGCCGGCATGGGGGTCACCGTACTGCCACACAATATGGTGCCACACGAATTAGAGGTGTTAGATCAGGGTAAACATGTACCTAAGCTTGAGGATATTCATGTGTCTTTGCTCAAGCATGACTTTAATAATTCAGCTGTTAATTCCCTAGAGCAATTTGTGTTGCAACGATTGAAACGTGGCTAGGCCTTGCCTGACTTCACCATCTCCATCCATGTGTCGATTTCGATAATGCCCTCTGCGTCGGCCTGTTTGCGCTGCTCATCTGGAATTAATGGTTGCACTAAATCGATACGTTTCCAGCTGGCTAGCGGAGTGGTAGTACAAACCCCAGGCACATATTTGGACGGCTCAACACGTTGATAACGATGAATATAGCGTGGGCAATTTTGCCAAATGCGCGCGATGTTCACAGTCACGAAAAATTGTGCTTCGGGGTAATGTGCCATCAGCGCATGTTCGCGATGATAAGTCGCAGTCCCTTGCACGCGTACTCGGTGCGGGGTTTCAAAATCGATAAACAACAAGCCAACTTTACCTTGACCAACAATATTGCCGGCAGAGTAGAACATGCCATTGCCGTCATAACCAGGAAATCCTAGCGTTATGTCATCAATCACGCTAACAACCCCGACGGGGCCACCTTTATAGGAAACTGTTGGCATACCATCGGGGTCTACCGTGGACAGAAAGAACATATCACGGCTGCTGATAAACGCTTTGTCATCATCCGACAAGACCTCATGCGCAATGCCTTGATCCATCAATTCCGCTACGCCACGGCTATTGAATTCGGTTTGTAATTGAAGATGTTCTTGGGCGTATAAAGATTTCACAAAAGGCTCCTGAAGAAGTGCTGATGGTGTATTGATGATGCGCAGATTATGCAGCGATACCGCCTGCTAGACAATTGTGTATAGTCAATCTGTTTTCGTGTTTAAGCGTATGAGTGGATAAGGAAGATGAAGGGTATCAAAAAACAACACTTACCGGAGAAGATTTGTTGCGTATGCCAGCGACCCTTTACTTGGCGCAAGAAATGGGAAAAAGTCTGGCATGAGGTCAAATATTGTTCAGATAAATGCCGTCAATCGCGCAACCCTGCGGCAAAGTAAACCATTGTAAAAATTAACAGCTTGGTGCTTTTGCTTGTAATTTAAAACTTTAGAATTACAATCGATAGGTCGAGTTACTAGGTTGCCTTATGCTGATTGATGTCAGAACCGCGTTTCTGTTAATTGGGGCGCTGTATATTATTTTGCCCATGACGGTATTGTTGCTGCTTCGCAACTATCCGCAAGCTAGCGTAAGGTATTGGTGTATAGGCGGCTTAACCGTTGGCATCAGTGTGGTTTTATTGGGTTTGCGCTCACAACTGGAGCACATCGCACCCGATTTCTTCACCTTTACATTCAGTAATGCGCTACTCATGTTGGGGTATAAAATTCGCCTCAAATCATTGCGCATGGATATCGGGTTGCCGTTCCCTAATCTATTGATTGCCGGTTTGATGTTGTTGTTTGTTGTGTTGTTTGAAATGGCACGCCATTCTGGTTCTATCGCCTACAGAATGGAATTGGCCTATCTGTGGGCTGGCTTGACCGTGTTTTTTCTGGCGCGCTCCGCCTATCAATTTGAGCGTAAATTTCATATCAAACAAATCCGCTTTATCTGGGTTTCTTATTTAATATTTTCGCTAGCGCTTATTTCGCGCTCTATATCTCTGCTGATGGGTTGGGAGCAAGCGGTACTATTTCAAAACTCGCTACCCAATTCAATTATTGCCTGCATGGGTATCGTGACGGTCATTTATTCTAACTTGGCGTATTTAGGCGTGATGCTGGCTAAGTCGGATCGAGAGGGTAAAGCCTTGGCACAGCAAAATACCAAACTGGAGAATCAGGTAATTTTTAATCAAAGAATGAATCAACTTTTAGAAGAAAAAAATCAATTGTTGAGCGGATTGGTAAAAGCCAAAAAGATAGCCGAATTGGGCGCACTGTCTGCTTCCATCGCGCATGAAGTCAATCAACCTTTGGCCGCCATTCGATTAAATGCATGGAATCTTAAAAAGACCAATCAGCTGGAAAAAAATTTAAACAAGTTACAGTTAGGGATGCTAAAAAATATTGCCAATGATGCCAATCGCGCGGGTGAAATCATCTCAACTTTGATGGGCATTTTCAAAAATGAAACTGGGGTAGCCAAAGCGGTAGCATTAATGGATATCATCCAGCATCTCAAGCTTATCTTAGCCTCCGAGTTGAGCCATAAGAAAATACAGCTACAAATTGATGTCCCACCCAATGTCTATGTGACGATTCCGGAGAGCGAGATAGCCTTGGTGCTTTTGAATTTAATCAATAACGCTAGTCGTGCCCTTGCTGAGCTGTCAGAGGCAAATAGAGTGATTACCATTAGCGCACAGGACAATCAACAATCGACGCTGATTCATGTAATAGATAATGGGCTTGGTGTTCCTGCGCATCTAGTGCAGAATCTGTTCGAGATTGCCAAAGACTCACATTCAGAAGGTTTGGGTTTGGGCTTGTGGTTAATACGACATATTTTAGAGCGGCATGATTGTCAAATTGAGTATCAACCTAATCAACAAGGCGGTAGTATTTTTACTCTGAATCTTCCCAAAGCCAAGCAGGCGAAAGCAAACGAAGTAACTCCCTACGCTAGTAGGGTATGAATTTAAGCTTAGCTCCGTAAAATCCTTTGCATGAAGGCGCAGTCTAAAATTTCCATTAAAACGATTTATGTAATAGACGATGACCATTCTTTCTCTCAAAGTTTGGTACAAGCGCTATTGTTAGAGGGCTATCAAGCTCAAGCGTTTTATCATGTGAATGATTTTTTGCAGCATGACATTTTGGATTACGCCATTGTTTTATGTGATATGCGTATGCCTAATCTGAGCGGTTTGGATTTGCAGAGCGAATTAAAACGACGCAACAAAAACAACCCTATCATTTTTATCAGCGGACAAAGTACGGTCAAACAGGCAGTGACAGCCATGAAGGCCGGAGCTGAGGAATTTTTGACCAAGCCATTTGAACCGGCAGAGTTAATGCAATTGCTGGTGCAAATCTTTCAAAAATTGGAGCTTGAGTACCATCTGAGAAAAATGCTGGCTAGCTTGTCTGCCCGAGAGCATGAGGCTTTGCGCTATTTCGTAGAGGGTTTGAGTAATCCTGAAGTGGCACAGTTAATGGGCATACAACTGGCTACCTTAAAAGAATACAAGTCCAATATTTTTCGTAAGTTAGAAGTCAGTAAATCATTTGAATTGATAGAAAAATTCAAAGTCATAGTGCAGAATAATTCTCAAAATTAGCACTAATTTCCCCTACTCAAGACGGGTTTATTTCATGTATTAGACAAGTTATTGTTGGCAAACTTTTAATAATGATTATCAATTGCATGAGTAAGTCTTGGCAGATTGTAGAAATAAATGAAAGATTGAGTCGCTTCTCTGTCGTCAATACTGAGTCGCATAAATTAGTCCATTACTATGTTGCGCACATGGGCGAGGTGGTGATTGATGAGTGCAAGGCCGTGGTCTTCACTAAGAATCAAAGAAAAGTAGAAATCGACTTGGACTCTGGGCGTAGAAAATTCCTTGCTTGAGTCAGCGTCATTTCCAATCTACATGTTTGTTGGTTAACCATTTCCACCAAGCCAGCATGCGCCAATAAGCATCGCGTTGACGATAGCCTAGTGGCTCAATTAAACCAAATACACCGAGCCGAATAATTTGCCGTATGGAATTAAAGCTGTGCATGTAATAGTCGTTAATCGCGAGTGAATACCAAGAATAAAACCCAGTAATTAAATACACCAATAAGCCAAATAGCGCCAGAGATGGATAAGAAAGTAAGCTATAAATAACGGCCAGTAAAAAGCAAATATGTCCAACAAACTCAATAATCGGAGCAAAGGTTTCGATAAAGATCAGATGGGGAAAAGAGAACCAGCCTATCATCGGTTTCTTTAAAGTGAAAGCTAAATTTCTATGCCAATTCAGGCTTTGCAATGCTCCCCACATCCAGCGTATGCGCTGCTTTTTTAATTGCGCTACGGTAATCGGCACGCGTGTCCAACAGATTACATCGGGGATGGTCCAAATGTGATATTTCAGCCCATGATTGATGTAGTAATCATGCAGACTAAGAATTAACTCAAAATCCTCACAAATAGAATCTCGACGATAGCCCCCCACTTTGACGACAGCTTGCTTTTTAAAAATAGTGAGCGCTCCGCCAATAATCAGCAACCCATCCAGGTATGACCAGCCCGTGCGCCAACTAGTGAATGAGCGCAGGTATTCGATAATTTGCACCCCCACAAACATGGGTTGTTGGGTTTTTCTGCGCTGTATTTTGCCATCTTGAATAATCACTTCGTTGCTGGGGATGATGGCACCACCGAGTGCGATTAAGTCTGGAGCATCAATAAACTTCACCATCATCTTGCGCAATGCGTCAGGGGTAATGATGGAGTCAGCATCAAGCCCACAAATATACTCAGCATCGCTGTAACCAAATATAAAATTCAGTGTATCCCATTTGCCAGAATGGGCTTTATCTAGAACTCTCAAGCGTGCATATTGCGCCGACTGATAGATGCCCAATACCTGACAATGACTCATGCTGGAGCTGGGCTTTTCAGATAATGCCTGTAGTTGATAGTGTTGGATTAAAGTAGGCAAAGTTAAATCTTGTGAACCATCGTTGATGACGATTACTTCAAAGTTTGGATAGTCAGATGACAAGGCGGCATGGATGGTATCCAGTATGCCGTCCATTTCATTGTAAGCTGGAATGGCGATGGTGACCTTTGGGCAATTAAATTTCTCCAAGGGCACGCGCTGAATATCCAGCGCGCGGTAACGAATATGTTTGAGATGTCTACGTAGCAGGATGGCGACCAATAGATAAGAAAAAAATGCCAGCATTAAATGCAAATGAAAAAACATTTCTACTCCGTGGATGGAGAGTGAAATGTAGTGAGGCATATTCATACAGCAGCTCCAAGATAGCGCGTGATTAAGCCATGAATTTTTGCATGTTGCCGTTTACTAGTGGCAGCTAGTACCTCGGCACGCGGCAATTCAGCAATCGCCGTGAGCAACTGTGAGTTACTCAGCAAGTCTTTTTCATAAGCATTCAGGATTAGCTTGAGTGCTGCGATGCCTTGGATTTTAGCCAGCGCAGCGATGGCATATGGGGCTAACTCGACGCTAGCTAATTTCACTAGCAAATAATCATCAAACTGCTTCAGATGACATAGCCGTATCATCTGCATCGCTAAACATTGTAGCGCTATGTGTCGGCTTGCTAGTCCGCGTTGTATCATGGTTTGGTAGTCCAGCTTGCGCAACACTGCAGCATACTTTTCTTGTGTGACTACGTCCGCATCTTGCATCACATCCATCCAAGCGGTGAGCGTCTGTAGTGGCTTTTTTTGAATGAGCTTATTCAGTTGATACAACCTTTGCACGGCAGGTTGATCGCTCAGCGGGTGCTCAAGCAAAAATTGGATGTGCTTATATAGTAATGCTTGGTGACGTAATTGAGACTGTCTCTTGTAGTGCTTATAAATAATGATAAAAATAAAACTCAGAATGCTGAGCGCGAGAAAGCAACACAGATAGGTCACAAATTCTAGCAATGGATCAGAATGCAAAGCGAAGGCCAAGTTGTGCCCCAGTTCTTTCATAGAAACTTCCTTGTAGCACACGCCAAATCCCCGCTGATACACCTATCTCTTTGTACCACCACACTCCATCCACTTGTAGTGTGCTGACATGCGCTGCGGTAAGTGAGCTAGGGCCTAGATAAACCGGCTCATTTCCACTTGCATAGGTCAAACTGAGTCGATTATTGGCTTCCCCTATCCACTGTAGTTGTAGTCTATGGGATTGCTCGGTTTGGCTTTTATCTACGCTAGAGATGGTGTTGGTATAGGCAATCCGATAGTCACTGAAATATTTTTCCAACGTAAGATTGATGCTGTCCGATAGCGTGTCACGATAGCTGCGTTGACGATAGGCCAGAATATAGCCATAGCCGCCTCCAATTACACCATTCCAACCCAAGCCGTACATACGTTTAGCCAGAAACTCTGCTTGTGGGGTATAGCCCAACTCGATATTAGCGGCACCGCCTTGCATAGGGCGTGTGTAGTTTAAATATGCTGAGCTGTCTTGCAGGCCAAAACGTTGTGTACGATTGAGCTCAATCGCCAAGCTATCTTTTTGCGGTAGCGAGAGAAAAACATTGAGTTGATTAGAGCGCCAATCCTGATAATCGCCGCTCAATTTATCTTGGCTGTGTGCCAGCTCGAGATAGGAATTTTTCTGTAGTATGGGGGGTACAAATAAGGCCGTACTTGTCTCTGCTTCAGCCAAAGCTTGGCCGACGCCAAATATTAGCGCAAGGATATTCATCAAGCATGAAAAATTTATTTTCATTTTTACAATAATATATTAGATGCTAGAGAATAATGTATTTGATGCTAAAAAATGATCACTATTGTTTACTTAAGCCATGGCTGGCTTTGGATCAAAAGTAAACTTTGACCCCTTGATATAATTATTGTTACAATAATTATATGAACATTAAGCAACCTTCCCCACCTCGTAAACGCGCACCGGGCGCAGGCCGTAAAGTCGGTAGCGGAAAGTTTCGTGAGCCCACTGCGGTATTGCGCGTGCCTGCCAGCCAAAGCGCAGTGATTAAGGATTTTTTAGCGGCCTATCAAAAGAAAAAACTACGGCTAGATTTAGACAGCGTGGGTGAGATTAGCTTGCCCGTCGAAGATAGCCCAAGATTGGCGCTGCCTTTATTTAGCTCTAAGGTAGCCGCAGGATTCCCTAGTCCAGCAGATGATCATGTAGAAAAGCGTCTAGATCCTAATGATTTTTTAATCGACCAAAAAGACGCGACTTTTTTCGTTACCATACAGGGTCAATCCATGATGGATGTTGGCCTATTGCCCGGCGATAAAGCGGTGATAGATCGCTCTAAAGTGGCAGCGATAGGAGATATTGTATTGGCGGTAGTGGATGGTGAGTTTACTGTCAAGACGCTGAGTCGCAAGAAGGATGGGAGTATCCGCTTGCTTCCTGCCAATAGCACTGGTGCATACGCGCCGATTGATATCAAAGAAGGTATGCAATTCGAAATTTGGGGCGTGGTTACCGGCTCTTTTCGTCGTTTCAAATAATCATGTCTAGTCGTACTGCACAAAGTGGCGTGCAAAGTAGCATTGCCTTGGTGGATGTAAATAATTTTTATGTCTCATGTGAGCGCGTGTTCAATCCGCAATTACGCCATCTGCCTTTAGTGGTGTTATCTAATAACGATGGTTGTGCCATTTCACGTAGTAATGAAGCCAAACAAATCGGTATTCGCATGGGTGCGCCATGGTTTGAATGTCAGCCCTTAGCCAAAAAATATGGGGTCAAAGCGCTGTCCAGCAACTACGCCTTATATGCGGATATGAGTAATCGCGTCATGGCTGTGCTGCGTGACTTCAGTCCACAACAAGAAGTGTATTCCATTGATGAATGTTTCTTAGATTTAAGCGGCATTCCAGGGGATTTGCGGGCTTACGGGCAACAAATCCGTCAGCGCGTATTGCAGTGGACAGGGCTGCCAGTGTGTGTGGGTATAGGCGCTACTAAAACCTTGGCTAAGTTGGCGAATCACTGCGCCAAAAAAATGCCCCAATTCGACGGAGTATGCAATTTCAATCAGCTTAGTGCTGCTCGCTTAAAGCATTTGCTACAGTCGATCGAGGTATCTGAAGTCTGGGGGGTGGGGCATAAGCTGAGTAGCAAATTAAACAAGTTAGGCATCCACAGCGTCTACGATTTACAGCAAGCGGATGCAACTTATCTGCGTGGACAATTTAGTGTCGTCATGGCGAAAACCATCAGTGAGCTGAACGGAGTGGCTTCTATTGCTTTAGAGCAAATACGCCCAGCAAGAAAACAAATACTCAGCTCGCGTAGCTTTGGGCAGGCAGTATGCAGTATGGATGATTTAGCCGAGGCTGTTAGCAAATTTACTAGCCGCGCTGCACAAAAATTGCGTAGTCAGCATTCCCTCGCAGGTGCAGTGTATGTGTATATTCGCACCAGCCCATTTCGGGCGCATGAGCCACAATATAGCCAAGGCATTAGTGTGGCATTCCCACGCCCTACCGATGATACCGGGCATTTGGTACAAGGGGCTTTGTGGGGCTTGCGACATATTTATCAGCCCGGTTATCGCTATGCAAAAGCGGGTATCTGTTTGATGGAGCTGGTGGATGTGGAGGCGCAGCAACAAGACTTATTTATTGCCTCGGCATCTCCACGTGCAGCGCTGATGCGTACCATCGATCAATTGAATGCCAAGTTGGGGCGTGATGTGGTGAGGCTGGCCAGCGAGGGCATGGGATATCGTTGGAAAATGCGGCA
>JACCDW010373978.1_pt1 | contig 14355 bp, 13 predicted proteins | sample 7449781 | NCBI WGS metagenome assembly JACCDW01 (sample SAMN15323449, study PRJNA562643) | freshwater metagenome | isolation source: river surface water | place: USA:Blue River Watershed | collected 2017-08-18
CTGCCAGCTCATCGAGTGAACGAGCAACTGGCTCATCCTGGCAATGACCTTCGACATCAATAATGAAATGGTAGTGACCTAACTCGCGACCGGTTGGACGACTCTGAATAAATGTCAGGTTTACATCATGATCGGCAAAGACGGAGAGGATCTCAAGCAGGGCACCGGCGTGATCGATATCGATAAAGAGGGCGACAGATGTGCGATCGTGGCCGGTCGGGGCGGGAATTGCGCCCGGCTTTTGCACCAAGACAAATCGTGTGACTGCGCCATCGTTATCGCCAATATTCTCTGCGATCACTGTAAGACCAAAGTGTTCTGCTGCAGCACTTGATGCGATAGCCGCATCAAATTCACCGCGGGTAATTGCTTGAGCAGCAGCTGCCGTTGATGCAGTTGGCACTAACTCTGCATGCGGATAGTGCTTAGCAATATATGTGCGGCACTGTGATTCAGCATGAGGATGCGTTGCAATTGTTGTGATCTCTGATTTACCAGCCTTTGTCATCAGCGCAAAGGTGACTGGCAAAGTTACTTCGCCGGCAACGACCAATGGATCTCCGGTGGCAAGTTCATCGAGTGTGCGCGCGACGACGCCTTCTACAGAATTTTCAATCGGGACGAGTGCGAAATCGGCATCCCCGCTCCGCACGGCATCTAGCGCCGCTGTGACATTTGCATAGGGAATGCGTGAATCACTGGATGAGGTAATTTTCTTGAGTGCAGCCTCTGTAAATGTCCCAACGGGACCGAGATAGGCGTATGTACTCACTGCGCAAGGATAGCCGAGCACTGTTCTTCGATGCGCATTCCATTAGGCTTAGCGATATGGATAGCCTCTACTTCGCAAGCGCTGGGCGCTCGGCAGTTGGCTTAATCCGCAATGGAAATGAGGATGGTGCCCTTACACATCCACAATTGATTGCAGTTGCAGATGGAATGGGTGGCCATGCAGGTGGCGAAATTGCATCATCGATTGCGCTGCAGATTCTTGCTCGCAGAGCATCTGTATTTCTAGATGCGCAGATCGACCCTGATTCAGCAGATGATTTCTATAACACGACAATCGAAGAGATTGATTTAGCGCTCAAAGCTGCAAGTGATGAAGATCCAAAGCTCTCTGGCCTTGGCACAACTTTGACCGCGCTCTTCATCCGCAATAACCAGGCAGCGTTGCTCCATGTTGGTGATTCTCGCGCTTACCGAATTCGCGGCGCAGTGATTGAGCAACTCAGCGTTGATCACACAGTGATGCAAGAGTTGCTCTCGACTGGAACGATCACACAGGCAGAGGTTGCAGAACATCCGCAGCGTTCAATGTTGACTCAGGCGCTTATGGGAAGCGGGACCTTATCAATTGCCTTGCATATCTTTGATATCAAAGAGTCAGATCGCTTTATTCTCTGTAGCGATGGCCTCTCAGGAGTCCTTTCGGATAAAGAGATCAAATCACTTGTTAAATCACAATCTCCTGAAGATTCAGTTGCCGCCCTCGTGGATGCGACATATATCAATGGCGCACCTGATAACGTCACTGTGATTGTTGCCGATCTTGTAACTACCGAAATTACAGACTCGCCAAGCCAACTCATCCAACTCTTTGGAACGGCGAGCTCATGATGTCGAAATTGCTAGGCGATCGTTACCTGCTTGGAGCCATGATCGGCACCGGCGGCATGGCCGATGTCTACACCGCACAAGATCAACGCCTTTCTCGCGAGGTCGCAGTAAAGATTCTGCGTAGCGATTTAGCGCAAGATCCATCCTTTGTATCTCGCTTTAGAAAAGAGGCGAAGGCTGCTGCTGGTTTAAATCATCCAGGAATTGTCGCTGTCTACGATTCGGGTGAAGATCCAGCGCCATACATTGTGATGGAGCTCGTTACCGGCCACACATTACGTGAATTGATTCACGAAGGTGAGCGCCTTCAATTTGATCGCGCACTTGAAATCATCTCAGGAGTCCTGGAAGCACTTGATTACTCACATATGCGCGGAATTGTTCACCGCGATATCAAGCCTGCCAACATCATGATTACAGATTCTGGTGATGTAAAGGTGATGGACTTTGGAATCGCGCGCGCTATCGATGATTTAGGTGCGACGCTGACCAGTACATGGAACGTTGTCGGAACTGCGCAATATCTATCACCAGAACAGGCGCAAGGTTCGATCGCGGATTCACGAAGTGATCTCTACTCAACTGGATGTTTACTTTATGAATTGTTAACAGGACGTCCTCCATTTACCGGAGAGACACCTGTATCAATTGCGTTGCAGCATGTCTCAGGTCAGTATCTTCCTGTTCGATCTCTGCAACCTGAACTTCCTGCCGATATCGAGACTGTTCTTGCAGTTGCACTTGCTAAGAGCCCTGATGCCAGATACCAAGATGCACTTTCGATGTTGGCAGATATCAAGCGTCTGCGAAGCGGTGTTCATGTCACAACAAAGATTGCTCGCGTGCGACCACTTAAGCGCCGCAGCTTCCTTATTGCAGGCGGCTCAGTTCTGATCGCCTCAATATTGGCAATCGTTGGATTATCTCTCAATGGTGCATCTGAGCCGAGCGTTGGATTTGAATTGCCAAATGTGATTGGTCTTACCGAGGATCAAGCGCGTGAGCTACTTACCGATTACGTTGTGACGGTTACTCGCGCTCATGATCCACGTATTCCTGCAGGTCGTATTGCAAGCCAAATTCCCCTTGCATCAAGTGATGTGAAGCCTGGTTCGGGTGTCGTACTTACAGTCTCAGATGGTCCAGGAGATGCAATCGTCCCTGATGGTTTAGTAGGAATGGCGCTGACAGATGCACGTGCTGCCCTTGCTGCCGCAGGACTTCTTGTCTCGCAGACAATTGCCGCACCTTCTGATGAGGCCCAAGGAACTGTTCTTGAAGTTACACCGGGTGCGGGATCAACAATTACTGCAGGTTCTGGAGTAATTCTTACTATTGCAAGCGGTGAAGTTGAGGTTCCAAATCTCGTTGGAATCGAAGCAATCCAAGCTAAGACCTTGCTCTTTAACTCAGACTTTCTTATTAAGGAATTCTACGATTACGATCCAACGCAACCTATTGGTGTCGTTATTCGCCAAGCACCTGAGGCTGGAACCACTCAGACAATTGGTGATTCAGTAACACTGACGATTAATCGCGCCCCTTAAGCCTTACCTAATACTGGCGCAAGGCCAACTGACTTTGCGAGCGCGTTCTTATCTCCACACTGCATTAACCAATTAGCCAACATGAGATGTCCATGTTCTGTCAGCACTGATTCTGGATGAAATTGCACGCCTTCGATCGGTAGTGATTTATGGCGCATAGACATCACAACACCAGATTCAGTCTTTCCTGTTACTTCTAAATCTGTGCTAATTGTTGCCGGCTCAACTGCAAGTGAGTGATAACGCGTTGCAGTAAATGGCGTTGGGATCGAATTAAAAATTCCTGCACCGCTGTGATGAACCTGTGAAGTCTTTCCATGTAATAGCTCTGGCGCGCGCGAGACAGTTGCACCGAATGCAACACCAATTGCTTGATGGCCAAGGCAGACTCCAAAGAGTGGAATTGAGCGCTCGGCGCAGTACTTAATCATTGGAATACTTACGCCGGCCTCTTCTGGAGTACCAGGGCCTGGAGAGATAAGAACGCCGTCGTACTTGGCAGCTTCCTCAGCAGAGACTTCGTCGTTGCGCACCACTGTGCACTCTGCCCCTAACTGCTGCAGGTACTGCACCAAGTTAAAGACGAAAGAGTCGTAGTTATCGACTACGAGAATCTGTGTCTTTGAAGTCTTTGAAGACTCAGCAGTGGTGGACATGGCGTAATTCTGGCCTATCTGCGCCATCGGCGGGGTGGCGAATTGGTCGCTAAAGCGTGTAACCTTTCACCCATGCCTAAGTCGAAATTGCGTAAGAAGGTTCAGGAATCACATGCTCACCAAGCGCAGATTCATATCGAAGAGCCACAAGGACCACTCGAGAGCCCATCGTGGCTAGCTCCTGTCATGGTCGCCAATTTCCTTATCGGCCTCTTCTGGATCGTCGTCTTCTACGTCTCACAGACACAGTACCCAGTCCCAGGAATCGGTGCCTGGAATATGATCATTGGCTTTACCTTTATCGGCGTCGGCTTCTCGCTGGCGACCAAGTGGCGCTAACTCCCCCTCTTTAAAGGCCATTCTCAGCATTCTCCCAGCCTTAGGGAGGACTCTTGAAACATGAGCAAACCAAGTACCGGCCAGCGCATCCTCGTTGTCGATGATGAGACAAGTATCAGCGATCTCATCTCTACAAGTCTTCGCTTTGTAGGTTTTGATGTTCGCACCGCAGCAACTGGATCACAGGCGTTAGCAGTAGCTGAAGAATTTAAGCCGCATGCAATTGTTCTTGATGTGATGCTTCCTGATCAAGATGGTTTTGAAGTCTGTCGCCAGATTCGCAATGAAGGTGCACATGTTGGAGTTCTCTTCCTTACTGCAAAAGATGGCATGGAAGATAAAGTTGCAGGTCTAACAATCGGCGGCGATGATTACATGACAAAGCCATTTAGCTTAGAAGAGCTCGTTGCACGTTTGCGCGCACTCTTGCGCAGAATTGGCGTTGTCGAGATGGATCAGGATGAAGAGAAGATTCGCTTTGCCGATCTCGAACTCGATGAAGCAACACATGAAGTGCGTAGAGCAGGAAATCTCCTTGACTTATCGCCTACTGAATTTCTCTTAACACGTTACCTACTTATCAATGCAGACCGCGTTGTTTCAAAGTCGCAGATTTTAGATCACGTCTGGGAGTATGACTTTAGAGGCGATGTAGCAATCGTTGAAACCTACATCTCATACCTACGCAAGAAGATTGATATCTACGATCCACCACTGATTCACACCATTCGCGGCGTTGGATATCGCCTTCGAGTTCCTAGTGAAGCACCGAACAAGTAGCCATGAAGAGTCCTTTCTCGCAATGGAGTCTGCGCAATCGCCTTGTATTGGGCGTTGTCATTCTCTCCGCCCTTGGATTTATAGCATCCGGTGTAGTTGCGCAGAAATCTCTCGAATCTTTTCTTGTTGATCAGATCGATAATCAACTCATTAACGTTGCATCAGGTTCACTTCCCCGCATTGATCGCGCAGGAATTATTAATGATGAAGAGTTTCGAGAGCGCCAAGGGCTAAGAGAGCGCGGTGATGACGATGGTGACGATGAAGATGTCCCACCAACTCCTTTAAATCGAGTGCCTACATCCACCTCTGTCACGCTTTTAGATGCTGCAGGCGCTGTTGTCGGAGGCATCGGCGGTGACCTCAATGCAGTATCGATTACTGATTACATAGCAGGGCTTACTCCAACAGAGGTTGCAGCGCTGAGGGCAGAGCCATTTACCCTCAAAGCCGGTCACGAGAACTTCCGTGTTCTAGCCCTTCCTCTTCCATCAAATCTTGGATCGATTGCAATCGGTCAGTCACTCAACGACGTCGATCGCACTCTCAATCGTCTGCAATGGCTATTCTTCCTCATTGGTTTTGTCATTGTCTGCCTGATAGCTCTGGCATCACGAACAATGATTAAGGTCGGACTCAAGCCACTTTCTGCAGTGGAAGATACCGCCGCCCACATTGCAGCCGGTGATCTCTCAGCGCGTCTTCCTGATGCAAAGTCAACGACAGAGGTTGGTCGACTTACAACTTCTCTTAACACCATGCTTACTCGCATCGAAGAGTCTTTTGCTGCGCGTAAAGCAAGCGAAGATAAGTTGCGTCGCTTTGTGGCGGATGCCTCGCATGAGCTACGCACTCCGCTGACTGCAATCCGTGGTTTTGCCGAACTTCATAGACAAGGCGCTGTATCCGGAGAGGAAGATACAAGGAAGTTGCTCGGACGTATCGAAGGTGAGTCTGTGCGAATGGGCTCTCTCGTTGAAGACCTTCTCTTACTTGCTCGCCTTGATCAATCGCGTGAGATGGAACATCTACCGGTCGATGTTGCAGCGGTGACAGCCGATGCAGTTGCCTCAGCGCGCGTTGCAGGTCCAGAACATCCAATTACCCTCATTGGTGATGCCGACGAGATCTACATCCTCGGTGATCATCTTCGCATCCATCAAGTGATTGCTAACTTACTTGCCAACGCCCGCACACATACTCCGGCTGGAACGTCGATAACCGTGACGATTACCCGAAGTGATGCTGGTGTGCAGGTTGCGGTTGCAGATCAGGGCCCTGGCTTAAGCGCGCAAGATCAGAAGCGAATCTTTGAACGTTTCTATCGCGCAGATTCTTCACGTGTACGTATTGGCAGCGAAGGAAGCGGTTTAGGGCTCTCAATCGTCCATGCGGTGATGAAGGCCCACGGTGGTGAAGTTTCAGTCGTCTCTGAAATGGGCAAGGGCGCAACCTTTACCTTGTTCTTTCCAGATCAAGCAGATGGCGTTACTGATTAGGTCCTAGCGATTCCATCGCACGCAAGGTTTCAATACGCTCTTCAATCGGCGGATGCGTTGCAAACATCTTTGAGACTGCCTTGCTATCTAGCGGTGATTCAATCCAAATATGAGCGACCGCATTCGATTTCTGTCGCACCACAGTTGAATCAGCAGCAAGTGTTTCAAGTGCGCGGCGAAGACCTGCAGGGTTTCGAGTAAATGAGACTGCCGTTGCATCGGCTAGAGATTCACGGCGGCGAGAGATTGCACTGCGCAGCAACATTGCTGCAATCGGCGCCATAATCATGATGGCAAGTGAGACGACAAGAAGTAATGGGTTTCCACCTCCTTCACGACGGTCACGTCCGCCACCAAACCACATCATGCGGGTAAGGAAGTCACTCAGAATCGCAATGGCACCGGCAGTTGTCGCAGCAACTGCTGAAACCAAGGTGTCGCGATTTGCAACGTGTGACATCTCATGTGCAATCACACCTTGTAGTTCGTCGCGATCCATTACCTCGAGGATTCGTGTTGTAAAGGCAATCAACGCATGGTCGGGGTTGCGACCGGTTGCAAAGGCATTGGGCGCGCTATCTTCAACGATTGCAACCTTCGGCATCGGAAGGCCGCTTGCTACAACTACCTCTTCAATTAAGTTAAAGAGTGCAGGATTATCTTCACGTTGAATTTCGCGAGCACCAGTCATAGTCAAAACTAATTTATCTGAGCCGTAATACGAGCCCCAGACACCGACAAGAGAGATTCCTACCGCAAGTGGAACGACAAATGATGTTGTTCCTGCACCGAAATAAGTAAGCGCTGCATAAGCGACAAGCCATGTCAGTACCGCCATTGCAGCAAGCAAGAAGTATGTCTTGCGCTTATTTGCTCCCTGTGCGCTGCGAAAGTTCGAGGACATCAGTACTAGAAGGTGACCTTAGGAACTTCGCGTGCTTGTGGATCTTCTACCTCGTAGAAGGGGCGAGCGCTTACCTTTGCAAAGCCTGCAAAGAAGCTAGATGGGATTGTTGCAACGGCTGTATTGAGGTTGCGAACATTGTCGTTATAAAACTGGCGGGCAAAGGCAACTTTATTCTCAGTTGTTGAGAGTTCTTCTTGCAAAGATAAGAAGTTTGCAGAAGCCTTGAGATCTGGATAAGCCTCAGCCACTGCGAGCAATCCACGAAGTGCCTGTGTCAACATGCCATCTGCTGCTGCAACATCTGCAACCCCTGATGCCGATGTTGATTTGGCGCGCGCTGCAACGACAGCATCAAAGGTTGATTGTTCGTGTGCTGCATATCCTTTAACTGTCTCAACGAGGTTAGGGATCAGATCAGAACGGCGCTTGAGTTGAACCTCGATCTGGGCAAATGCTTCATCGACGCTGATATTCAGGCGCACCAGGCGGTTGTATTGGGCAACGACAAAGATTGCTAGAAGTGCGATGACTCCAACGATGATAAAAATTTCCATACTTAACTCAACCCCTTATCGATAAGGGATATTCCCTCACTAGTTAGTCGATCTTACTCCGGTGGAAGTTAAGGAAGGAGCGGCTCGGTGTTGGTCCACGCTGGCCTTGGTAACGAGATCCGTACTTCTCGCTTCCATACGGATGTTCTGCAGGGGATGAGAGTTTGATCAGGCAGAGCTGACCGATCTTCATTCCAGCAAATAACTTCACTGGAAGGTTTGCCACATTAGAAAGTTCTAGAGTGATATGGCCAGAAAATCCTGGATCGATAAATCCAGCAGTTGAGTGGGTTAAAAGTCCAAGGCGGCCAAGTGAAGACTTACCTTCAAGGCGACCGGCGATGTCATCTGGAAGTGTGATCACTTCATAGGTGCTGGCCAAGACAAATTCACCTGGGTGGAGGATGAAGGGCTCGGCGCCATCTGCGATGACCTCTCGGGTCAGCTCAGGCTGCTCGAGGGATGGGTCGATCACTGAATACTTGTGGTTTTCAAAGACGCGGAAGAACTTATCCAGGCGAACATCGACAGACGATGGCTGAATCATCGCCTCGTGGAAGGGTTCGACGCCTACGCGTCCAGCGGAAATTTCGCTTCTAATATCGCGATCACTAAGTAGCACGGCGCGAGCCTATATCGCCAAGGTGTTATCGCCGAGCATGACCCACCGTGGATTCACTGAGTCCAGGCTAAGGCCCCGGTTTTAGCGTCTGGGCGACAGACCATCACGTGCTTAGCCGAACTCTCCCAGAAGCCGACTTGGCCATCAAAGGCACACTTGCCGGAAACGGTAGTTTTTTGTTTATTTGGTTGAGAAGAATAAGTCCAATCTGGCCACTGCCCACCTATCCCCCCATACGCTTGGCCCTTCACAGTCTTGTAACCGTAATAAAAAACAGTTGCTATAAATGTTGAGCCTTTAGGGCAATTCAATTCGTCATCTCCCAGTGTGCGGGAAAGAGTCACTGTTGTTTTAGGAATATCTAAACGTTTTGGATTGATCGAGGTCTGGGTGTTACAAGCAAAAAATCTCTCTAGCCTATTCCCAAAGCCTGCAGAGTTATCTTTTGCGGGTGAGTAGTTGATCTGTGTTTTGTTTGATGAGAGAAAAATTCCAGCTTCGGCAAAAACTGGGTTTTTATTTATCTTTCTCGTCATTCCTATGGGACACGACTGCGAATCTGCAACTGATTCGACAACCCTTGTAGCAATTGTTGCCGTTAGTGGAGTCTTTGGATTATTGCCGGCTGGGTATGTATCAATGCAGAGCAGTTCTACAAGAGATGCTGTCTGGGCTGGAGATGCAAGCGGGGTTGGCACGGGAATGAGAGTTGGTGCAGTTGGGGCTCCAGACCCACCGCATAGAGGCGAAGGATTTGAATTGCAATCAACGCCAGAGTTAGACGGTGGAACTTGTGAAGGTTGGGGGATTACGGCAGACGTTGTCGGTGATGGAATCGGAGAAGGTTGGGTGATTACACCAGACGTTGGTCTTGGTCTTGGTGTTGGTGTTGGTGTTGGTGTTGGTGCAACACTCTTGGTTGGTGTTGGTGTCGGTGCAACACTCTTGGTTGGTGTTGGTGTCGGTGCAACACTCTTGGTTGGTGTTGGTGTCGGTGTTGGTGTTGGTGTTGGTGTTGGTACGCTCGAAGTTACCAAAACTGAGGATTCATAATCTTTGTAGCCAGACTTCTTAAAAAGTATATTGACCGCCAACCCCCAGCCAGCATCTTTGCTCTGTACTGTGTATGAACTCTTGTTGGCTCCAGCAATTTCAAACGATCCTGTGCAATTCTTCGCGGCATTGCATCGCTGAAACCATCTATATGTGATGCTGTCAAAACCACTTACCGATGTGGACCAAATTAACGTGACAGTCTTTCCGATCTGTGCCTCACCGCTAGCTCTCGGTGTTGGCGGAACTGGCATATCTAATAATGCGGGTGTGGTGGGTGAAGGCTTTGGGGTTGGAATCGGGGAAGGCGTTGGACTTGTTGATGGTGAAGTTGTTGGAGTTGGGACCGAGACTAATGTTCGAGTTTGACAATCGGAGTTCGCATCTCGACCAAAAGATGCCAATGCCACATCACCAGCAGATAAGGCAATCCTGACGACATCAAGATATGCATCGCATGATGTGAGAGTTTTTGATTGATGAATAGATTTCTCTCCGGTGACGCACCAGGTGTAATCCACAAGGGCTTTCGTCAAATAGCGTGAGTTTGAAGAAAGTACAAAAAATGCAGATGCAATTTGGAGGTACCTCGCACAAGGTGCAAGAGATGCCTTCGCGTTACCGTACTCCTTAACTAGACAATTCTTGTAATTGTTAAGTGCAATTTGGGCTTCGCCGACAGTTCGCGAATAACTGGAGAAGGCGATCGTTTCCAGGGCTTCACAACGATTGACCGCCTGCGACGTCGGGGTTTGGGGAACTGTGACAATAGCTAGAAGAATGGCTAGAAGGGATAGGCGAGCAGTCCAAGAATTTCTCATGCGAGCCATTCCCCCTCCCGAGAAGTTGGATGTTTATGGATTGATCACCGCTCCACATCCTAATTTTTATGCTCCCGAGTCGAAATAGCCAGCCTTTCCACTTGCATAAGTTACTGGCGGGTAGCACCATACCGCTATGGGACATTACATAGCCAACCTCCGTGACATCGAATTCTGCCTCTTCGACCTCTTTGGTCGCGAAAAGGTCTTGGGAACCTCTCTCTACTCTGAAGTAGATCGAGAGACTGCCATGGGCATGCTTGAAGAAGTTAAGCGCATGTGTGAGAACGATCTTGCCGATTCATTTGTTGAAGGCGATCGCATCGGAACAGATTTCAATAAGGCAACCGGTGATGTAAAGCTTCCAGAAAGTTTTAAGAAGTCATACAAGGCATACGTCGATGGTGAGTGGTGGCGTCTTGATGCACCAACAGAGCTCGGCGGAATGAAAGTTCCGCCGTCTGTTCGTTGGGCAATTGCTGAGATGGTCTTGGGATCAAATCCTGCAATTCACATCTATGCATCAGGGTACGCGTTTGCGCAGGTTGCATACGTTCTTGGCACAGATGTGCAGAAGAAGATGGCCAAGCACATGGTCGACAAGCATTGGGGTGCCACAATGCAGTTGACTGAACCTGATGCGGGTTCAGATGTTGGTGCAGGTCGTTCTAAGGCTGTGCAACAACCAGATGGAACATGGCACATCACAGGAACGAAGCGTTTCATTACTTCAGGTGATGCTGACCTCTACGAAAATATTATGCACTTCACTCTGGCTCGTCGCGAAGGCGGTGGACCAGGAACAAAGGGTCTCTCACTCTTCTTGATTCCTAAATTTATGTTCGATCTTGAGACAGGCGAACTTGGTAAGCGCAACGGTGTCTATGTCACTAACGTCGAACACAAGATGGGACTTAACGTCTCGGCTACATGTGAGATGAATCTTGGCGAGCATGAGCCAGCAGTTGGTTACCTCCTTGGCGATGTGCACGAGGGTATTGCGCAGATGTTTAAAGTTATTGAATTTGCCCGCATGATGGTGGGAACAAAGGCGATTGCAACACTATCTGCTGGATATCAGCAGGCACTTTCCTATGCCAAGACTCGCGTTCAAGGCGGGGATATGAAGGTGATGAACGATAAGGCTTCACCACGCGTTACGATCATTCACCATCCAGATGTACGCCGCTCATTGATGGTGCAGAAGTCATATTCTGAAGGTATGAGAGCACTTGTTCTCTACACAGCAACTATCCAGGATGAGATTGAACTTGCCCGCCTTGCAGGAGATGAAGATAAGTTGGCAAAGATGGAGGCGCTTAACGACCTCTTGCTCCCAGTTGTTAAGGGCTTTGGCTCTGAAAAGTCTTGGACACTTCTTGGTACTGAATCGCTTCAAACATTTGGCGGTTCAGGATTTACAGAAGATTGGCCGCTAGAACAATATGTACGCGATGCAAAGATCGATACCTTGTATGAAGGCACAACTGCTATTCAAGGTCTTGACTTCTTCTTCCGTAAAGTTGTTAAAGATGGTGGTAAGGCACTTGGTCTTCTTGGAAAAGAGATCGGTGACTTTGCAGCAACTGGTGGTGCACATGAGGTGCAGAAGCAGGCCTTGCTGAAGGCACTTGGCGATCTCAACGGCATGATGGGTGTTCTTGTCGGACATGCGATGGCATCACAAGAGAAGTCAGATGAGATCTACAAGGTCGGTCTCAACACTTCACGCGTCTTGATGGCAGTCGGTGACATCATCACCGCATGGCTCTTGCTCCGTCAGGCAGATATTGCCACAGAGAAGTTGGCAGCAGGTGCTGGTAAGGATGCAGCTTTCTTCGAAGGAAAGATTGCATCAGCCCACTTCTTCGTTGCAAATTACCTGCCACACATCACAGCAGATCGTAAGATCGTTGAAGGCACAGATAACGCTGTCATGGAGATCTCGGAGAACGCTTTCTAATCAGTTACCCTTGCCGGATGCTTAATCGCTTCCGTGGTGAGATCTACCTGATTTCAGGTGCGGTCTTCTTCTCCTTCAATGGTGTTATCTCCACCCTTGTTTTAGATCATCTCTCACCATTTCGCCTAACCCAGGTGCGATGTATCGGAGCCTTTGCGATTCTTTTTCTTATTGTTGCCTCGCGTAACTTCCAAACGCTTAAGGCAACACGTAGCGAAGTTCCTACCTTGATTCTGCTTGGCATTGTGGGCTTTGCTGCAGTGCAGGCCGGTTACTTCCTTGGAATCCAGCGCGGAGTCCCCTTAAGCCTTGTCCTGATTATCGAATTTACCGCCCCAATCTGGATCGTTCTCTGGATTAGATTTGTTAGGAAGAAGGCTGTTCCAGGCGGCATGTGGGCAGGAATCGCTCTCTCCTTTATTGGACTGATCTTTATCGCAAGGGTCTGGGATGGTCTGACTTTTGATCTTCTGGGAATTATCGGCGCTCTTATCTCAGCATTTGCTCTAGCTGTCTACTTCCTTGTCGGTTCAAAGGTTGGCGAGAAACGTTCTGCCCAATCAATTACCGTCTGGGGACTTGGAATGGCAGGTCTTACCTGGGCGATCGTTATGCCGGTCTGGAAATTCCCATTTGATGTATTTACTATGGATATGAATCTTCAAGGGATCTTTGATGGCACATTTGTACCGGGTTGGGTTTTGATTGCGTGGATTATCGTGATGGGAACGATCGTTCCCTATCTCTTCGTTGTCGGCGGTTTGCGTCGCTTATCGCCATCGACAAGTAGCGTCATTGGAATGATTGAACCAGTACTTGCAGGTGTTTTTGCATGGATCTGGTTGGCACAGAGTTGGGCGCCAATTCAATTAAGTGGAGCGGCAATCGTTCTTGTTGGAATCTATATTGCAGATCGCGCAAAGATTGCAGCGACAAGTAAGTAGCTACTCGTTCCAACCGCCATCGCCAGGAGATGCTGGCTGATCAAAATCTTGCGGAGTAGAAGATGTGAAGTCGCGACCTGAACCTGGGTTTGCCGCCATATCTGCAAAACGTGCAAAGTGGAGTTGGGCTGAGACGGTAATTGTGCGCGTTGGTCCGTTACGGTGCTTTGCAACGATCAGGTCTGCCTCGCCTTGGCGGTTCTGTGAGTCATACATATCTTCGCGGTGGAGCAAGATAACAACGTCGGCATCTTGTTCGATCGAACCAGATTCACGAAGGTCAGAGAGCATTGGCAGTTTATTTGTACGCTGTTCAGGTCCACGGTTGAGTTGTGAAATCGCGATTACTGGAACATCGAGCTCTTTAGCCATCAACTTCAAGTGACGTGAGAATTCAGAGACTTCTTGCTGGCGGTTCTCAACGCGCTTACCTGAACTCATTAGCTGGAGATAGTCGATTACAACTAGTTGCAGGTTATGGCGCTGCTTGAGGCGACGCGCCTTTGCGCGGATCTCCATCATTGAAAGGTTCGGTGAATCGTCGATAAATAGCGGTGCATCAGAGATTTCGCCCATACGGCGTGCAAGTTTTGCCCAATCATCATCGCTGAGTTGTCCCGAGCGGATGCTATTGAGTCCAACGCGCGCTTCAGCCGACAACATACGCATCGTAATTTCTGATTTAGACATTTCTAGAGAGAAGATCACTGCTGTTTTATTCTCGTGGATAGCTGCATGGCGTGCGATATCAAGACCAAGTGTTGATTTACCAACTGCAGGACGAGCAGCAAGAACGATCATATTTCCAGGATGAAGTCCGTGTGTCAGAAGATCAAGATCGCGGAAACCGGTCTTCACACCTTCAACACCAGCGCCCTTAGAGATCGCTTCAATCTCATCGAGTGCTTGCGGCAAAATTGTTGAGAGTTGAACATAATCTTCTGATGTGCGACGCTCGGTGACGGCATAAACCTCAGCCTGTGCTTGATCAACGGCATCATCGACTTCACCCTCGGTGTTATACCCGAGTTGAACAATCTTTGTTCCTGC
>JACCDW010646757.1_pt1 | contig 14354 bp, 12 predicted proteins | sample 7449781 | NCBI WGS metagenome assembly JACCDW01 (sample SAMN15323449, study PRJNA562643) | freshwater metagenome | isolation source: river surface water | place: USA:Blue River Watershed | collected 2017-08-18
ACCTAAAAGAGATTGATAAATTGCGTTAAGAAAAACGTAGTATTAGAAAGATTAACAAACTTAAGTTTACCATCAATACCCTATATCCTCCCCATGGTGATCAAAAACTTTAGGCAAATTTCATTAGCCTTCTTTTTAGTTATTTCAAGTGGATTTTTGATCCAAAATAAGGCTCAAAACCCTAAAATACAGGGAGTTGTAGCCGATAAAGCCATGGTGGTCTCTGCACGGGAGGAGGCCTCTCGAATTGGAATCGAGATCATCAAGTCAGGTGGCAATGCCTTTGATGCGATGATGGCTACCGAAATGGCCTTGGCAGTGACTTTCCCCTTCGCTGGTAACCTTGGCGGTGGGGGTTTTATGGTCTACCGCATGGCAGATGGGCGGATTGGGAGTTTGGATTACCGAGAAAAAGCTCCGCTTGCTGCTACTAAGGACATGTACCTGGATGAGAATGGAAATGTCATCCCCCAATTAAGTACGCAAGGAATTTTGGCCTCTGGTGTTCCAGGTACCTTGGCAGGTATTTTTGAAGCCCAGGCGAAATTTGGAAAACTGAAACCCAAACAAGTACTACAACCGGTAATCGATTTGGCTCGAAATGGCTATGTGGTGACTAAAAATCAAGGCGAAAGTTTACGAATGCATCGGCAGCTTTTCATCCAAGTAAATGGTCCAAACACTTTTTTTGGAAAAGAAATTAAAGCGGGTGATACGTTAAAGCAACCTGCACTCGCGAATACCTTGGAGCGAATTGCAAAGAATGGAAAAAATGAGTTTTACAAAGGAGAGACGGCTAAGATCTTGGTCAATCATTTTCAAGCCAATGGAGGAATCATTTCCAAAGAGGACTTGATCCAGTACAAAGCTGTATGGAGAGACCCCATTGTTTTTCCTTACAGAGACTTGAAGATCATTTCTATGGCACCCCCAAGCTCGGGAGGAATCACTTTGGGCCAAATTCTCAAAATGCTCGAGCCCTTTCCCTTACGCCAACTTGGACACCATTCCCCTGAATACATCCAGGTCCTTGTGGAAACGGAGCGTCGAGCCTATGCCGATCGAAATTACTACTTAGGTGATCCAGATTTCGTTCAAATACCTGTCAATCAATTGCTTGATTCGGCTTACTTAAAATCTAGAATGAGTGACTTTTCCTTTGGAAAAGCAAGTAAGTCAGCAGACATTGGCCGAGGAGATATCCAGTTTTCCGAGAGCATGGAAACGACCCACTATTCCATTGTGGATGCAGATGGGAATGCTGTATCAGTGACTACTACCCTCAATGGTGCCTATGGATCCAAGGTATTTGTGGAGGAGTTAGGCTTCTTCATGAATAATGAAATGGATGATTTCAGTGCCAAGCCGGGTATACCCAATATGTTTGGCCTAATCGGCGCCGAAGCCAATAGCATTGCTCCAGGCAAGCGTATGCTGAGTTCCATGACCCCCACTATCGTGGAAAAAGAAGGAAAACTAGCCATGGTCGTGGGTACTCCGGGCGGATCCACCATCATCACTTCCGTACTTCAGACGATTCTCAATGTCTATGAGTTTGACATGGGGATGCAGGAAGCAGTCAATGCCCCTCGATTCCATCACCAATGGTTGCCTGACTTGGTCAATTTTGAACCCAAGGCTTTTGGAGCGGCTTTAGTGGAGCAACTCAAGTCCAAAGGCTATTTAATCAACGAAGGAAATAGCCCCATCATTGGAAAAGTAGACGCCATTCGCGTTTTACCCAACGGCAAACTTGAAGGTGGTGCTGATCCAAGAGGAGACGATAAGGCTGTAGGGTTTTAATTGGTTTGATTAACTGCAAATGATTTTAAGGCATTACCATTCAATTCCTTACCATTGGTAAAAATTCCTTTAAAAACCCTTGAAAATAAATTATATTGATCAAGTATTCTCCAAACAATAAACCCATGAAAAATCGTCGCGAGTTTCTTCAAAAATCAGTACTTGGAATTGCAGGTATGCTGACAGCACCCACTTGGCTACAGGGAGCACCCGCCTTGATCAAATCACTTGGCAAGCCAAACTCTTTGATTAATGGTGTTCAGATTGGATGCATCACCTACTCCTTCCGCTCCATGCCTGATCAAAGTGCGGAAGCAACCCTCCAATATGTTCTTGACTCGGGGATTTCATCCATTGAATTGATGGGAGATCCCGCTGAGAATTTTGCCGGTATGCCTACTCCTACCTTTAATCGTTCCAGGATTTTTCAATTGGGCGGGAAGCAGCGCCGTGGAGAAGCACTGAGCGAGGATGAAAAAAAGGAATTAGCTGACCTCCAAGCCCAAAGTGCTTCCTTCAACAAAACAGTTGCCGAATGGCGTGCCAATGCAGACATGAAGAAGTTTCAACAATTTGGCAAAATGTACAAGGATGCGGGTGTATCGATCTATGCCTTCAAACCCAATGCTTTTGGCACCAACAATTCGGATTTGGAAGTGGTCTATGGCATGCGAGCAGCCAAAGCCCTCGGTGCAAGCCATGTGACCCTAGAGCATCCCTCTAATGATGAGCAAACCATGCGGTTGGGTAAGTTAGGAGAAAAAGAGCGGATGGCTGTGGGTTACCATGGACACGAACAAGAAACCTTTACTTTTTGGGACACTGCATTGGCTCAAAGTAGAGCAAATGGCTTAAATCTAGATGCTGGGCACTACATTGCTGCTGGACATTCGGATTTGATTCCGTTAATCGAAAAACAGCATTCCAGAATCTTGAGCATGCATACCAAGGATCGTAAAACTCCCGCCAATGGCAAGGGAAATGTGGCCTGGGGAACTGGAGATACTCCAATTGGGGAGATGTTGCAATTGATGAAGAAAAAGAAATTCGCTTTCCCAGCCACGATCGAACTGGAATACCAAATACCTAACGGATCAAATGCAGTTACAGAGGTTCAGCGTTGCTTGGAATTTTGCCGTGAGGCATTGAAATAAGAAAGGGGTTTACCCCTTTTTTTTATGCCCAAACCCTATTCATGCCCTTCAGGCATCATTTCCCCAGCATTCACTGCGAAAGGGAGCCGATTGGATTTGGGAGGAATGGGGCAAGTAGCAAACTCCGTGTAGGCACAAGGAGGATTGTATGCATAATTAAAATCAAGCGTAGTCATTCCTTTACCATCGGGAGGATTTACGTACAGGTAGCGACCTGTGGGATAGGTTTCCAAGGCAGATGTCTCGTCGGAAAAAATGACAAAAAGCTTCCCCAGCTCATCCAAGACAAGGAGTTCAAATTTTTGTCCTTCTCGTTCAAACTGTAAAACACCGATCACTTTCCAAGTGATGAGTTGCCCCAATACATTTGGGATTTCAAGGGTTTGATTGAATCTAGGCACTAACTTCGCAGTGTAGCGGTAGGCTGGATTGTAGTCAAAAGTGGGTGTAGGAGTAAATTTTTTAAGATTCGGATGATTCAAGTCGCGCAATCTAAGTGCAAAATTCCCGCCACGCTGAATGATGGTCCACTTGAAATTCTTGTAATAAATCCCTCCTCCAGTGCCATAGGCAATGGGGTACACCAGGATCCTCTTAGACAGTGTGGCGTTAGACATTGTCTGAGGGGACGATTCGGTAGGTTCAAACCAAACCGAGTCTTGTCCAAATTCAAACTTGCCAAGCGTGGCTGTCCCAGAATTTTTGGCAAAGCCAAGGGTAATCGAATTCACCTCTTCCAAATAGGGAGAATTCGCCTCCATCCAATACAAACCCAGCAAATTGAGCCATCCATCTTCTCCAGTCAACTCTGCTTGTCTTTTGAGTTTCCACTGCGCAAACTCCAATTCTTGAGCAAGTGAAATACTTACAAAAGCAAGCCAAATCGGAAGAATAAGGGAATACTTCATTCAGCGTTTTATTTTTAAGTAATACTTAATTTAATAATATACAATTAATTAGTATTCAATAGTTTAAATACTTATAAAATAGTTGCTACTTTTTGAATTCGACGCAAGGCTTCTTCCAACTCTTCTTCTTTTTTGGCAAAGCAAAATCGAAGCACTTGATGGTCTAGGCCATTTGCATAAAACACAGATACCGGAATACAGGCCACCTTGAGTTGCCGAGTCATCTGCTCAGCGATCAACACATCGGGTTTTTTGCTGAGATGGGCATAGGATACCAACTGAAAGAAACTTCCCTGGCTTGCTTGAAAGGTAAATGGAGCGGATTTCAAGCCTTCTACAAACAAATCCCTTTTCTTTTGGTAAAAGGTTGGTAAGTCTAAATAATGCTGGGGATTTTCTAAATACTCCGCTAAAGCATATTGTATCGGAGTAACCGTGCTAAAGGTCAAGTACTGATGGATTTTCCGAAATTCCAGACTCAAGGGTTTTGGTGCGATGCAATAGCCTATTTTCCAACCGGTGACATGAAACGTCTTTCCAAAAGAGCCACAAACAAAGGTATGCTCACGTAAAATGGGATGTGCACCCAAGGAAATATGGATTCTGCCATCAAATAAGATGTGTTCATACACTTCATCACTAATTACAAAAATGCCTGTCTTGGAAACGAGAGAAGCCAATTGCTCCACATCCTCCCTACTCCACACATGCCCACTCGGATTATGTGGGCTATTTACTACGATGGCACGGGTCTTGGAAGTGACATTGGAGGCTACTAACTCCCAATCCACTGAAAAATCTGCAGGATTTAGGGGTACAAAAACGGGAATTCCTCCATTTAAGTGAATTGCAGGAACATAACTATCATAGGCAGGTTCCAAGACAATCACCTCATCTCCCGGCCGGACCACAGCGGTAAACGCCGCAAAAAGTGCTTCTGTGGCTCCAGAAACAATAGTTACCTCTGATTCTGGGTCTGGAAAATTGCCTTGGGTAAGTTGAGTCTTTTTGGCCAAGACTAGCTTTAACTCAGAAACACCTGACATGGGCGCATATTGATTCATTCCTTCTCGGGTATACTTGGCCACCAATTCCAATAAGACAGGATCCGAACCGAAGCCAGGAAATCCCTGAGCAAGGTTAATTGCATTTTCCTCCTGCGCCATCCGAGACATGGTGGTAAAGATGGTCGTTCCGACCTGAGGAAGTTTTGAAATCAAAGACATTTGATTTACTTAGTTGAGTTTCTACTTGTCAAGAAAGGAATTTTTTTCAAATTTGAGAAGTAAAGCGCTAATCACCATGAAATTCCAAATCCTTCTAGTTGCACTTCTTGGCACCTTACTCTTCGCTTGCTCGGTTGAATCTCCTGAGGATCCTCTAGATGTTTACCGAAACATTGCCTACACTGCTCTGAGTTCTTCACAAAAATCTTCGATTCTTGGAGATTGGAAAGAAGCGGAAGTTGGTGCCTGGACCAATGGCAACTATGTAGTGGTATTCAAAACAAAAGACAATGCGGGGCCTATTCGGGTGGTGGTAGATCCTGTAAATGGTAGGGTAGTCGAGATTTTAACCTAATTCGGCACAGACCAACCCTCCATGCTTGACTCACAAAACCCTGCAAAACCAATAATTCTGCCTCAAATCAATTGCGATCTTGGTGAGGGCGTAGCCTGGGAGGAGCAAATTTTTCCTTTTGTAGATGTAGCCAGTTTGGCTTGCGGGGGGCATTTTGGTACGCAGGAGAGCTTGGATGCTTCCTTAGCCTTGGCTATCAAATACGAAAAAAAAGTGGGAGCACATCCCTCCTATCCAGATCGAAAAAATTTTGGGAGAGTTTCAATTTCCATTCCCTTTGGAGAATTGATCGAATCCATTCGGCAACAAATTGAATGGTTTGAGGCGAGCGCCAGTACCCATAATTTAACTCTGGATCACATTAAGTTTCACGGAGCGCTTTACAATGACGCAGCAAAAGATTCAAATTTAGCCCATCTGTTGACTAATTTTTTAAAAGAAAATTATCCCGAAACACCCTTGCTGGTTCCCCCACATTCTCAGTTGGAGAAACGAGCACAGGAAAAGGGCCTATTGATCCGACTTGAAGTATTTGCGGACAGAGCCTACACAGCAGATTACCTGCTTAGTTCAAGAAGCGTACAAGGATCTTTGCTTAAGGATTTGGTCTCAGTTGAACCACAAGTCAAGCGCTTGCTTTTTGAAGGGCAGTTGTTGAGTATGGAGGGTGTTCAATTGCCTATCCAAGCAGATACGCTATGCTTTCATGGAGATAATCCAGGTATCGTTGATTTTTTACCCATTCTTAGAAAGCGCTATTGGACATGATTCCTCACTATCAAATCCTTAGCCCAACTCTAGGGGAATTAGTATGGGAAAACCAGCCATCAGATGAATTGCTTGGATACCAATTGGCATATTTGAATCATATTCAAATTAATTTCTCAAATACCTTAGTGGAAGCCCGTCAGGGTTTTACACGGATTAGTTTGGTTTGGAGAAATCTCAAAAACCAACGGGAGTTTTTAACCCATATAGAGCACCTCAAGCTGACGCCAATGGAGTTATCCAATGCAATCTGGCAGGTTCCTGTATGCTATGACCCAGACCTTGGTCAAGACCTATACTCCCTTGCTGAAGCCAAAAACCTAGCCCTAGCAGAACTCATTCAACTCCATTCAGAACCGGTGTACCGAATTCATTTTTTTGGATTTTTGCCAGGGTTCTTTTATTTGAATGGACTTTCCCAAAGGCTCCATACTCCACGAAAAAGCGTTCCCCTACTCGCTGTGCCTCCTGGTTCTGTAGCTATCGGGGGAAGCCAAACGGGCATCTACCCCATGCAAAGTCCTGGAGGTTGGCACATTATCGGTAGAAGTCCCATCAGTTTTTTTGATATCAAGCAGCCAATCCCTGTTTGGGCGAAGCCAGGGGATCAGATACAATTTGAACCCATCAGCACATCTCAATTTCAGAACTGGAAGGAGACTTACCCTAAACTCATCCGAACATGAGTCAACTTCTTGGAAAAGCGACACTACTGCGCTGCCCTCCTGGCACTTCCTTACAGGATGAGGGACGACTTTCTGGAGCCCAATACGGCATTCCTACCTCAGGAGCAATGGATCAAAAGAGTTTCCACTGGGCAAACCACATCCTTCAAAACACTGGAAAACCTGTGGCCTTGGAAATGGCTCAACCTGGTCTACGAATTCAATTTGACCAAGCATGTCAAATCTCTGTGGCGGGAGCAAAAGTGCTGGCTTCGCTTAATCAAACTCCACTTTCCAATACAAGTTTAATTTTCATTAAAGCTGGAGACATCCTTGAAATTGGGACATTCCTGTCCGGTAGCCGTTTGTATCTCTGCATTCAAGGAGGGTTTCAGGTAGAACGCTACCTTGGGTCGGGGAGCGATTTTGAATCGGTCAGCTCTACTTCCAAACGAAGTACCAACGAGATCTTGTCCTATGTCGCATTTTCGCAAACGAATTCACTTAGGGCCAAACCTAAGTGGGAAACTTCTTGGTTTGAATCTCCTGAAATTGAAGCCTATCGGGGTGCTGATTGGGAACTTTTGTCTTCAGCGCAACAAGAATTAATTGGTTCCAAGACCTTTCACCTCTCCAAGCTCAACAATCGAATGGGAATACAGTTGGAAGAACTTGTTCCCAACCAACTGGAGGAATTACCCACCAATCCAGTTTTTCCAGGGACCGTGCAGTTGACACCTGGGGGAAAAATGATTGTATTGATGCGGGATGCAGGGGTAACAGGCGGATATCCACGAATTCTGCACCTGACCGAAGAAGGGCAATCCAAACTGGCCCAGAAAAGAGCAGGAGATCCCATTCGTTTTCAACTTCTTGAGACAATTACGGGTTAATTCAACCAAATAAAAGCCAAGAATTGTTGAGGTTTCGCAGAAAGTAAATTACCTTGATGACTTCAGTTTATCCCAAAATTCCTCGCCATGAACGCTACACTTACCCAAAAAATAATTGCACAGGGCAAGCAGGTTGCTGCCATTCAACAGCAGTTGGAAAGTTTCAAGCAAGGTTTCCCTTTTTTGCGTTTGGTTGGCCCAGCCACCCCTGCTAGAGGAATACAGGTTTGGGAAGAAAAGCAAGTGCAGCATTACCAAAGTTATTTTGCCAGTAAGGCTCCTGAATTGGATATTGTCAAGTTTGTTCCTGCCTCTGGTGCCGCCAGTCGCATGTTTAAAGATCTTTTCTCTTTTTTAGAAACGGACGGAGATTTGGCAAAGGATGGCTTCACCCTGAAGTTTATTGAGAACCTCCAGCAATTTGCCTTTTACCAGGACTTGGATGCTGCACTTCAACAAGAAGGCGAATCCATTGCCAGTTTGCTGGAAAAAAAGGAATACAAAAAATTGGTGGCAGCATTGCTTACAGAAACAGGCTTGAATTATGGCAATCTACCGAAAGGGCTGTTAAAGTTCCACGCCTATGGAGATGCAAACCGCTGCCCAGCAGAAGAGCATTTAATTGAAGGAATCCAGTATGGAGTAGGCAAAAACAAGCAGGTGCACATTCATTTCACGGTATCGCCTGAGCATGAAGAAGGCTTCGTCAAGGAAATAAATCAGCACCTACCTAGACTTCAGGAGCAAACTGGATTGGTATTTTCTGTGAGTTATTCCCATCAAAAGAAATCTACAGACACCATCGCTGTAGATGAATCAAATGAACCCTTCCTAGAAGAAGATGGAAGCTTGTTGTTTAGACCGGCAGGTCACGGCGCTTTACTTGAGAATCTAAATGAGGTAGCTGCGGACCTAATTTTTATCAAAAACATAGACAATGTGGTTCCTGACAGGCTAAAGCCAGTTACAAAATCATACAAAATGGCCCTTGCAGGCTTGTTGTTGGAAGTACAATCTCGTGTATTTGAGGCATTGAAAGCACTTGAAGAAGTGACTTCCCAGTCGGTAAGTAAAGCGCAAGAAGTATATGTCTCGGAATTGGGAGGAATCATTCCTGAAACTATCCAAAATGCCAGTTTAAACGAGCAAGCTGCATTTTTTCAAGCCAAACTGAATCGTCCAATCCGGGTTTGTGGCATGGTAAAAAACACCGGCGAACCTGGAGGAGGACCTTTTTGGATTCAGGAAAATGACGACACCCAATCCCTTCAAATCTTAGAAACCGCTCAAATTGATCTAAATGATCCCCAGTCCAAACAGTATTTTAAAGCATCCACCCATTTCAATCCGGTGGATTTGATTTGTGGAACGCGCGATTACCGAGGTCAGGCCTTTGATTTGCTTCACTTCCGCGACATGAATACTGGGTTTATTACCGAAAAGTCAAAAAGTGGAAAGGTGCTAAAAGCCTTGGAACTCCCTGGCTTGTGGAATGGGGCTATGGCAAACTGGAACACCCTGTTTGTGGAGGTTCCCCTACTCACTTTTAACCCTGTAAAAACCATTAACGACCTACTAAGGGAAGAACACCGAGCTTAAGAATCCTCCTCACTCAAGAGGTCAATAAAATCCCTTTTGGATTTGCTCTGCTAGGTAGGCTTTGAGTTCATTCCCCTCCTCAACCTTGATCTCTCCAGGGAGACCAAGAATAAAGCGAGCCAAACCAGGCAGGTGCGGAATCTCCCCTTCAAAATAGTAGTGATTTCGATTTTTGATTTGAATAAAGGGTCTGGCAGTGGGATACTCCTCTACCATCAACTGGTAGGCTTTCTTGCTGAGCTTTAATCTAATGTATATTTTCCCCTTTCCTGTAAAGCCAAACAAGGCTTGCTCTGGAAGTTCATGTAACGATTCAAACTTCCAACCTTCAGAAGCAATTACCACCTCTCCCATTCGTTCTAGTTTAAACATCTTCATGGTTTGACTTTCTGGTTCAAATGCATGTACATGTTCGTAATCTGAGGTAAATCCAACTGGTTCTACGAGGCGATCTGAAACCGTATCGCTACGCAAGGAATAGTAATCCTTGATCCAAACTTGCTTCTTTTGGGTGATTCCTTGAGCAATTAGGTCTACCATTCGCCCAAGGTTAGCCTTAAATAGGTCTTCTGTACTCAGTTGCACTTCCGATTGGAGGTTGAGTTTTTGAACTACCGCATCTTTTAGCGCATTTCCTTTTCCCTGCGTTTCCAAGAGCGTGCTGAGCCACTGATTTTCCTCAGCAGAAAAAGTAGTGTTGCTGCTAGGTTTGGGAAGATATTCCGGGCGCTCCTGGATTTTGTACTTGCTAAATTCCTTCACCACCACAAATCCCAAGGCTTCTAATAGTTTGAAGTACCTGTAAATCGTCCGTTCGTCAGTTTGCAACAATTCCGCAAGTCGGTGAACTGGCTTGCCAATGGTGCCTTGCAAGAGGTTGATTAACTTGAATACCCGTAAAATCTTTTGCTGCTCAATAGGACTAGATTTGGCCATGGTGTTTTTGACTATTAGTGTCCAAAAATAAGAGGATGGAAATTATCAAACTAAATTTTGACACTATTTGTCAATTTATCTGAGATAAAAATAAAGGTCTCAATCCACTAATGAATTGAGACCAAGAATGAAGTTGATAGGAATAAAAACCTTCTAGGAAATATCCCTACTTGTTGATCGTAAGAGTAGTACCCGCAACAGAAGTGCTATAAACATCTAAAGGTGAGCCGGCTGGGCCTTGAACAACTTTTCCGGCGGTATCAAAAATGGAATTGTGACAGGTACAAGTGAATCGGCTATTCGTAAATGACCAACTATCGAAACAACCGGAGTGGGTACATACCGAGGACAAAGCCACGTAAGTACCATTGAGATTTGCTACCAAAGTTTTTGCAGAAGTGATTAACAACCATCCTCCAGAAGCCGCTAGCTTATTTTGGATATTCAGATTAACCTGTACCGAATTTCCAGAAATTGTAATCCCATTGGGAGTGGTTGAATTAGGTGGCGTAGGAGTGGTATCGTCGGGTTCCTCAGAACTTACACAAGACGTAAAAAAGGCGACGCCGAAAGTACTTAGTACGGTAGCTAAACCTGCTTTTTCCAAAAATTGTCTTCTAGATTCAGAAAGACTACCCGATTGTAAAAATTGATCTTTTTTCATTTCAAATTGATTTAGATGAACTTGTAATTCACAAGTAATCAACTCTTTTGAAAAGAAAAGGTTCTATTTTTTTTTAAAAATGCTTGGGCTTGAGAATTTCGCTTACCACGACAGCATCCCGAAAAGATTTGGGGTTCTTCAACAACTCGGCATAAGGATTTCGCGCTTCCTGGGGAAGTTCATAAATTTTTGGCCGAGCAGCGAGCGTAGGATCGATAGTAGGTTCGGTTTCCGCATAAAACTTCTGCCGTGAATTTCTTCTCGAACTTTCCGCTTCTACATCTACCCCTTCAGCAACTACAACTTCCTGTTGTGGCAGGGGTAGCGGTTTATTTTGAGTTGATGAAGTAGATACAGGCTTCTCTGTCCGGGCAGGTGGTGCTTCCACCACTACCTCAGGTATTTTTGGCTCTTGGCTTTCACGAATCTCCCGCAGTAATTCTTCAAAAGTAAACCCTTTTTGAGGAGCCTCAGGGGTTGGATTATCAACATCCGGGAGGGATTCAGGTTTCTTTTTTGAACTTGCCCGATATAGAAAATAAGCCACAATGGCTACGACATAGATGATTTGTCCGAGTTCCATGAAGTTAAGGTACTCCAAAAAGTTGTAATTGCGAATTGCATCTATTTATTCTAAAAGGAACCCTTTCGATTTTCTTTTGAAAATAGCTGCTATTCCCAGGTTTTTTTTGCCAAATTCCTAGAATCAAGCTATTTTGAACCCTTATTCCCAATAAAAATTAGTAATGCTACTTAGTAAGCTGGAAATCAAAGGATTCAAGAGTTTCGGAGACAAAATGGTCATCCATTTTGACAAAGGCATTACAGGTGTGGTGGGTCCTAATGGCTGTGGCAAATCCAATGTTGTGGATGCAATCCGTTGGGTTTTGGGTGAACAGAAATCACGAATGCTTCGCTCTGATAAAATGGAGAACGTGATTTTTAACGGTACCAAAAATAGAAAGCCAACCAACCTTGCAGAGGTGTCTCTCACCTTTGAAAACACAAAAAACCTACTTCCCACCGAATACACGCATGTGACCATCACAAGAAGGTACTACCGCAGTGGGGAAAGTGAATACCAGATCAATGGGGTTACCTGCCGACTCAAGGACATCACCAATTTATTTTTAGATACAGGCATCAACTCCAATTCCTATGCGATCATTGAACTCAAAATGATCGATGAATTGCTCAACGACAAGAATAACTCCCGTCGTGAGCTTTTTGAAGAAGCCGCTGGGATCTCCAAGTTTAAAAATCGAAAGCGTGAGACCCTCCGCAAACTAGAGGACACCGATGCCGACTTGGCTCGGGTGGAAGACCTACTTTTTGAAATCGATAAAAACCTCAAGTCTTTAGAAAAGCAAGCCAAGCAGGCATCCAAATACTTCGAAATAAAGGCCGAATACAGAGTAGCTAGCATTAACCTAGCCAAGAAATCTTTGGAGCAACTTCAACTTGCCCTAGTAGATTCCCAAAGCAAAATCCAACAAGAATCTGACCACAAGCTGGAGATTCAAACCCAAATTGTGGATCTAGAGGCGCAATTGAGTGCGGCTAAGGCGGATTTGATTGGAAAAGAAAAGTTGCTCGCCTCCAGACAAAAGGCCCTAAACGAGCAGGTCAACAAAATCAGGACTTTTGAATCAGATAAAAAAATAAAAAATGAGCGCCTCCGGTTTTTAGAGGATAGATCCCAGGCGCTTCGTGAACAAATTGATCAGGATCGCAAATCCAATGAGCGTGCTGCTTTTGCAATTCGATCCCTTGAACAAGAGAAGGAAGCTGCAGAGAAAATTTTAGCAGAGAAAGAAGTGCTAGTTGCCCAGTTACGAGAAGCCTTTGACCTTCAAAAAACTGCTACCTCAGAAACGCAAGAGCAGCACAAGGAACTCAGTCAGCAAGTTTCACAAATCAAAGAGCGCGTTTACCAAGCGGGTAAAGAGGTTGAAATCAAGCAAATTCAATGGTCTACCCTCAAGCAAGAATTAGAGCGAACCTCCTCTGACGATAGTTCACAGGAAGCTAGTCTAGCGGATTTTGAACATAACTTGACTCGGATCAAGTCTCAACTCGATGAGGCACAGCAGGCTTTTGATCAACTCAAACAAAAACAGGAGGAGCAAGATCAAAAAGTTGAAGAGACCAGCCGGATTGTTGAAATGATCCGAGAGGAATTGACTCAGGTTTCTCGTAAACTGGATTCGAAGACGAACGAATTTAACTTGACCAAATCATTAGTTGAAAACCTTGAGGGCTTTCCTGAAGCCATCAAGTTTTTAAAGAAGAATTCAAGTTGGGGCAAGGATGTTCCTCTCCTCTCCGATCTTCTCACTACCGATGAAAAGTACCGGGTCACCATCGAAAATTACCTGGAAAATTACCTCAATTATTACGTTGTAGATACTGAGGCTGAAGCTATAGCTGCTATCCAATTGCTCAGTGATGCAGCTAGAGGAAAAGCCAACTTTTTTATATTAGCTCATTTCGAACATTTTTCCCCAAGTCAATCACAGATTTTCCCAAATGCCATTGCGGCCACAGAAATCATCGAGTTTGATGTCAAATACAGCCGTCTAATTAACTTCATTTTGGACAATGTCTACATTGTTCAAGGCGAGTACCAAGATTTTCCAAGCCAAAAAGAAGGTGTTTTTCTTTCCGAATCAGGGAAGTACATCAAGAAGAAATTTTCCCTATCCGGGGGTTCTGTAGGTTTGTTTGAAGGCAAGCGAATCGGTAGGGCCAAAAACCTAGAAAAGTTAGAGAAGGAAATTAAGGAGCTCAATAAAAAAGTGAGCACCTCTCGGGCCAACTTAGATCAAAAGTTAGGGGAATTGACCAAACTGAAGGAGTTGAGTTACAAAAAGGCCTTGGAAGAAAGTCAGGCCAAATTGCAGGCAATGAATTCCGAGTACATCTCCGTTCGCACCAAAAAAGAACAACTTTCAGAATTACTTACTTCCAATGCCACCAAGCGGGAAGATATCTTGGCACGAATTGCCAGTTTAGAAGAAAGTTTGGAACAAATCCAACCCCTACTTACCAAAGAAAAAGCCCTTTTTGAGGAGTTAAATAAACAACTGTTGGTGGTGACTGAGGAGTTGGACATAGCCAATAAGTTGCTTGCAGAAAAATCTCAACTTTTTAACCAAGAAAATATTACTTACATCCAGCAATTGAACCGTGTGAATAATGCAGTTCAGGAAATTGAATTTAAGCAAAGTGCTTTTGAAAGTTCAAAGGAGCGAATCGAAAAATCCCAAGAAGAACTGGCTCAATGGGACACAGAAATCAAGTCGCTTCTGGACAATAATGAAGTAAAGGACGAGGAGTTGATCGCGCTGTACACCGAAAAGGAGGACATTGAATTGGGGGTG
>JACCDW010008722.1_pt1 | contig 14349 bp, 17 predicted proteins | sample 7449781 | NCBI WGS metagenome assembly JACCDW01 (sample SAMN15323449, study PRJNA562643) | freshwater metagenome | isolation source: river surface water | place: USA:Blue River Watershed | collected 2017-08-18
ATTATTTTGTTTATTTTAGACATTGAAATAAACAATCAATTTCATTTTTATTTATCACTGACAACAACGGTTTTGTATTTGTACTGAATACGTACACCATCGCGTTCAACCGTGACCGGATCCTTGACACGCTTTGCTAAATAACTAAACGATTTGCCACTGGATCCTCGGGTCGTTTCGCGAATGGTAATACGTAAGGTGCATTGTCCTTTGATTTTTGACTCGCGGCAAACACGACTGGCTGCTTTTCGTGCAGCTCCTGCTGGAGTTCGTGAGATGTAACGACCTTCTACATTTTCCTTTCCTTTTATGTGCCCGGTTGTGGTAGAGACTTCTACGACTGTAAAGGAACGATAAGATGACATACTTTATTTAAAAGTAAAAAGTAAAAAATAAAATTGATTTTTGTCGTTTAAAAAAGTTACTTTTTAAACAGATATACGCAAAGGAGGGTAAGATGTCGATCGAATATGTTATCACACGTTTGAATCATGCATTCTTGGGTCTTGTCACCAAACGATTGAGCCGACACGATGTTCGTTTAATCCAAGAACAAGCCATGGACGATTACCAAGCATGGGTAAACCGAATTTCAGATGATGAGAAAAATAATGTGATGTTGTTCAATAACCAAATCAATCAAATCTTGTTGTCAATGCAGTAAAAATATGAGGATTATATGAAATAAAAATAAATTATATAAACTATATAATTTATCTTAAATATCGCTTATAAAATTGATTTTTTAAACATTCTTTCCAAATAAATCTAAACATACAGATATGGGCGAAAACTTTCAAGAAGAAATGCGCGTTTTTGCACAACGCATTGCCTCTGGCGAACTTCCTCCGCGATCAGGTGGTTACTCGGGAATCAATTCGTTTGCCGCGTCTTCTCCCGAGTTCAACGCAGTGATGAACGAGCTCGTTATCCAAATTCGGGAAATGAACGGCCGCATTCTTCTCCAAGAACCGTTCCGCGTGATGTGGAGCGTGGACACAGGCGCAGCAGTCGACACTGTCTTCACCGCGTGCATCCGATCCCACTTTCCGAACCGTTTCCACGTGTACTTTGACTTCGTGGGAGGCATTTCGCGAAACTACCTCACGCTGATGTTGCCGATGATCACGGCGCTCATTGCCAACGGCACCTTCCGAATGAACAATGGACCGTTCAACGAAGAGGAGTGGCGCAGAGAGTCCATTCAACGAATCACCTCGATTCGGCAGCGAGACCTCGAACGCCTTCAGGAGTATGACCAATAAATATAGAAATAAACAGAGAAAATAGGTAAAAAACATAAATTATATAGTGTACTATATAATTTTATTACTCGTTCCGTAACAGCACTGTCATTTCATTCTTGTATTCGTGATTTCGTTTGTCATCTGAAAGATCGTTGATTTCGAGAAGCTTTTTCTGTGCTTGTGTTGTTTTGATATCCAAACGATTCATTTCAAATGCATCCTTTTCGATTCGTTTGTCTTCTTCTATTTTTTTCAGTATCGAGTCGTACACATCTCTGCAAACGGTTTTTATAGGAACCGACACCAAACTGGTAAAATGGCGGATATCATTGTCTTCAGCCACTTGGTTTGACGCATCAAAATACTTGAATCGTTTTCTTGCAGGGTCGGTGCAACACAGTAAAAGCTTGTCTTTGCCTTCTTGGTCTACGGTTTTAATAATATGGTCGACACATAACTTGGCGATACCTCTTTGACCCAGCCAAAAATGTTTTTCGACGATAGAAGGATCGAGGGACATAATTCGTTCCGGGTCGACCTGTTTTTTGTATTCTTCGTGGTTGGCGAGGACGCTTTGAAGATTATTGTTGCTTCCCTTGATGTTGGTGGTGGTTGTGTTAGAGACACTAGTGGGCTTTTCCATTGCCTTCTCGAGAAGAGAAGAAAGATTGTCGCGCTCTTTTTCACGTTCTTTTTGTAGAAGGGATGAAAGGTTGTCGCGCTCTTTTTCAATACATTCCTTTTGAATGCGAAGAGTAGCGATTTCATTGAGATAATGTTCGATTTCTCGTTTTACAAGAATATCTAATTCAACATATTTACATGTTTTTAAATGTCGTGACAGATCTGTTTTTTTAATTGTTTTATAGTCACATTTTGCAGAGTTGCATTTATACTCTTTTATATCTTCCATTAAAGATTTACATATGTGTTTCTTTAACGTATATTTTGTGGAATATACTTTTTCACATTTTTCGCATTTATGGTCCATTTTATATTATATAGGATTTTTATTTTAAATGTGCATTTTGTGCGTTTTTTGTATAAATTTTTGGTAAATTATTATAAATTTTGGTAAATTATGCTCAAATTAAGAAAATTTTTCTTACATTTTTCTTAACAATTTTTGATAAAAATCTGTTTTTACATTTCTTCCTTAGAAACAGTTTCTTTTAAAAAAATAGAAATAAATCATACCTTATTTTTATAATTTCATCTACACACACACAATTATACAAATGTGTGTGTGTGTGTGTGTGTGTAGATGAAAAATGTTAATGTTACTATATCTTTGATTTTAAATTAATTATTCTTTTTCTTCTAAATTGTCTAACGCGATCTTTACGCCTTCTGCTTTGTCTACTAAGTAGGTTGGGTCATAATCACGAAAGATATCTTCCCAACTATCACAGCCGTGATATCTGTATATTAAATCAAATATGTGGTGTTCATGTTTACAAATTAACCAATACAACTGTAATAGTTGTTTTTTCTCATCTCTTGTCATATTATCCCCCTTTTCAAGTTTTTCCAGTATATCTTTTACGTCATCCATTCATTTATTTATTATATATAAATAAATGAGTAACGAATTCGTTCCGATTCCTAAAGAACATAATGTCGTCAAATCAATCTACGGTAATCATCGCCGTACATCTCCCTACGGAACATCAGCCTTTCTCAAAATTTTAAATACACCTTCTCCCCTTCCTGAATTAAACGAATTTTTGCAAAAAAAGAAAGAAGAATTTTTAATCCTTCAAGAACAAATTTACAATGTACGAAAACAACGGTTTTCGAAACTAATCGACGATCTTGAGATGTGTGATACTGCTGAAGAATTGGAAAAAATTATTTATCCTAGCAAAAAGATCAGAAATTACTTTTTATACAGAATCTGGCTCAATCCGTGGATGTCTCCTGATACGTTCACGTATTTTAACAACAATCGTAATTTTTGGCGTTTTTTCAGAGCAACTCCGGAAAACGATGGATTCGAACATGTAATCAAAGACCTTGTTAAAGAGATTGATAGTATCCCTGATAAAAAGATAAAAAAAGATTTTCTACTCAACTGGGGGTATTTCCCTAATTATTTTGTGAATGAATATGGATGGAAAGACGATGATATCTACTCTGATAATAAATATTCAACAGAACTTAAAAAACTTATGGACGAAGTTGTGGATAAAATACAAAAAGCCTATCACATTGATTCGGAAGAGTTTAAAGAAGAAGGACTCTATCGGATTATCCCCGAAGGCTTTATTCTTTATCGAGCATTTGAAAAAACAAAAGACATGTGGGGGGATTTGCAAAATGGAATGTGGGCTGCTGTAAATGGATCCGATATCACTTTATACATCACCCCACAACTCACGTATAATGAAGAGTTTAAAGAGTATGAAAATAGCTCACATTATTATTGCGAAAAGATGAGGGATCTTGCTGTATTTCGTGTAAACCGAGACTTGAGACTTATCGATTTTTCTAACCGAGAGGCTATGGATGCTGTTTACAATAAAATGATGGAAAGTGATGAAAAATTGGCTGAAATTTTTGAACAAGGATATCTTCACGAGAGAGATAGTTTTAAACCTGAAGATCAGAAAGTGGCGACGTGGCTGTGTAAAAACGGATATGATGGATATATCGGCGAAACCGGCCTCGATTGGTTTCACGACGAAGTAATGATATGTAACCAAAGAGAAAATTTAAGTCTAGTTGAAGTATACAAAGGGAGCGATATTGGAATACCCATATGCGAAGAGCCTTATAAACAGTTTGATCTTGTATTGGAGTTGTTTTAAATTTATTCTGTATTCCCGATTAAAATTGAAATTTTTAATTATCTATGTACATAGATTCAAATTATTCAAGATTTATTCATAATGAACTCATTCACCATTACCAAACTCGTCGACCAGTCCACTGCATACAAGAACAGTGTGTTCTTACACCCCTCCTATCGATCCCTAGGATACCGCTACATTCGTGTAGTGTCGTACCACCCGTCTATTCTAGACGAAAAAGATGATAAACAATATACCGACTATGTATTTGCTGTCCAATTTTCAAACGAATTGATTTCAACTAATCAAATTTCCTTTAACGCCGCCTCAAGACAATTCTTAAATTTTACTGAAGGTTCTTCCGTTCAGATTGAAAAATGCGACCTAAACGTTAATCAGGAAGAAAGCGTGTCATTTATCATCGAATTTCTCGCCAAGACAAAGAAAGAATTTGTAGTCGACGAAACCGTCGTCGAAGATCTCAAAAGATGTTTGAAGGGTATTCCCTTGGTGACCAACCATAAATATTTTTATTCAGACAAGGCGACCGACACCAAATTTGTAATCTACCTTACCGTAAAAGACAAGAAAAATATAGTGATCGGAGACGATACCCAACTTTTACTCACCGCTGCAAATCCCTTGATTAAAATCAAAACGGGTAGCGCCCTTTTCAAAGGAAACTTTAACTTTCAAGAAATGGGAATCGGAGGCTTGGACAAACAATTTGAAGTCATCTTTCGACGCGCGTTTGCCTCACGCGTCATCCCTGAAAAAGTCGCATCAGACTTGGGTATCAACCACGTCAGAGGTATTCTTTTATACGGTCTTCCTGGTTGCGGAAAGACTCTGATTGCTAGAAAAATGGGAAAAGTCCTTAACTGCGTAGAACCAAAGATTGTGAACGGTCCCAGTTTGTTGTCGAAATATGTTGGTGAATCGGAAGAAAATGTAAGAAAACTGTTTGCAGATGCCATTGCGGATAAAAACGGAGAACAGCTTCATCTGATCATTTGCGATGAGTTTGACGCCTTGGTAAAGAAGCGAGGATCGGGCGGAGACAATACAGGAACGGGTGACAAGATTGTGAATCAGTTTTTGACGATGATTGATGGACCGGAATCGTTGAATAACATTTTATTGATTTGTATGACCAACCGAAAGGACTTGATCGACGAAGCCATTCTACGTCCGGGACGTCTTGAGGTACAGATCGAGATTGGACTTCCTGATGAAAAGGGTCGTAAAGACATTTTGGCGATTCATACGTCGAAAATGCGCGGAAAGGGGTATATGGAGGATGTGGATTTGGGAGAGATTGCGCAAAAGTGTAAGAATTTTACGGGAGCAGAGCTTGAGTCTGTAGTAAAAACATCGGTTTCGTATGCGTTGGCGAGAGAGTTGGAGCGTACGGGATTTGGTTCGGAGAAAAAGGAGGAGGAGAATGTTAAGAATCACAGCAATAAAATCAATCCGGTGGTGACAGTTGCTGATTTTGAGAAGAGTTTGTCAGAGATTAAGCCACAGTTTGGTTCAAAGTCGGAGATCATCGAGACAATCTGTTCGAAGCCGTTTGAGAAGTATTCCGTGGATTATGCAAATACTTTTTGTGAGATTGAACAGAATATCAAGGTTTTGAAGGAGGGCAATAAGATGTCGGTGTTGATCACGGGTCCAAATCATATCGGAAAGACTACGATGGCGGCTCAGCTCGCGAATCAGTCGGGATATCATTGTGTAAAGTTTATTAATGCGGAAAGTTTGTTGAACAGTAACTCGAAAGATATTTTATTGAACGATTTGATCGAATCAGGTTTAAAGTCAGAATCTTGCTTGTTTGTACTTGATTCGGTTGAGAAATTGATTGAGTATTCTAAATTGGGCAATGTGTATAACAATAAAGTGTTGCAGATGATTTATATCCTTTTGGATAAGATTATTGATTCAAATCATCGATGTGCTATGATTCTAACATCTTCGAAGTCGGAGTTGTGTGATGCATTGGATCTGACACGTCTTGTTGATTATACCTATGAATTGGAAGATTGGAATGAGATTTCGCAGAAATTTCGAATGAGCAAGTTGATGTAAATTTATAAAACATATTTTATAACCATAAAATATGTTGAGAAGATAAATAAAAAATAAAATTGACTTTTATCGTTTATTTTTGTGGTAAAATTACACATTTAAATATGATCTCTATTACGATTGAGCAAGAACGACGTCTCCGTGCAGCTTATGCCCAAGACATTGTCGATATGGTTCGTGAAAAGATTCTCGAATCGATTTCTGCGTTTGAGGAAGAAGGCAAAGAAGGAGGCGAACACGATCCTTGGGATGAAGGTGTTAATGGCGTCGCGTGGCTTGAAAATGAACTTGACGAACCGCTTAATGAGATGCTTATACCGCTTCTTGTTCCTAATCGTTTTCAGACGGTTTCGCAAGTTCAGCAGTTTCTCGCAACTCTTCCGTCCAACCTTTTACTCCAGTTGATGAATGGACTCGTCGAAGATTATGAAGACGAAGGATTTGACCAATATACCGAACAATTCTGTTTTAGCGATTAAATTATATAAACCAAATACGAAAGAATAAATAAACATATATAATTATTTTAGATATAATCTAAAATAAAGTTATGACACGTTCTAAGTCCCGTTCTCCTCGTAAAAAATCTATTCAAAAAACGTCCCTTCAATTAACATCGACTGGTGATATCATACCTCTAAATGAGTTGTTTGAAGGAAAGCCTTTTTTTAGAAAGTATTTTAACTATTCTCTTTTCGATGGAATAAGTGTAGAGAATTTGATCTATCGAATGTTACATATGATGGGAGACAGAAAACACAAAAATATTGTCGACGTTTATCGTGTCACTGATGAATACGTTGATATGGAGTTGGTGGATTATGTAAAAAATCGAAAAACGTTGAAAAAAGTAATGAAGGATGTGAAGTCATTTTTACAGAAAAATAATATTGTCTATGTGGATTGGAAACCAGATAATATTGGAGTTGATCAAAACGGACAGTTGAAGTTGTATGACTTTGACGGAAGCGGTATTTTCAACAGCGACGGAGAATGGGTGTTTGAAGCACCCGATCTTTACGCAAAGCGAAATGCTCCAAAGGGATACGCACCAAAGGAGATTGATGACTGGACATTTAAGACATATTTACGGACAAAATAAGGGAGATATAAAAATGAATTTATCATTGTATTGTTTGAGTGAAATCACTTACAAGAATATGAGTACAACGAACGATAACGTCATCTCAACGTTGCGTGAAGAGCAAAAGCGATTGGCGGAGCGTATGCGTGAAATTGATCGAATGATTAAAGAAAAGGAAAAAGAGAATCGCGTGGAAAGAATAAAGTATATTCTCACCAATCCGATTGACGATGAGGATTATATGTATGTGTTGAAAAACTATTCAGTGTTTTACAAGTTGTTGTTGAATGTATTGGGAGGAATTTCATATGAATTGGATCGCAAGTGTGCCGATGTGATTGTAGATGATATTATTTACAAATATAAAAAATCACGATCGTTTATCGATTGGTTGGACACTGTTATTTTTAACGCCATATGGGATTTTTCACGAAAGAAAGATGCAGAGGAGTATATCTTTACACATAAAGATAAGATTTCCGATTTCATTGAACAAAAGATTAACCCTATTCTATTTTAGAGATATTTTTAGATATTTTATATCTAAAATTAAATAAAATAATACAAAATATAAAATGTCGTCACAACAACAAGCACGTATACAACAAGCGAGAGAAGAACAACATAACGAATGGAGGCAGAAAAAAGCAGCACAAGCTGCAGAAAGCGCTCAGCAACAACAACAAGAAATGGCAATGCAATTTAAAAATGCTTTTTTTGAGGAATGGGTGGCCAGTCAACCTGACTGTAGAAAGTGTTATGAAGATTTTGAAGAATTTTTGCGTGAAAGGGGTGATGAGTTGTACGCTTACTATCAAGTATTCGGTCCACAACATGTTAGAACCCAGTTGTTACAAAAAAGAAACGAAAGACTCCAAACATTACCTGGGTATATTGAAAGTGTAAGACAAGATGATCAAAGACAATATAAAGAAGTTGCAAAATTTGAAAACCAATATGATTTATATGAAAGAGAACAAGAAAAAAAGTGGAAAATCTTTTCAAGAATTGCTGAGTTAGAAACTAAGAGTAGATATGATGGAATTGCGCTCAAAGAACAAGAAGAACTTGAACGTCTTCGTGAAGAATACGAAATTCTTAAACAAAAAACCGATAGTTTTGAGGCTTTTTCGGCAGCATCTGCATCTGCTGGACACCCCGCTTTTCGTTTTTCCATTCCCAAAAAGGCTAAGAAAAGTGGTAAGAAGGCTAAGAAAAGTGGTAAGAAGTCTAAGAAAAGCGTGAAGAAGTCTAAGAAAAGTGGTAAAAAGGCTAAGAAATCTTTAAGAAAAGCGAGAAAATAAAATTGATTTTGTCGTTTATATTTTGATAAATGTACATATACGAATTATACTATGCAATTTTCTGAAGAGTACAAGCAAGCTGAACTTTTGGCTACCGTTCTTAAAGCCAAGTTGGAAACGCTTTGTGATGAATACGAGGAGGTATATGACACAAAGAATTATAAGAACAAAAAAGAAAAGCTGGATACGATCAATCTCGAGATGGAAAACGTCAAAAAACAATATTCCGATCTCCGTCAAAAAATGGAACGAGAAGAGAGCCGTATGACGATTGAATACTGGAAGACATACCGAGGTGCGGTTACCAAAATTGATATGAAAAACGGGGATGTCGAACAGTTTCTTAAAAAGTACCGTGGTAATTTTACGGGAAAGAAAGATGAAAAAGAGGATGAAAAATTGTTGTCAATTGTCCAAATGAATACGTTGTCGGACATGTCAAAATATACGCTAAACCTGATCAAAGAAGATTTCGAAGACGCAGAGGAAGACGTAGAGTATTTTTCAGAGTTGCGTGAAAAGATTGAAAAGTGTTTATAAAAATGATTTTTATAAGGGTGAAAATAAGGAAGAATAAAATCGACAAGAATGATGTCACACTCTGTTCAATACACTCAATCTAACGTATCCGCATTTCTGCAAGAAATGGCAGAGATTTATGCGGATTCGGGAATGATGTATAACGAGACCAAACGTATCGATGGAAATGATATTATCAAAAAGACTCGCCTTCAATTGATTGAATGGATTTGTAATGGAATCGACGTAGCATCGTATATTAACAAACCAATTTACGAAAATGGAGAAACAGAATTGATGTTTACGTTTCGATGGGTACGTAGTCTAGATGTGATGTGCAATTGGTTTAAATTTCTTGTAGAGTTTGGAGGAAATCCTCTTCAAAATAATAAGAATGGGTTGGATGCGTATGAGATCGCGTTGTCTCGTTTCAAGGAAAATGGATTGGAAGAAGAGTTTGGTGATTTTATGAATGAAGTGGAAACAATTCGATGCGCGTAAGTGTATATAAAAATATAAAACCTCATATTATATGATTATATAATATGAAAATCCAGGAGGATACCAGAATTGAACTGATGACAACTCGATCTGCAATCGAATGCTCTGCCAACTGAGCTAATCCTCCTTTATATATTTATCATAATTCTTTAAATTTAAATTTTCTTACAGTTACAAAAAGGAAAAAAATGTGGACGTTTTTGAAATGGTATAGATGAGACAGGAAGCAAATTTATTAACGGTCATTTTAGTTTCCGTGTCATTTCTGAGTTGATTTATTTCATTTTGATTAACCAGCGAAGATGCTAATGTTTTGATTTCCTTTTTTGTATTACTTTCGTCTGGATCGTCATTTACTTTTTTATCATCTACACTTGATATCATTAAAGAAGGAGAAATCTCTGTCATAAAATAATCGGATGGAGAAGGAGTAGGTTTTGTAGGTAAACCGTATTTGAGCGAGATGGTTTTAATTGTATCACCATCCTTCACTACTGTGAGGACATCTTTTCCACCCAACATTTGTTTAATCGATGATGAAAAAAGTCCGTATCCAACGGTTAACCATAAAAAGACAAGATCGTTATTTCTTTTTGCGGAATCTGGTGTTTTTAATATTTTTAATAACAAGTCGTCGATGAGGTTTGAAATACGTCCAAGATCCGAATAGATTTGTGTTGAACTTTTTCCATTGCATTCGTAGCGAGTTTCTGGGAATGCTTTTCCCATTATACTTTCATACATTTGAATTAGGCCGGTATCAAATACAGCGTCGCGAACGTTTTGACACAAGTCAAGTTCAATTTTGAGAGCACTTTTAGGAGTAGGAGTCGGTGTGTTAGTATTTTTAATTTCTTTATTTTCTTTTCGGGGTTCTCTTTTGTTTTCTTTATTTTCTTCAGTCTTTTGTTCTGTTTTTATATCTTTAATGTCTTTAATGTCCTTACGATTCCCCCCTCTAAAAAACATCATAAATATGGCAATTGCTGCGATAATCACAAGACCTATGATAAGGATGTTATAATTATACGAACTCTTTTTAGAAGAAGTGGATGACTTTGACTTTTTCATTTATTATACATTAAATATAATAATTTTACAATTTCGACTTTAATATCGGTTGCTGCGGTTTAAAATAATGAAGATGAAGTCTCTGAATCACCCTCTCGCAAATCTCTAATACATACATAATTTCATCCACGGTGATGGTTAACGCTGGTTCGACACGTATCGTTTTCGCATTGGCAAGTGTTCCTGCTACTAGGACATGATTCGCAAACATTTCTTTTGAAAACTCAACGCCAAATTGATTTTCCTCAAATTCGATGCCAATCATCATACCTATCCCACGTACATCTTTTAGAATCTTTGGATATTTTTCCGAAATACGTTTCAAGCCAAGCATAAACAAGTCTCCTTTTACCGCTGTTTCGGAGATAATATTCTCTTCAAGAATCACATGGATCGTTGCAATCGACGCAGAAAGAGCCAACGGGTTTCCTCCAAATGTAGTGGTGAGAACAAAGGGCTGTTCCACATATTTTTGCCATACCTCATCGGTTCCCACGCAAGCACCCACAGGCATAATACCACCTCCAAACGCTTTTCCGATCGCCATCAAATCGGGGCACACGTCAAAATGTTGACACGCCCACCATTTTCCGGTGCGTCCCATACCCGATTGAACTTCGTCAAAAACGAGAAGTACGCCGTGTTGATCGCAGAGTTCTCGTGCACGTTGGAGGTATTCCTTTGTACTCACATAGATACCGCCTTCACCTTGGATGGGTTCTACCATAAAGCACGCAAATTCCGAACCAGATTCAGAAAATACTTTTTCGAGGGTAGGAATATCATTTAAGGGGATATGTGTGGTATTGTAAAGTATGTTTTTAAAGGGTCCTCGAAAGGTTTCTTTATAAGTACACGCAAGTGAACCAAGTGTTTTTCCGTGAAATGCGTTGATGACCGCAAGTACTTTTTTACGTCCAGTAGCGAGGAAGGACAATTTCAAACAGGCTTCAACCGATTCGGTACCGCTGTTGGTGAAGAAGCATTTTCTCAATACGCGTTTGTGGTCACGAGGTGTGATCATACTGAGAAGGCGTGCACAGTAAGGACGAAGGGGGTCGAGTAGTTCTTGGGAGTGGAGGGCTTGTTTGGAGAGCTGGGTTTGGACGGCTTCAATGATTTTGGGGTGACGTCGGCCAACATTGTAAATACCATACCCACCGAGAAGATCGAGGTATTTTTGGCCACGATGGTCGATGAACCAAGAGCTACCTTGATGAGGGTCTGCCCAGTCGAGAAAGGCGTATGATTGTCCGTTCGCGACACTTTTACGATAATTCAGGAACCCTTCGTTGATATGATCTTTCCAGTATTGAATGGTTTGGGTCATAAGATGGTCTTGTTCAGATTCAGAGAGATTTTTTTTATAAATGATGGAAAGCGTTTGTTTCGCTTCGTTTAAGAGAGTTGACTGATCCATTTTTCATAGGTGACTTATGTGTTTTATTTTAAGGTTTTGTTTTAAATCATCTTTAGATAAGTTTTAATATAATTAAGGTATAAATAATTATATAATATAAAATAAATGAGCGGTAAACGTTACATACAATTATATAGCGGAAATCGTAATCGACAACAATATCCCCATCCTGCGCAATTCAACGTTCCCTATGCGTCAACCCATCAAATAAAAACACCTTTGGATGCATCGGATCCGGTATTGTCTGGGCAAATTTACTATTATTTTGAACTTAATCCTCGTATCATTGAAGGCACGTTTCAATCGGCATCGTCACAAAGCGCTCCCCAATTGGATCCCTTACAACATCCTCAAGATGGATACGATTCGATTACAGACAGCGCGATCATCCTAGCACCCGTTGTTGGAGGATCTGAAGATTTTACGATCGGAATCGATTTAGACTATAAACAAAATGATATTATTCAAGTCTACCAATCTGATAATGTAAACATTTCCTTTAAAGGTATTGTCGATTCATATGATCCAACTACCGGAGATATTTCAATTATCGACATCTCAAATATCCGAGGAACATTTAGCGGTGCTCCAAAATACTATCGTGTGCGTATCTTTTACGAATCCAATCCATATTATTCGCTTGTACCCGATGAATACGTTGGATGGCTTCTTACGGCTACAGATAGCGGAGAAGTTCGTCAGATCAAATCATTTAACCCTCAAACAGGTGTTGTATCACTTGATTCTCTCTTTTCAAGCGATTTTAACAAATCGGGAAGATATTGTCTTCAACAAGCAATGCCGATTGCCGGAGAGAATTATGTTGCTCTTCCACCAACCGATACTGATGGTAATAAACTTTCAAAAAATGAACAAGCTTATGTGGGATATAATATAATATTTGAATCATACGACCATTCTTATAGCAATGATGAGAATAGCAATATTTTTTATCGACAAGTTACCTATTATGATAATATTTACAATGTTGTTTATTTCGACAAACCTCTGCCTTCAGACTACGGTCCTGTGACATCTCCAGCCTACTTTTCGTTACGTAAAACTCTTCCCCTTGAAAGATGGACGGTACAATCAGTTTACCAAAACGCAGTTCCCCCTGCCAATCCAGAAATCGGACCTCTTGTTGGATGGGTGATTCAACTACCCAATACCGCATCTTCGATTGACAACTTTTACAAGGGGAAATATGTTTACTATGCGGATAATCAAGCAAAAGGTAAAAGTACCACAGTATTTTATGCCACCTATGGTACATACTATATCAAGGCTTATAATGCGTCAACAAACGAGTTGTCTGTATTACCTGATGTAAACGGAGAACCGTTTCCACAAGCAGGGGATGACATTAATATTGTGAACTTTACCAAAGATAATTATACACCATATTTGTATAACGGAACGCTTACTTCCTTGAACCAATCTGTATGTTATGAAGTATCCCTTGTAAGTTTGACGATTCCCAACGCAGTCTTGAGTACGGGTTCACGTATCGCATATTATTCCTATTTATATGTAGAATTTGCTCCTTATTCATCATCTCCCAATACAGAAGCACCCATCTATGGCAATAATCCAAATAGCAATCGAGCTCTTTTTATCGCACCCATTACACAGTCTAACCAACCGACCTTAGGAACATTTATTTCCTGTAGTTCGGGTATGCCACAGACGATTACGTTTAAACCAAATGATGGATTTCGATTTTCTGTATATTTACCAGATGGAACGTTGTTTCAGACATTGGAAGATGATTTTTTTACACCCTATGAACCAAATTTGTTTTTACAGATTAATGCTATTTTTAGTATTAGCCGTGTGAGTAAGTAAAATTTTATTTATATAAAATGATATATAAATATGAATCTATGTAAGTTGCGTAAGGTGGCGGACATTGCAGCCGTTCCTATGTTTATTCTTTTGATCTACTATATTGTCGTAAACAAACGATTAGATAAAAAAGAAAGGGAATATACAAGTGTTGAAAAAATTGTTCTTTTTTTTGCAATTGTTGGTTTGATTGCAGATGTCACGTTTTCGTTAGAATATCTTTTCTTCAATCAAAAGTGTTAATTTAAGATTTGTTTTGCTAAACGGACCGCTTGTTTAAAGGCTTTTTCGGAATCACTTGATTTACCCCAGAGATGCCACATTGACCAAAAACCGGGTTTGTATGGGTCGTCGAGACAATCGTGAATATGACGTTGAATATAACGCGAACGACGTTCTTTGTCTTTATGAAGGGTATAATCACTCATTCCGTTTGCTCCGTACGAAACTTTTTTTAAACTATCCGTTCCGG
>JACCDW012062338.1_pt1 | contig 14345 bp, 8 predicted proteins | sample 7449781 | NCBI WGS metagenome assembly JACCDW01 (sample SAMN15323449, study PRJNA562643) | freshwater metagenome | isolation source: river surface water | place: USA:Blue River Watershed | collected 2017-08-18
CGTGTACGTGAAGCTACATATGCTATGACGGACGAAATCGAAGATGCGTATGAAGCGTGGCAAAAAGATCCGGAAAGTTTTGATCCAAAAGCGTTCAAAGTTCTCAATCTATTAAAAGGTAAACAGGCTAAAGCCGCTCATGCTCGTATTATTCGAGATTTTTATGGACGCGATTTGGCTGAACTGCTCGAGCTTGCCAGCGGTAACGCAGATGAACAGTTGCGAGAAGGCTACAGCCATCGTAGTCGTAAGCAAATTAAAAAGCTGATTGAATTCCTACAAGAAATTGAATCAGCTTGTAATATGCTCATGCAAGAAGCCAAAGTTAACAAAAAGCCACGTGCTAAAAAGGCTGTTCCTGCTGAGAAAATTGTAGCTAAACTCAAGTATAAGAAGACAGATGAACCTCTTAAACTTGTTTCAATTAATCCAACAGACATCTTGGGTTCAAAGGAATTGTGGGTTTACAATACCAAAACACGTAAGTTGGGCAAGTATGTTGCCAACGAGTACATGGAACTTGGTGTTAAGGGTACTACAATTACTGGTTTTAACGAAAGTGCTAGTGTTTGTAAAACAATTCGTAAGCCAGAAGAGAAACTTAAAGAATTTAAAGCGTCTGGTAAGGTGCAGTTGCGTAAATTCCTAGACGAAATCAATGCTACAGACACTCGAATGAATGGACGCATTAACGAAGACACTATACTACTCAAAGTAGCGTAATATAAAAAGCCCAGTTAACCCTGGGCTTTTTTTTGACTTTTAGTTTGGCTCTTTTTAGTATAAATATAGAAAAGGGCCATATCGATGAGTCAACTATTCACTATATTAGACGATAAAATCGTCATTAACAAAGCATTATTAAGATACCTAGAAGGGCCAACTACCCTTACGGGCGCATTTGAAATTAATGGCGGAGCAAGTGTTCGAGACAATTTAGTTGTCAACGGACGTATTATTGCCGATGTTATTGAAGCAAATCAGGTTATAAATCGCAGTAGCGGCGGTGGTGACTCTACCAGCTTTACTGCTACAGAAGAAGCAGGACTCAACGGGCAAGGTGTTACATGGACCGTAGGCGAAACAGAAAGCACACTCGTTTATCGTCCTGGAAATAGACTATACACTAATTTACATTTAGATTTAGAAGCAGGCCGCGCATATAAAATTGACAACATTGAAGTCTTAACCAGTAATAGTTTAGGCAGTGGGATTAGTCGTTCAAGTTTACGTCAAGTAGGCCCTTTGAATAATTTGACAGTTGTAGGCAATGTTGAAATCGGAGAATTTTTATACGTTGATACTGATACTGGACGAATTGGTATTGGAACTGAAAGCCCTAACGGGTCATTCAGTATTGTAGATAATGGCGCAGAATTTTTAATCTCTAGCCCAACACAAGGTACTGTCAGACTTGGTACATATACCAACCACGATGTTGCTATTATTACAGACGATACTGCTCGCGTTACTGTCAAAACAGGCGGCGATGTTCATGTAGGTAGCCCTACAAGCAGAAATGCTAAGTTGTTTGTACATGGTACATTACACGCTGAAAACATTGTTACTGAAACTAAAGTAGAGCGTACTGATTCTGTCAAATTCTTAGCAACAGACGGAAGCATTTATGGTGTAGGTTTAACTTGGGTAGGGTCAGGAAGTCCTAAACAATTAATTTTACACAGTGACCCAGATCGACTTTGGTCAACAGAACACATTGAGCTAGCCGTAAATCGTAGTTATTTTATCAATAATAAAAAAGTTTTAACTGAAACGTCTTTAGGTGAAAGTGTAACTCAATCAAATTTATCTAGCGTAGGCACTTTAACTAATTTAACAGTATCCGGAAGCACATCACTACAAGCAGTTTCAGCATCTAGTGTTAGTACTGCTAGTGTAGCATTAGGTGTTGGCAGTCAAAAGTTAGAAGTTACCGACAAGGGCGTATCAGGAAGCCTAAGTGTAGATGTTACTGTAGGCGGAGAGAACGTACTATACGCAGATTCTAGTACAATTACAATTGGTAACAAAGATAATAATCGTAAAAATCTTCGAACTTACGGAACAGTATCTATTAATGTAACTAATCCAGATCCAGAACTAAGTCTTTCTATAGACGGCAACATCGGCTTTGCTGGTCGCAAATTCATCACAGGTGCGAGTGCGCCTGAACAGGGAAATTACAATGTTGGAGACATTTGTTGGAATACTAATCCAATGATTGGCGGCAATGTTGGTTGGATTTGTCTTTCAGCAGGAACACCCGGTATGTGGGCCAAGTTTGGCATGATTGGATAACTCTTGTTATAATTATGTTAATACCCATAATAAATATTTTATGGGACCGATTACTACACAACTTTATAAACAAATCACCGGCTGGCGAATCTATTCAGTTATTGCGCCTGCTGTCTTCTGTGCTATGTCAGGATTTATGTATCTACATTACGGCACATCTTGGGCTACTATTTTCTATACAGGTTTGATTATTTTATCAGTAACTTGTATCAGTTGGTGGCATTGGAGCCTTTCGGCTATGGTTACAATGCTGGCTATCATCAAAGACACAGATGATCATTTTGAAGAAGTAACCAAAAAATTGGATGCTATGAGCAAGTTAATAGATCGGCCTCCATTAAGAGTTATCAAAGGTGTTGACAAAGATAAGTAAAACTGTATAATAACTATATTGCGGACTCAGACGCTCATCCCGCATTATAAACTCTGCGTGTCATTGCTAAATCTTAGGAGATAACAATGGCAAAATTTTATTCAACAAAAACATACGGTAACGACAGAGGGCTTTCATGCTGTTTTAGACAATGGCGTAGCACACATAGCCACTGCTCACTACTACACGGCTACTCAATTGGTATCAAATTAATTTTTGAATGTGATACACTAGACGATAAAAACTGGTGTATGGACTTTGGCGGGCTTAAAGCATTTAAGTCTTGGGCAGATCATATGTTTGATCACACTTTGGTAGTTGCTGAAGATGATCCAATGCTAGATCGTTTCAAACTAATGGCAGGATGGAGCAGTAATCCAGAACACGATGGAAATCCAGAACGTGTACAAATAGAACCATATCGTCGTCAAGGCGCTTGCGACTTGCGTATTGTGCCTGCGGTAGGATGCGAAATGTTTGCCAAAATGGCCTATGACAAAATGGCTGAACTATTAGCATCAGGTAATATGAGCTATCCAGTTAATCCAACAGTAAGAGTTAAATCAGTTGAAGTATTCGAACACGGAGCCAACTCGGCAATCTACGAAGGCTAAACTTTGGCGCATTTGGGCCAAAGCATTAGGTGAAAAATCAGGCATTTCGGACGAGGAATCGGACCGAATTGCTTGTATTCGAACTGTAATTGTGTTAACATACATTATCACTAACATTTTTATTATAGCAGGCGTTATAAGGCATTGGTAATGGGTAAAATAGGCTTTGCGTGTAAATGGATCGACCGCGCCGATCAGGTGGATGGTATCAAGAAAGATGATGATGCCAAACAGTATAATACTGGCACAACTACCATAAGTTGGTTAAATAGACAAAGCAAGGACGTTGCTGAACAACGCTTGTGGGATCTAATGGTCCAAAACATCTCGGCTACTCAAAAACTTGTAGACCGTGTGGGAGAACTTGATGAAAATCTTAGGATGGTTCGCCTTAGTAGCGACATTCTTCCTGCTTACACCGAGCCTAGCTGGAGTTATTTCTGGCGTAAGCCCGACGTTATCAGCTATCTTGAACGCAATTTTAGCCTTATCGGTGATAGTGCTCGTACAAGCAATACCCGTCTTTCTATGCATCCTGGCCAGTTTGTTGTTCTTGCTAGTGTTAACGAAGGTATTGTTCAACGATCTATAGAAGAATTTGAATATCACACTGACATGGTCCGCTATATGGGCTATGGCAAGAAGTTTCAAGACTTTAAGATTAATGTACACATTTCCGGCAAGCAAGGCCCGGATGGTATTAGAAGTGCTTACCAGCGACTTTCGCCCGAAGCACGTAATTGTATCACTATTGAGAACGAAGAAAACTCATGGGGATTGGATGATTGTTTGAAACTAGGTGATATTTTACCTATTGTTCTAGACATACATCATCATTGGATCAGAGAAGGAGAATACATTGACCCTCAAAACTCGCGTGTACTACGTGTTATTGAGTCTTGGCGCGGTATTCGCCCTACTATGCACTATTCAGTTAGCCGTGAAGATGTACTTGTCGGTCATGCCACTGATAATCTCCCAGTCATGGAGTCTTTGCTTTTAGAAGGTTACAAAAAACAAAAACTCAGAGCACACTCTGACTTTTATTGGAATAAGGAAGTTAATAATTGGGCAATAAGTTTCACCGATCAGTTCGACATAATGTGCGAAAGCAAGGGCAAGAATTTAGCAAGTATGGAACTGTACAAGCAAATGAAGGAAACCGTATGATGACACGAGAAAAACTTATCCACCATCTTGAATCCCTTAGGGAAAAACACGATGATTTAGATAAGAAAATACAAGAACTATACGAGCATCACACTGATGATTTTAAAGTTGAAGATCTTAAAAAGAAAAAACTTAAAATCAAAGACGAAATGGAACAGACTAGCGCAAAACTAAAGAAGTTTGATTAATAAAAGGGCCCAAGGCCCTTTTATTATTTTTGCGTATTAGTTAGCTTTTGGCTGTTTTGGAGCACGTGGCTTGCGAGGTTTATTAGCACCCTGCTTTTTAGGAGCACCGGCCTTTTTAGCTGGTTTCTTTTTAGCTGGCTCAATTGAAGTAACTACTGCTTCAGTTGCTTGTTCAGCTACTGGTGAAGTAACTGATTTTACAGACTTGTGCTCTTCATAAGTTTGAGCTGGGGTTTCAACTTTATATGGTGCTTCGGCTGTTTTCTCTGCAGCTTTAATTCCAAAAAGTTTTTTAAGTGCGTTTAACATAATTAATCTCCTGTTTTCTATTTATATTGGACTAGAGCTGGCTAATTGGTTTTAGGCTACTAACTGGCATATCCCAAATTTTTCTAGCTTCAACGCCTTTTTCCTGAGCAAAGCGTTTGGCATCACAATTTCCGCATACGTGATAAACGCTATTATTCAAACGCTTAGGATTCATGTTGCCCTTGTCTCGTTTGAATATACCTTGACAACAATCGCAACGAAATATTAAGACTGTTTTTTTACGAAGGTAAGCGTGGGTCGTACCGTACTTGCTCTTACGGTAATGACTGTGTTGTTCGTATTCTTGTCCTATATACATGAATGTATTTACATTAAGATTATAAAATCACTTTGATAAATATCATGTCGAGGGCCCAAAGTGATTACAATCTCTGAATCAGCAAAGCAAAAAATAAAGGATTTACTCTACGAAGAAGGAAATCCTGGTTTATCTTTACGTACTTTTGTACAAGGCGGCGGCTGTAGCGGTTTTAGTTATGGCTTTACATTTGACGAAGAAATCAATGAAGATGACTTTGAAATTCCCTTAGATGAATTCAAAGTACTTGTAGATAGCATGAGCATGCAGTATCTACAAGGAGCAGAAATAGACTACAAAGAAGAGCTTATGGGCTCACAATTCACTATTAAAAATCCCAACGCAGTTACAACTTGCGGTTGTGGTTCCAGTTTTGGAGTATAAACTAAATGGCAAAACAAGAAATTGATATTGGTATACAAGGTAATGACGGTACGGGCGATAGTATTCGTGACTCGTTCCGCAAAGTTAATGAAAACTTTAATGAAGTATACGCAATTTTTGGTGCTGGGGGTACAATTGACTTTACAGCACTAGGTGATACTCCTGATAGCTATGTAGCTGAACAAGTATTCATCACAGGTAATGCTAACGGTAGATTAGGCATCTTAGCTAAAACCCTTACTGCTGAAGGTAGTATTACTATCGATAACAGCCGTGCTGACGAATTACGTTTAGTTGGAACTTCTGCCAGTGTTTATGCCGATAAGAACCCACGTCTAGGCGGCCCATTAGATGCTAATAATACTCCTATTGGTAACGTTCCTGATCCTAGCGCAACTCTAGTAACAGCATTTAACGCGGCTTATGCTAGTGCGGGTATTTCAACAACTATTGACAAATTACCAATTAACAAAGGTTACGCAGATAGTCACTACGTTGGAAAAGGCGCAGGTAACGTAGTTAGCGGCGCTCTACGCTTACGTGACGAGCCATTAGTAGCAGATTTTACCGATCCAACATACGACCCAACACTGACTGGTAACTATCTAAGCAACGAAGCATTACCACGTAAAGCAGTTGTTTATCGCGGTGGCGATACAATGACTGGTAAGCTAACTCTTAGCGACCATCCAGCTCCGCTTGCTGGAGCAGGAACTCCTAACGGATCCGACGATTTACAAGCCGCTACAAAGTACTATGTTGATAATGAAGTTTATGTATCTGCTACTAATTTGTATGTTCGTACAGACGGCGACGATCAACAGCTAAAAGCACCGTTAGGGCGCGAAGGTCGTAACTGGGCTCATGCTTATAAAACTATTGGCGCGGCGGCTCTTCAAGCTGAAAACTTAATTAACTTAGCTAGTTTAGAGCCTGGTCCATATCGTCAAAAAATCAGCTATACAATTAGCCCTAACCAGTTTAATTCAACTATTCAAAGTGCTACACTAAGCGGTGGCAACAGTAATACGCAGGGCTATGTTGATGCCGCGGCATTGCTATCAGCTAATAAAGAATTTATTCAAGCTGAAACTATTGCCTATATTAACAACAAGTATGTTAATACATTTACATACGATCAGGCCAAATGTCAACGCGACGTTCAAATTATTTTAGATGCTGTTTCACTAGACTTAGTAATTGGATCTAACTTTAACAGTTTACAAGCCGCAACAGCATATTTTGAAAAACAAAGCGCCAATGTTATTAGCAGTCAGTTGATTCAAACTATCGATGCTATCAATTTTGCCAAACAACAAGTTATCGAATTCAGCTACAGTAGTGTAAATTTAAATTCATACATTGGTTCAGTTATTGATGCCTTAAACTATGATATGGCCTTCCAAGGCAACTATCAAAGTATTTTAATGGCACGTTATTTCAGTTATGCTGAAACTGGTCTAAGTGTTGAAGAAATGATTGGTACTTTAGGGGAACTTAAATCATTACTAACTGAGCTATGCTTTATCAACGGCAACCCAATTGATGCAGCAGTTACTTCTATTGAAGACAACATTGATGCTATGATTGTTATTATTCAAGGCGGACTTGAACCAACAATTGATATGCCTAAATTGGCTTCTAGTACAGTAGCTCAACAGTCTGCTAGAACACTTTTATTAAACAACATTGAATTTATTCAAGCTGAAATTATTGCTTGGCTAGCTGCCAACTATCCTAAATTAAATTACAGTCAGCAGACTTGTAAGAGAGATGTAGGGTATATTATTGAAGCTATTGCTTACGACCAATTGTACGGCGGCAATTCTCGAACAATCTACGCTGGACAAAGATATTGGGCTAATAATGCTAGACAAATTGCCAACAGCGAACTAGCGGCAACCAAAGGAGCAATGGCCTATATTAAGGTTCTTGCTCAAGCAGTTATCAATAACTCTGCTCCACCGATTGTATATCAGAGCTCAGTAATTCAATATCAAAATCAAACATTTGTCAATGGCTCGCAACGTGCCGATGCTATTGCCAACTTAGTAACATTGATTGCCGGCGAAACATTTACTGTACAGGCAACAAGTGCTATTAATAATAAAATTTTAACAACCAGCACAAAGAGCATGACTATTGGTATGCCATTAGTGCTTGCTCAAACAGAAACTATTACAGTAAGCGGCTTCCAATCAAAATCAGGAACTGGTCCTTACCTAGTTACATTTGTTATTCCAAAACAAATAACTGCTCCACTTGTTAATAGTTCGGTTACTGTATCTGGTAACACTAACGCAAACTACAACGGTGTATTTGTTATTCAATCTAGTACTACTGAATCAATCACCCTAAATTATCAAACTGATCCTGGAGTATTTGGCGGTGGCAGTATTACTACAATTAAACCTTTCATAGGAAATCTTGTAGCAGGTCAAACTTATTATCTAACAGATATTGTCGATAATACCTATTTCAAAGTTAGCACAACCTTAGGTGGTTCTGCTGTAACACTAGCAAGTTGTATAACAAATATTGGATTTACATTTGCAGGTCTAATATCAGAAAATATAACTCCGCAAACACTATTACCAGACTTAACTGAAGCAGTAGCATCTTTACAAACAATTTACGGTGCTATCACTACTGGTAAGCCAACAACACTTACAGCAGTTTCTACTTTTGTTAATACTACATATCCGTATATTAACAATCCGGCAGCTATTACTAGAATAACAGAGTTGTTCCAAGTTGTTACTGATACATTACAGTTCAGTCTTGCCAATCGACCTGTGGCAGAAATGCCACCACCATCAAGTTTATTGACAGCATATCGCAAGGCATCAACCTGTCTATCGCTTAACACATCATTCATTGCTGCAGAAACTATTGGTTATGTCAAACAACAATATCCTAGTTTCAACTATGTTGATACAGACGGACAAATACAGTTTGAAAGAGAGATTCAATCTTTATTAGAAGCTGTAACATTTGATATCACCTATGGAGCAAATAGCGGATCTATTGCGGCTGCTAATCAATACTGGACTGCTACAGACGTTAACGGTTCAATTGTGTACGCAAGTACAATTGACAGTTCTGAAACTGCAGTTAAATTGGCGGCTATAAACTATGCTAAGGGACTTTCTGCCACTGTTGCCGCTAACAATACTCCGCCGGCTTCATATCAAGGAGCATTGACAAATCGTCTAGCAACTTTTGTCAGCAAGTCTCAAGAAGGATCAGTCTATAGAGTAGTTATAGCAATTCCAGAAAGAGTTATTCCTATTGTTGTTGGAGCAGGTATTACGCTTAACGGCAACTCAAACACTAACTACAACGGCACATTTACTGTTGTTGGTAGTACAACTGCTAGCGTTACAATAGAGTTTAATAGTGATCCGGGTGCGTGGAGTATTTTAACCACAACAACTTTTGCTATTGCCCAAACACAAGAAACAATTAATAACGGTGGCGGGGCTGCATCAGACGACATTACCGATGCTTGGGATTTGATTGTTACTATTATTAGTACCAATCCACCAAACCTAGTTGTGTTACAACCAGATTTAACTAATAGTGCCTACGCAGGAACAGGATATGTTGCTGTTAGAGAAACTATTCTTAACAATGCTCTCGATGTTGCTCAAGCAACTACTACCTATTTGAACAACAAATATGTAGGAGGCTTTAGTTACAACGAATCCACTTGCCGCAGAGATATTGGATATATTGTTGATGCTATGAGCATTGACTTGTTAACAGGCGGTACTTACCAATCTATCAATGCTGGTAAGAGCTACTACAAAAATGCTAGTGCCAAGGCAGTTGCTATTGGTACTCAATATACTGAAACAGTTGATGGTATACAGTATGCTAGAACACTGGCGTTACAAGTTCTAAATCAATCAACTGCTAGTCGTTATCAAACAATCGTAACTCAAACACTTGATGGTACTAAGAACGCTAATTCAGGTTATAGTGCTTCTGCTACCTATGTAGGCGGATCAGGAACTCAAGTAACTGTGTCAGGTATAACTGGAACAATTACAGCAGGTATGGCTATTACCGGTACTGGGTTCACTGGTGGTCAAGTTGTTACATCAGTTAACGGAAATAGTATTACTATAAGTGCCGCGCCTAATGGAACTCCAAGCGGTACATTGAGTTTTGAAATTACCGCTATTACAACCTTTACTAACAACTACAACACAATGTTGAGTATTGTTACTAACGGTTATGGCGCTGCCCCAACTCCTTCGTTTGGTTCTGGTATCTACACTATTACATTTGACAACGGTGGAAATGGTTATGTAGATCAATGTCCTCCTGGCGATTACAATATTCTACCTGGTAAAATTTTACAAGGTAATTTAAGCGGTGCTACTGCTAATATTTTAAGTTATTCACCTGGTGTACAAAACAACGTTGATACTGTTACTTGTCAGTTGCTACAGCCTGGATTCTTTACTCTAGGCGAAGAATTAGAATACGCAGAAAGTGTCGGAGCATTACAAGTATTGATTCATGTTGAATCAGGTGTGTACTACGAAGATTATCCAATTCGTTTATCATCTAACGTGTCTATCAAAGGTGAAGAATTCCGTAGAACTATTGTTCGACCACGTGATAGAATCTCTCAATCACCATGGCGTAGTATTTTCTTCTATCGCGATGCTGTTATCGATGCTATGCAACTTGGCACTGTTGACGATGATTTAAACAACGACTTTGCTCCAGCTACAAATATTACCAGCTTTGCTAGTAAGACAGCAGTTGGTGGTGGCGAATATGATGTTACCTTTAACATTCCAACACAAACTTATACTCCAAGTACTGACTTAGAATATACAATCGCTGGTAATGAAAACTTAGCATACAACGGAACTTTTGCTTGTACTGGTAGTACATCAAATACAATTACATTACGTTATCTTGCCGATCCAGGTGTTTATTCTTCAAATACTATAACAACAATTGATCCTCTTGTTAGTGCAACTATTAGCTCAACAGTTGGTAAGATTATTATTACATTGTCTAGCAACACTCAAGCTAGTGTTCAATGGTTAGGTTATGTATTCCAGTCTGACGTATTAGACTCAAACGGCAAACCTGGCCGTGCTGTTATTGACAGCGTATCTGGTAACTTTATGAACGCAACAGTAATGTATCCGTTTACTCAAACTGGTACATTAGCTATTAACTACACTAATGCGTTTACATTTACTGTAGGCGAAACTATTACACAAACAACTACATCAAGTGTTGCTACTGGTGTAGTTCTTTCTACTAGTCCGTCATCAATAACTTATAAAGTTACTTCTGGCAACATGAGTACATTAAACGGACCTATTACAGGTTCTACTAGCGGTGCTTCTGCTTCTATCTCTGCTGTTGCTATTGGTACACTAAGCCCAACTACATGGCACTTGTTTACAACTAAAAACTATGGACGTCATTATTTGACAGATCCGTTGGATGTAACAAGTACTCCAAAGAATAACAGAGAGATTGACGTGTTCCTATGCGGTGATGCTGTTCGTGTTAATAACTTGACAATTCAAGGTCATGGCGGATTTGCCATGGTACTTGATCCAGAAAGTCAAATCAAATCTAAATCGCCGTACGGACAAGTTTGTACAAGCTTCTCACGTAGCGTTAACAAGCAAACATTTGCTGGCGGACAATTTGTTGACGGCTTTGCTGGACGACTATTTGGTGAAATTACAGCCACAAGTCCAGATGGATTTAATGTTACAGTAACCGGTGGGATTAACAGCGGTTTGGATGTTCGTGCTCCACTTACACCTTGTGCGTTCTTTGTACGAGGCGGCCGTTATCAAGTCAACACCGTTTCTAACTACACACAAATTTTTGATGCTAACGGCAATGTTATTGGTGGTAGTGTCCAACTAAATCTTGGAGCCGCTACACCTTGGTTACAAGGCACTGGCCAAAAGATTAATATTGAAATGGCTGGTAATAAGTCTATGTTGGCCAACGACTTTGCGATGGTTAACGATTTAGGTTATGCTATTTTAGCAGCCAACGGTGGTATTACTGAACAAGTTTCTACATTTACATACTACTGCTGGACAGCTTTCTGGGCGTTGAACGGTGGACAAATTCGTTCTGTTGGTAGTTCAAGCGCACACGGTCAGTATGCTTTACGTGCTACAGGTTATGACGTAACTGAAAAACCAGATAGTGTTGAACTAGCACAAAACTTAATGCAGGTTGCTAGAATCTATAACCCTGCTCCACAACCTGGAACAGCAGGTAATCCGTTCTACGGATCAATGATTACCGGCGGTATTAACGTTTACATTTATGGCTACGACTATTATCCAACTAATATCAGCGAATTAGAAATTGACCATAGTCTAGCAGGTAAAGGCATTGTACGTTATCAAGTTAACAGTATTAGCCATAGCTCTGTTTATGTTAATACAGGTAGCTCTGGTTCTAACTACAAATACGCAACTACAACTTATACTGCCGCAGGTTCATCTGGTACAACATTAAAAGTAGCAAGTACCGCTGGCATTGTTATTGGTATGACTGTTACTGGTGTTGGATTTACACTAGAACAAAAAGTTACTTCTATTAGCTTAGACGGTGTAACTTTAACTTTAGACGGCGCACCTGATAGTTCTCCAGTTGACGGACAACAACTATGGTTCAGTGATACTGTTACATTATCTGGTTCTGTGCTTGGAGGTATTTCAAGTAGATTCACAGGTAACACTATTACTGGTTCAAATAACATTGCCAACATAAGCACCTTAGTTGCTGTACGCCCAAGTGCTGCCTTACTAATCACTGGATTTGTAAGTAAAACAACTCTAGGCGGAGCATACTATGTCACGTATAACATTCCTACTCAATCAGCTAGCCCATCATTAACCACAGGCTATGTTGTTGAAGGATTCTCTGCTAGTGATTTTGTATACGATCAAAATAAATGTCGTCGAGATGTTGGCCTAATTGTTAATGCTGTTCTTTCTGATACAATATTAGGTTCAACATACATGACAACGTATGCTGGATTATCTTACCTACGTTCATACTCAAGCGTGGTTATTGATTCTCAAAAGAGTCAGACTATTAACGGTATTAACAAGGCTAGAGATCTAGCACTTGAATCTATTTCAGGTTCTGGAACTTATGCTACAAGCGCATCAAGTATTACTACAAAAATGGGTATTGTTACTGACATTATTAATACAGTTACAGATCCAGAAAATCCAATTACTTACACAGCTCCAGTTGGCGCCACTAGCGATGTTACTAATGCTGTAGCAATCCTTTTAGCTAATAGAGAGTTCCTAAGAAAAGAAATAGTTGGATACGTCACCGAACGTCTAAATCCAAATACTATTCCTGGATATGTTGAAGCAACATGGTCACGTGACGTTGGCTACATGATTGATGCTTTATGCTATGACGTAATGTACGGAGGCAATAGTGCTATCACTATGGTAGCGGCTTCTTACTATTACAATGGTGTTAATACTGTAGCTTCTCAAGCTACACAACTTGGCCAAGCATTTAGTCAATTAAAGATTATTCTTCCGCAAGTTATTGCTAACTTAACTACTTGGACATTTAAGTCAACAACTAATCCAATAGCACAGAATACAGGATTAACTCCAACTACAACTACAGGTGCAGCGGCAGTTAAATTGGCCGCCGAAGTACAAATTGTTATCAACGCAATTACCAACGGGTTGTCATCAATTCCTACTGTTGTTAATCCAACATATACTGCTGGTGTTAGCTATTCATTGAATGGAGACAGAACGACTGTTCTTACAAATCTAAGTTCTATTCAAGACGCTGTAATCAATTACTTGAATAACTCTTCGCCATTTAATGGAACATACGAATGTACTGCGTCTACTGTCAATACAATTACATTGAAATACTTGGCAGACCCTGGTACACTAAATTCTAATAACACCGGTTACATCTGGGCACCTCCATCGCTTTCTGCAACTTACGCAAGCAAAACAGGTAGTGCTCCAAATGTACATGTAACATTTAATATTGCCACATTGTCAACTGCTCCGCTTGTTGGTGGATTATACACTATCAGCGGCAATGGAAATTCAAACTACAATGGAACATTTGTTTGTGTTGGCGGAAGTACGACAACTTTAGTTTTACGTTACATCACCGATCCAGGTGCTTCAAGCGGATCCAGTACAAAATATGTATTCCGTGGATCTACTATTACTGGACCAAATATTCCATTTGGAACAACTGCTATTACAACTAAAAATAATAATACAATTATTATTAGTAATACAGCAACAAGTACAGCCGCTGGTTCAGAGTTTAGTTCAAACGCTGGTAACGACATTACCGCATACGTAACTGGACTGGTGAACACTGCTGTAGCGGCATTTACCTACAAAGGTAATGCTGTTGTAGGTGGAAGCGGAAGTTATTCTAACTTGATTTCTCGTACAAGTTCTGGACGCGGTGTGTATGCAAGTTTCAACGTTACTGTTACTGCTGGCGTTTACACTAGTGTAACTGTTGGCGGACAAAACGTTCTATTGTTAACTCTAAGTACAAGTGGTAACGGCGGTACATCAAGTACAGGTTTGGCAGCTCCGTTATACGACGGACAAATGGTACAACTACGTACCCTACAAAACTTCAAGTTCTATGAAATTGAC
>JACCDW010399079.1_pt1 | contig 14344 bp, 10 predicted proteins | sample 7449781 | NCBI WGS metagenome assembly JACCDW01 (sample SAMN15323449, study PRJNA562643) | freshwater metagenome | isolation source: river surface water | place: USA:Blue River Watershed | collected 2017-08-18
GTGTTAGTAAATGGAGCGAATGTGAACTGACTGATGTCTTGTAAAGCAGACGCGATTTGAGAGTTAGTAACGATGAAGTTAGCAGGACCTCTACGACCTCTGTTAGCAACTACGTTAGCAGCAGCTAAGATACGAGAGTAAAGTCTTCTTTGAACTGTTGATAAGTTCTCGAAAGTACCTGAAGCAGGACCAGCAACTGCACCTGGTTTAGAACCACCTGTTACAGCAGTACCCATTTTACCGATGTAGTTAGGAACTGTATAAGTAGCAGCACCACCGATTACTAAGTTTAAGTTAAGGTTTGTACCTTCTGTTACTAAGAACTGAGAGTGGTTAGACCATCCTAGAGCGTATGCTCTTGATAAGATGTGCTTGTTAATAGCTTGAGAAACCTCGTTAACAAGTGCGTTCTCGATCATAGAAACTACGTCGATACCGAACTGCTTGTTAAGGTCTTGGATTTGCTCAGTAGTAACAGAAGCAGCAACTTGGAAAGTACCAGCCTCTACGAACTTAGTGAAAGTAGAAAGACCTAATGACTTGTAATAAGTAGTCTCACCTACTCCTCTTAACATAGGATCGTAGTTTTTAGTACCGTCTACGTATGGACCTTGCCAATCGTTAGTGTTATCAGGACCAGCTCCAGAGAAACCTTGGATATGATCTTCTAACGTTTTAACTAATACAGCTGAACCAGCAGTAGAAGCAGCTAAAGAACCAATAACTACAGAAGAGCTAGTAGGAGTACCAGTTACAGCGTAGATATCAGCGGTACCAGCAGCAGGACAAACATCAGAGATTGATACACCTGCACCGATAATAGTGATTCTAAAGATAGGGAAACCATCGATACGTGAGTTACCAATAAATTCACCAACTGCCAATTGATTACCAGCTGATGGGTTATCAGTACCTGAAAGGTTAACACCGATTGCATAATTGTTACCTACTGTTAAACCTGTTGCTGGAGAAGCAATAGCAGTAGGGATTTTGATCATGTCTGGTGTGTTAGCAGTGTAGTTAGTAGTAGAATCCTGAGATGTACCAGCTAATGTACCACCTGCATATACGTAGTCTAGGTAAGATAATACTCCAGTAGGACCAGCCATAGGGATAACAGGAACGATGTCAAAACCAACGGTTTTAGCAGCTACCTGAATAGCCAATGGAAGTAATGATGGGAATTTATCACCAGAACCAACATATGGACGACCAGCGTCATAAGTGTTGTTGTAGTAGAAACCAGCAGGACCCGCACCAGCTGCACCACCTTGGTAGTTACCAGCAGGAAGTACGTTACCCATACCGTTTAGTACACCTAGAGAGTTATAAGCTCCAGCTGACTCGTTTAATGAGTGGAAGTGGCAATATTTTGATAACCACTCTACCTTTGAACGATCCGTCATACCGGTCTTACTCTCGATAATTGGAGACCATGTTTCGTAGATCTCGTTTTCGTTTAAGAGTTGCATTTTGTTAGATTATTTTTTAAATCTTTTTTCTAACTCTGCTGCTATATTCTGCATGTAAGAGTTACTTACACCTGGATTAGCAGGTTTGTCAGTGTTTTGAGATTCGTTTAAGAATTCAGTAGATTCTGGTTTTACAGAAGAAAGTCCTCTTGTTTTCCAGAAGTGATTGATCTGATAAGCAGTGTCTAATTTGTAGAATTTACTTTGAGCAACGATAGATGCTTTTTGTGATTCATTTAGACCTTCCCATGCAGGAATCAATTCAGTAGGAATCATATCAAGGAATTTCTCTCCAGAATTAACTTGTTCAGTTAAAGCGGATCCCATAATTTGAACTACATCCGTACCCGAATTATAGTTCTGCTCATTAAGAGCCTTAACGACCTTTTGTTTTTCGGCCTCGTTCAAGGATAAAAAGCCTTTCTTAGTTCTGTCATCGACAAGTTTTAAGAAAGAGTATTTATTTTCGTTTATGATCTCATCTGTTTTTGCAGTGCTAACAGATTCGATAAGTTTATCAACTTTAGAAGAAAGATCTGTATAGTCTCCAGAGAATCCTGAAGTTCTTCTTCCTTCGTTAAGAGATTCGTTTACATTTTGAGCAAGATTCTTTGTTGATTTACCACCTTTATTAATAGACTCTGCTAAATATTCAGTGTAATCAATTCCGGATTTAACTTTCTCAGCAATATAATCTGAATAGTTAATGTTTCCATTTACCTTCTCTCCTAAGTAGTCAGAATAAGAAATATTTTGATCTAATTTCTCTCCTAAATAGTCAGAGTAAGTAATACTTTTATCTAAGTTTTCTGCTAAGTAATCTGAGTAAGAAATATTTCTATCTAAGTTTTCAGCAAGATATTCAGAGTAAGAAATATTCTTGTCTAAGTTTTCTGCTAAGTATTCAGAGTAAGAAATATTCTTGTCTAAGTTTTCTGCTAAATATTCAGAGTAAGAAATATTCTTGTCTAAGTTTTCTGCTAAATATTCAGAATAAGAAATATTTTTATCTAAGTTTTCAGCAAGATATTTGCTATAAGCAATATTGCTGTCAAGATTTTCTGCAATGTATTCAGAATAAGAAATATTTCCGTCAACGTGCTCAGCTAAATATTTAGCATAAGTAATAGCGTTATCTAAATTTTCAGCTAAGTATTTGTTATAAGAAATAGATCCCTCTAAATTTTCAGCTAAATAATCTCCATATTTAATAGCAGATTCTAAATTTTCAGCTAAGTATTCTGAATATTTTTCTAATCTTTGGATTCTTTCCTCTAAACCAGAATCTATATTAGAAGAAGAATTAGATTTAGAAGATCCTCTAGAAATAGATTTCATCTCATTCTTTAATGAATCCATTTCCTTTTTAAGGATTAATGAATATTCGTTTAGCTCTTCTGCAGTGACAAAGTTATTGTCCATGTTTCTTGAATTATTTATGTTTTCTTTTAAAAGTCTAGAGATTTTCTCCGTATCTTTTATTCTATATATCTGAGTGTTAGAATTTTTTCTAAGCCCAAAACTTTCATTTATGTTAGTTAAAGAAGAAATAATTGAATCTTTTATTGATTCAGATGGTAAGTGAGATCCTAAACTTTCATAAACTCTTTCTAATTGAGCATTTTCAAATCCTGGATCTGCAACAAGATCGTAAGTAAAAATTTTCTTAATCTCTACTTTTTTATTCTCTTTAACATTACCAGCTGCTCTAGATGATATAGAAATAGGAATTCCAGCATCAATTAAACTTTTAGCTATTTTACCTGCTGGTGTATCTAAAAGTTTTACCTTGATCTTTACGTTTCTATTAGATTTATCATAAGAAAGATCTGTAATTACGTGTGAAATATTTTTTAAAGAAACATCAAATTCTTTAGGGTGATCTAATTCACCAACTAAACGATTCTGATCTATTTTCTTCTTAAGATAGTCCATATGAGGCAAATATTCATTTTCCTCATATATTCTGTGATTAGAGTTTTCTACTCCAAAAACAGCAGCGATACCTTCAAGGAAATAATCACCACCCTCTTTTTTAGTGCTAAGATTGTGTGAGGATTTCTCTAATATCAGTACGTAATCTAGGTTATTTTCCATTTTTTCTTTCTTTATATATCTAATTATGCTTCAGATTTTTCTTCCTCGCCTTCTGCTGGAGAACCTGCTTGTGCTACTACACCATCAGTAATTTCTTCCATTCCGTCTGAAAGATATTCTAAATCCTCCGCTGTTATATTTTTAAGATTTTCTGCTAATTTAGGCTCATTGGAGTTTAGCTTTCCTGTTGCAGCAACGCAAGCATCTTTAGCATCTACAAACTCCATTGGAATACCATTAGTAGGATCTTTAGTTTTAAATGATTTAGGGAATCCTGGAATTGTATCCATATCAGTAACCATGTCTTTAAAGAATCCTCCTACACCTTCAGAAGTAATTGAAGCGATGTCTCCTTCTAAACTTCCTCCATCAAATGTTGAATATTGTCTCTTAATTAAATTCCAAACTGATACTGCTTTACCATCTCCTGTATCCGTAAATGTTCCTCTACAAAGAATTAGAGTAGAAAATATTGCTAATAAATCTTGTGAAGAAACTGTTCCACCTAAGCTGTTGTATAATCCTCTAGCCATAGCTCTTACTGCTTGTTCTTCTATAAATCCATTAACTACTATTATACCGACTGCTTTTCTATCGTTTCCTGCCCATTTAGTAACAGTTGCTCCTCCGATTGCTCCTGCTGCAAGTGTAATAGTTCCTACAGTAGCACTAGTTGCAGCTACTGCAGTTCCAGCTGTAATTGCTGCTCCTGCCGCTCCACCTATACCTAGACTAATACCTCCTGAAGGAAGTGCTAATAATACGCTTCCTACTACAATACCGCTTATCAATGCTCCTTTACCTACGTCTCCCCACCATTCACTCCAGCTCTCATCATATAGAACTGTATAAACCCCGTCATTAACAGGTTTTAATCCTTTCCATTTTATTTCTTCTCCAGTGGCTCCTGTTCCTCCTGTTCCTCCTGTTCCTCCTGTTCCTCCTGTAGCACCAGTTCCACCAACACAATCTAAAACTTTTCCTTGTTCTAGTGATTTCTTAACACAATTGTCAACGATTTTTTTCTGTGCTGGGGCTGGAGCAGGAGCAGGTGCTGCCCCAGTTGATCCAGAGGTTGCAGGATCTGGTTTAGCTCTAAGTCTATCAAATACGCTTTGTTCGTCTAATTTTTGAAAAGAATAAGATTCTTCAATAACTGAGAAAAAATCTTCAAATGATAATACAGTAGATCCTTTTATTTCTTCTCTTTCTTGGATTTTTTGGTCTATATCCATTTCTTCGAAATCGTCGAAATAATATGAGTTATTGTTTCCTTCAATAATTATTGAGGTAACGTCTACGTCAGCATCTGTAAGAGCCATTATTGCATCATACATAGGCTCGCTAAGCTCAGAAGTAAGAGCTTGTCCACTTTGTCCTGATAAGTAGCCCCAAACAATATTAGCTACTGCTGCAGTACCTTTACCGTATACTTTATCTTGTCCTCCAAATTTTTGTAAATAAGTTTTAGCAGAAGGGATAAGACTCATTAGTTTTCCTTGTAGCTCACCTACTTGTGTACATTTTTTGTTTAATGTTATAGGGAATTTACATTCTTTTACAGGAACTGGTGTTGGTGTTGGTTTAGGTTTTTTCTCACCGTCCTCTTTTTTAACAACATCAACACATTTCCCTAAAGATTTATCATACACCTGACCTGGACCACATACAGGATCTGCAGTGACCTCTTGCTGTGGAACTTTTAAAAGTGATGCTTTAAGTCTTTCGTATTCTCTTTTTTGTCTGATAATCTCGTTGATAAGATCATCCTGTTTTCTTTTATATTCTTTAGCTTTGAATTCCCCCGTAGGAGTAACTATTTTTCCTCCTAAAGCACCAGCTCTATCGATCATTTGTAGATCCTGTGCTTTTTTGTATAGAGAATCTGCAATTTCTTTATATCTTTTTACGTCAGCATTATCTTTTAATGTAGGAACATACTTATCCCTATCAACCATACCAACAAATGAATTACCAGCATCTAAAGATTCTTTAGATTTATTAAAAGCCTGTCCTCTAAACTCTTCGTCAGTTGCCTCGGTTTCGTCGCCTGTTTTTCTTTTTTCTGTTAATCCTTCTTTAACGACCAATCCCTTTTTGATAACTTCACCAAATAATTTAGGATTAGTTTTTCTCATTTGATTTTCTCTGTCCTTAAGGTCATTAGTGAAATTTTCTAAGATCTTAGCTATGGTGTCGTTTTTTAAGCTCTTAAACATTTTAGGGTCTCCTAAAACAGCTTCTACTTCACCGCTAAGTAGAGAGTTAATCATTTTTATATTTGATTCGTAAGATGCTTTCTGTGAAGGATCTAACACTGAAAGAGACTCAATAAAGGAAAGAATATATTGTCTAAATGCTCCGAAGTTATCAGATCCTAGTATTTTATTCTTTATAGATTCAAACCCTCTCACCGTTTTAGCATCTTCCATTTTAGAAGATAAAAGCAAGCTAAACATAGTATTTAGTGAAGTAACTACTGATGTTATAGTATCTATTGCTTTCTCTTTTCTTGAAGGCCTATCCTCTTCATTGAGAGAATTTTTCATGCTTTCGAAAATAGGGTTAAACCCTCCATAGATGTCTTTTTTCATGTTATTATTATTCATTGTATATATTTGAATATGCTTTAGAGATTAACTCTATTATCTTTTCTATATATCCTTCATTTCTTAATTTTTTAAATGCTAGGTTTTCAACAGAAAATTCTCCTTCTCTCTCCAATCCTTCCTTTCTCATTTTCATTATTTTTTTCTTTATCTCTAAAGCATGATTATAAATTTCAACCTCGGTAGCGGTTGAAAAATCTGAGGAAGCCATTATATTTTCCATTTTTAATATATCGGAAACTATTCCTTGGAATTTCAGATCTACGTCTTTGTAGTCTATCTCTGGCGGATTATATTTAGGAACTCTAATCCATTCGTTTCTTAATAAAGAATATAATCCTGAAGCAGTATGAGGTTCGTTTATATCTTGAACATATAACTCTACGTCATATCCTCTTATTTTTATTTTATGTCTAAGATTCCATATGAATCTTACTCCATCTACTGCTTTTTTTACTAGGGGAAAATTTTCATCTATTTCTGTGAAATCTATAAGAACATGTACGTCTAGATCGGATTTATCTGTCCAGTTATAGTTTGCTAAAGATCCTGTTAGTTGGATATCTTTTATCTCTGGTTCAAATCCTAAGGATGAATAAAAATCCTCTGCTAATTCTAGGAGTTTTTTTCTTAATTTCGGATCGAACTCATAATCTTCTGCTCCTACGCTATCTGGTAGGTCTGATGTGATTTTTTTCCAGAATGAAGTATTTAACTCTTTTTTATAAAAATCGTCTCTCTCTTCTTTCTCTAGAACCCAAGAATAAAAATTTAAAATGTTTTTCAAATCTGGATATTGACTTAACGTATATATCCAGAGATAATACTATTATGATGTTATTCTCTTAAAACAATTCATTGTACATACAACATCTTGTTCGCAATAAGATTTTATATCTCCCACTCTACCACCCCAATAATATTCGTGAACCTGTGATCCCTCCATATTATCTTTAGATGTTGGAATTCCCAAAACGTGAGAAATTAAATCCAACGAGGAGAAAGTTTGACCCCAAGCACCAAAAGCAAATATTTCTGCTAAATCTAAAAATGATGTCTCCCAAGGCTTCTTATTCCAAGTCTGTATTATAGGATCAGGTGTTATATTATTTATTAACATCCTTTTTCCTAAATATGGCACATCGAAATTTTTTATGTTCTGTCCAGCTAATTTATATGATTTGGATCTTGAATTAGCTAGAACTTTATTTGCTTTTTCTAAAATATCCTTCTCATCTTCTCCATAAAAGCTGGTTAATCTTTCTACTCCTTCTGGTGTAAAAACCCCAAATGTAACACAAACAATTCTTCCGAACTCAGGGTGCAATGATGATCGGGTTATCCATAAATCACTAGGATCTGTAGATTCTCCTGGATCCACCTGCTTTTGAAGCCATTTGCATCTTTTAACCCATAATTCTGACAAATGAGGGTCTTTTATTTTTGCTTCTTCTAATGTTGGATATAGTCCAGATGTTTCTATATCGAAAAAAATCGATCCTTCTAATATTCCTTGGTGTAGCATGATATATAGTTTATATGGAAAAATACGGTTATAAAAACATAAGCTCTAGAAATGAGTTTGAAAAAGCTGCTAAAGGAGACGGTAGAGTTGACCATGGTCCTGTAGTAGGTGATGAGCTTACAACTTATGACTTTGTAGATCTTAAGAAAAAAGGTGACTGGGGTATGCCAGGTCAAACTAGATATTACGTTAAGACTATTGACGACCTTGTAAAAGCAAATGATAAGATGAGTAAATCTATTACTAATCAAAGAAAGCCTAAGGGATACGTTGCTTGGTAAAAAGTAATTAATCATATATCAAATATAAGAATTTTCTAATTAGGTTCCGGTAAATTATTATCAAAAGCCACATCAACTATTAAATTATAAGGATTTAGATCCTGGACACTTATAGTTTCTTCTTGGCTTGTTGGACAATAAAACATTATTGGATTAGATCTCTCCGCCCAAGTAGAAGCTGCAAGAAAAAGACTTTCCTTGTATGTCAATCCACCTTGATTAGTTCTGTGTGATCCTGTTCTAAATATGATAGGTATTTTTTTCTCTATGTAAGTAACAGATAAAAGATCCTTAACTGAAAATAGACTTGGCTTTTCGTCATTGATTATTGCTATTTGTTTTTGTATTCTCCATGGTAGAGTATCAAAGAATTTACAAAAATCCATCATGCTTTTTCTTCTGTTTCCGTTAGCTCCTCCTATGTGACATATAAGGGGTATATCGAATCTCCCCGCGTCTATTTCATCTATAAATTTTCCTATTTTGTTAATCTCTGATTTTGCTTTTTTTCTTGAATCTGAATCAGTAGATACTATGTGATTTTTACTTTTAATGTAAAATGCTATTCTTATATTAAGATCGTCTAAATAATAAAAAAATCTCTCTTTTTCTGATTCCTGTACCTCCGTTGACAATTCTATATCTTTCTCTGATAATTCAATAATGAATAATTTATATCCCAGAGAAAGATAGCTTTTTATTCTGTCACATATTATTCTAGCAAGAGAATTTTCTCTATAATTACTATCAGGAATTCTTATTACAAATCCGTTTCTAATTGTATCCATATTTTTTTTACCAGTAAAAAGAAATAAGTTTCTTAAAGAGAATCAAATTGATCTAGGTCCATTTTTGGCCAAGATGAGAGTAAACTTATTGGGGAAAGGTTTGCTACTTTAACTCCTCTTGCTTCTAGGTGGGTTTTAAGTACAAAATATTCTTGGTCTATATTTTTTACGTGCTTAGATAATTTATGAGTTCCAGTGTTTGCGAAAAAATGATCCTGAGTAAAATCAACCCCTACCATTCCTATCTTTTTAGCCCCCAATTGGTAAGCTATTATTATAGCCATATAAGGAGAATTCATAGTATAGTCTACTACACTTAAGTTATCAAGATTAGGACTATTTCTAGATCCTATTTTTATCTTAGAAAGATGCGAAGATCTATTTATCGGTCCAGGATCGTCTAGATGGCTAAATATAACTGGACTTAGAGAATTTTTTACATAATCCCATCTACCTCTCATGAATGTTCGGTGGTCATTGACTACAACTAGGAAATCAGGAGTTAGTATTCTTTCCACATCATTAACTCCTATAACATAATATTTACTAAAGTCCTCGTATAAATTGATGGAGGATCCACATCCAGCTACTATAAAAGTTTCGCCACTAAATTTATTTATATAGTTCGGATATAAAGAATTACCTAAATATGAGGATTTTATAGTTGTTTTTATCCTCTCAGCTTTATTATAATTCGTATTAGTACTTTCTGGGGTTATCTCTATTTTTTCTGGTAAAGGCTGAGATGGTGGTTTTGAATTATTCATAAATCTTTCCCTAGTAACCCTTAAAAGATTTCTTTTTCTTTCTATAGACATTACAAAAATCGGTTTATGATTTCTCTTGCTCTTTCTATATTTTCATCCTTCGATTCTCCATAGGATCTATCACAAAGAGCAGGGAAATGCTGTATAACATGTTTTTTTGGTTCTAGCTCATTTTTTAATTCTAGGAATAAAATGGAGAGTAGAGCTTTAAGATCCATCGGTTCTTCTGAAAGTTCAGGATGATAACAGAAATAACAAAATGCCTCTGCTGCTTTTATGATATCCTTAAACGAATCATTTACCGATGATCTAGAGAAATGTATGAGATTTTCTTCTGGAGACGGTAAAACTGAATTAAATATAAGATCCTCATCTGGTAAATCTTCAGAGAATTGTATTTTCCATCCTGTTCCCATCGGTCCTTCTACAGGATCTCCCTCTACATCTGAGTATGGATGTTCAAGTACTTTATTTTCTAATGAACCCCAGATAACATTACCTCCGTTATATTTTAGATTTTGAGCATTCTTTTCTCTAGAATCTATTCCCATCCCCATAACATTTTTAGAATTACCTCTATCTTCACAGAACTCAAGCGATCCTGGGATTAGTGTGTAATTTTTTTTATTTTTTAATGATTGGATCTTTATAATATAAGATTTTCCATCTGTTGCTTTAGATGTTTCTATTATCTCACCTTTAACTTTTTTATTTGATCCTTTTACCTTACCTTTTACTATATCTCCAACTTGAAAAACTGAATCCTTTACTAATAGACTAGGATCTGCATCTCTTCCTACTGCAATCGAAAGATCTGAGTATGCTTTATAATTAACTTTAAATACCCCATTGGAGCTATTAAAGCCGTCTCCATTTAAAGATTGTGCAAATTGTTCATCTATTAGTTTTATTCTTCTTTTCATTTCTGTTTCTTATATACATCAATTAGATCTCTAAGTTTTGAAGCAAGTTCATAATTCTCATCACTAAGAGCTTTTTCTAATTGTCTCTGAAGATCCACTGTTTCTGGTTTTTCTTCAATCTCGTCATCTGTTAAAACAGTCTCTCTAGAAACGACTACCATCGGTGAAAAATAAACCTCTAACATTGATTCCATAATAGGAATAAATGTGCTTTCGCCGTTTTCTATTTCTTTTCCACTTTCATCAGTCTCTGGAATTTCCATCTCCCATTCTCCATTAACCCATATAACGTTCCAAGGACCGTACATATATTGTGATATATCGTTCTCTACAACATGATTTATCACATGCAATACCTCTTCTTTAATATGCTCCTCGTTTAACTTGACTTTTTTGTCAAGTTTTTTTATTCCAGGAATCTGAGTAGTCTCTGTTCCTATTGTCCTTCCCACTAATTTATAGAACTTATGAATCAATGGCCAATCAATCGTATCAATAACACGATTGATTAATATTTTATTTTTCTCAGATATTACCATTATCCTTTATTATTTTTACCGTGTTACCTTGCAAAGGTTCCATAAACCTCTTATCTTTAAACCCTACTATTTGCTATTTCAGTAAAATAATTTAGGTTCTTTTTTGCAAAAGAATTTTTTATTTCGTTGTGAATAAATCTCCTTTCTATCATAATCTGAATAGATCTTGAAAGAGGATTTCTTATAGCTTCTTGTTTAGAATCAGAAAATACTCTAGATGAATCTTTTAAATTCTTTAAAACCTTCTCCGTTATCGATCCCTTCTCTATATCTGCTGGATAATTATCGTATAATTTTTGTTTTTCTTTCTTTTGATCATTTAATTTTTCGGCTTCTTTTTTACTTGCATCATCTCCTATTTTTTCTAAAATTATTATCTGCTTACTTAGAGAGTTAATAGAATCAGATATTGAATTAAAAAGTTTAACCTCGTCATCTATTAAAGAACTTATTCTTTTGAAATTCTTTATATCTGTTAATAAAGAAGCATGTGCTCTATTTTCTGTTGCCATTTTATTTTTTTATTTATTGATCGGGATCAACTACTGTAAAGTTTCCAGATCCGTCTACGTAACTTAATTTTAGTGTGCTATTTTCATCACCAAATAAAATACAAGTATATGAAGAATATACATGGGTTGGAGAGGGTGATAGAGTGAAATCTACCCCTAATACCGGGTACTGGCTATTATTATATTGAAAATCGCTTCCTATTGTATTACCTGCAAAAAAGGTAGATGTATTATTGTTATTAAAATTGTCAATTATAGAATTTCCTAAAAAATGATCAGCAAAAATATTATCATAAGCTCCATCTCCTATAGTATTACCTCCAGTGAAAAAATCACCAAAGAAGTTGCCTGCGCGATTATGCTGGAAACTGTCTCCTATATCATTGAAGAAGCAAAGATCCCCTAGTGTATTCGAAGAAAAATTATCAGCTATTATATTGGTACTAAAGAAGAAATCTATTTTATTTGAAGCAAAATATGTTCCCAGTGTGTTATATTGGAAAAGATCGCCTATTCGATTATAATTAAATCCGTCTCCGAAGGTGTTATTATTGAATCCCCATCCTATAACATTATTATAGTAACCTCCTCCTGAAGTATCTACAGTTACGTTATAAGTAAAGCTATCTCCTATTTGGTTTTCTATAAAATTGCTTCTTATTATATTTCCGCCTTCTAGAAGAGAAGGTGTTTCTGTGTCTATACCAAAGTAATTTCCTATAACATTTCCCCTAAAGTTGTCTAGTATTATATTAGATATCCCATCGGTTCCTTTATTTCCAAAGTAATTACCTATACGATTTTCTTTAAAACCTGTTCCTATAGTATTGTTTATAAAATAATTACCGATAAAATTGTTATTGAAAGAGGCATCTCCTCCAAAATCTGTTGTTATATCAGTAACATTTGCTTTTATGCCATTTCCGTTGTCTATATCTTCAGATACTAATATTTGGCCTATTTGTACTATCACTTCTAAATATGTTCCGCCATCGAATGATACCTCTGCAGTAGATCCTAATCCGTTATCTATTACGTCACCAACACTAAAAGTATTTACCCCTGTTATAGTGAATGTGGCATCGTTTCCTCCAGCCGATATAGTTATGGTATCGCTCTCAGAATAATATGTTCCTGGATTGTTTATTGATATAGATAATATTAATCCTAATCCATCGGTAACAATATCTACTGTTAATCCTGAACCTGTTCCACCTGTTGTAGAAACATTCGTTGAATCTGAATATCCGCTACCTCCACTTACTAGAGAAACAGAGGAAGTAGTTCCTTTAACGCTTGAATAAGTTATAGTTGTAACAGTACCTATCTTATTTCCTCCTGACTCTAATAAATCGTCACACCCAAAATAGTTACCTATATTATTATTTTCAAAATTGGGTCCTATTATATTAGAAGATGTAGAATTACCAAAAAAGTCCCCTATCTGATTGTTTCTAAAATTGTCTGAAATAGAATTATAATAGAAATAATTTTTTATCTTGTTATTAACAAAAAACTCTCCTACGTTATTTGCAGTAAAATCATTGAGAATATCATTACTGTAGAAATAGACAGAGGTGGAATTTTCTATAAAATTATCACCTATTCTGTTGCCAAATATTTCGTCCTTCTCGGAACCTCCGAAGTAGTCCTCTATCGAATTTTTATAAAAATTATTCCCTATAATGTTACTTTTAAAGTACGATTTTATAAAATTGCTATCGAAATTATTACATATAGTATTTTTTTCAAAATTATTTCCTGTAATATTTTGAGCAAAATTATTTCCTATTCTATTGTCTATAAAATTTTTACCAGATACTTCTGTAGTGTAAACAGAATTCCATTCAGTATCCACTGGACTTATATTAAAGTCCCAATTAGGTTCAATTGCTGAATTGTATATACCACCTTGATTGTTATCTCTAGTAATTTCAAGTACACCTGGTATTATTATATCTGTTTCCGATGTATAATTTCTTTTAGTAAAGGTTACTGTAGGCCCTATATCTGATCCATTAGAATCCATCTCTGTTCTTTCGTACTGAAACCCTCCTCCATTTCCTCCTTGTGTCCACTGATTAAATTTAAATCTAAAGTATCTTTCCGGGGAAATTGAAGTAACCCTTACAACGAATTCTTTTCCTATGATTAGATTACCTATTGCACTATTATTTGCAATCATAAAGGTATCATAGGTTCTTAATGTAGAAATAGTAGATAAGTCACCCCACCCATAACTAATACCAAATTTGTATGCTGTGTTACTAGTGAAATAATTACCTATCTCGTTATCGCTAAAGTTTGTGCTTAACTTATTTGCTGAAAAATCTGAACCTATTTTATTATTATAAAAACCATCAAGTATTGTATTTTTTTGAAAATTGTTTTCCAAAGTATTTTGATAAAATCCGGATCCTATATAATTATCAGCGAATCTTGCGGATGTAATATTAGACATAAAGTCTCCATTAATTACGTTACTAGTAAAATCTACTGATGTGACATTATCCTGAAAATTGTTTTTTATTACGTTGTTTTGAAAATTAATTCCTAAAACATTCCCGTCAAATACAAAGGCTCCTAGATTACCAAAATCCCCTATCGTATTGTTTTGAAAATAATAATCTATAGTGTTGTTAGAAAAATCCGAATATATTGTATTTCCGTAGAATTCATCTCCTACCTGGTTCCTCTCAAATTGGCTAGAATTTTCTGCAAACAACAAATTGTAAGAGAAATAATTTTCTATTCTATTCGAAGAAACGTTAACATTTATAACATTATTATTAAAGTAATGTCCTATTATATTGTCATCTATCTCGTTAGTA
>JACCDW010726463.1_pt1 | contig 14343 bp, 44 predicted proteins | sample 7449781 | NCBI WGS metagenome assembly JACCDW01 (sample SAMN15323449, study PRJNA562643) | freshwater metagenome | isolation source: river surface water | place: USA:Blue River Watershed | collected 2017-08-18
AATTCCAGCAGTTGCAATAACAATAACAGCAAAAACAGCAGCAATAGTAGCAGAATCTTTCATCAGATTGCCTCCGTTGCCAGTTTAGCACCTTTGAACTTGCCACGGGCACTCTTGTTCTTGGTATCCACACCAGTCACCACAGCGATCTGGGGAGTGCTAGAACCAGTGTAGAGTAGGATGTCACCCTTGTTCAGAGCACCAGGAGTGCCCACATAATGGTTTTCACTACTACCCATCTTGGCACTGAAGGTATAAGGTACAACTTCTTCCAGAGCACTCTTGTCAAAGACATGAATTGCTCCAGTGCCTTTCTCTTCAATCAGGTATTGATTTTGACTGTTGGTGCCGATATGAGTGCCATAGGCAACCTTACCGTCAACAGTGAAAGAATAAAGGGTTTTAGTGTCTGCCATTTCAGTTTCCTCTTCGTAAAGTTTTAGATCAGATCCATAACAAGAAAAAGATTGATTGTTATGAAGATATCTGCAGGTGTAATATCCAGTACTACTATAATCACTTACATAAGTAATTTTAGCAGGTTTTTTTCCACTCTTTTTGGTGACAATATCACCAAGATTAAATTCCAGTGCCATAATTAAAGACTCTCAACTTGATTAAGAATAGTGTCAATATCTTCTGTGGTTAAATGTCCCATAACATCATCTGTAATGGGAGTATCATAGCAGATCTCCCATTCATCTTCAAGTCCTTTGAGAACTGCAAGTTCATAGAGTCCTTCTTGAGCACCATACGAACCACTACCACAAGGTGTAGTGAATTGAACAACACTCACACCATAACCATTAGGGAAGAAGTGACGAGCAGCAATACCAGAATCTGGGTAGTTACCATGTGGAAAAAATTCAAGATCACCAAAATTCATAATCAGTTACCGAATCGTTGTGCCCAGAGTGAATAAGAGTGGTTTTTCATGTGTTCAAGCATTTCATAACGCTGTCGGATTTCAGAGTCTTCAGGCAAATCATAAACACAGGGAATGGCAAGATCCATTCCATCAACAGCATGACACAGAATAGAATTCAGAAGATCATGCTCTTGAAGAGTGAATTCCATCATGACAGGTTGCTGATCATAATGAGTTTCTTCAGTGAGTGTCAATGAGTTTCTCCAATCAACAAATGTAGTATAGTGGATTTAATTTTTAAGTGGATAGATATTGTACCACTTAAAAAACTGGCACAATCTCAACCTCAGTGCATCCCTGTTGAATAACATGCTTCTCCCACATCGAAGCATCTTCGATTTTATAGAAAGTTGCGATTTGCTTGGAAACCATTTTCTTCTTGGATTTCAGGTAAACTACTTGGTACTTCATGAGGATTTTCAATAAAGATTTCAATTTTTGTTTCCTTGTTCCACTGTCGAATTACACCAGCAACAATGAAACAGTTTGTAATCAGATAAGTTGCAAAGATTACAGTGCGAATGATTGCAACTCTATCTGATTCCTTATCGCATTTTGATGCCTTTTCACCTAGTGCTTTTGCCCACCATCTCCAAGGACTTTTAGGTTTCATATACTGATTTCCTTGATCTGACATATTCCAATTCTTTCCATTGATTTATGTAGCAAAGAACAAGTAATCGATCATTTTCATGAAGAGAACATGCCTGTAAGTTTTCACAGTCTTTTGGGCGAACATTTATCTCTATTGTAATATATTGATTTCCTTTGAAATAAACCCATCCTTCAACACCTTTACCGTTATTCCATATTACATAATCGTTGATTTGTGGATCGTATTTCATAAATCATGTAATAAAAATATCAACAATACGGGATTTCTCTTCATTTGCAAGAGCAAACTTATGAGCATTCACTACACGCTCCATAATACGATGGTTATAACTACCATCAAAATCATCAGAAGTAGTAAGAATTTCAAATGCTTCATCATCAGACTCTGCGATCAAACTAATCGTGCCACCATATTCCGAAGAAGGAAAAGGAACCCAGTAAGTGACGATGTAAAGATACTTCATTTTTTGTGTTAGATTACTCACCAATTTTAGAATAGTTGTTTGTGTTTGTCAAGCAAAACAATTGACGTTCAATTTCAAATTTAATTGGAAGTAAATGGGATGAAAAGAATCCAGCATACTCTCCATCTTTTAACAATTCAAAAATGTTTTCAGTTTGCTGAAGAGCAAAAATTAACTTAGTTTGTTTGTCCATCACATAAATTCTGCGATGTAATAGTCAACAGTCACTTCAAGTTCTGCTGCTTTTTGTTCGATTTCCATTTCAATTGCCAGTTTACCCTCCTCTTGATAACGATCATATTCTGATCGATGACCAAATCGAAATTCTTCCATTTCTGCGTGTTTCATAAAATCATCAAATGCGTTTAAAAACTCTTGGATTTCCTCGTCATTCATTTGCATTCTGGATGATTTTTACTAAGGACTTCACAAACTGATGGTTGATCATAAACAACTGTCGTTTTTCTGTCCTCAAGTTGATAGATTCCCCATCCTCCAATAACTCCAAAAACAAAGACAAGAGAGTAGTGAATCGGTTTCATGCTGGAATTGATTACTTGATCATTCTAATTGGTGTTTAAGGCGTGTGTTGTGAAGAATAGACAGTTCATAAACTGTCACCCCACTACTCGCCAACAAACAACAGCATTGCCCTTACGCGGAGAAGCAATATGAGAGAAAGCAGCATAAGAAAGATCCAAGTCAGCATGAGAGTATGGACCACGATCGTTTACCCTCACAATGACTTGTTTTCCGTTGTCTTGATTTGTAACCCTGATTTTGCTCCCCATACGCAGGTAAGGGTGTGCAGCAGTCCAACGATAAGCATCAAATCGCTCTCCGTTTGCAGTAGTTTGACCATGAAATCCATCACCAACACCATAATGTGTGGCGATACCGCAAGTAAGTCCAGCAATCAGTAAAGTTTCGATCAAAATTACACTCCTTAGTGTGATTTACGAATGATTCTAACGATGTTTTCTCCCCTGGTAAGTTTTTGAGATTCCAATCCAGTAACCTCCAAACCGCGAGAGATCATTCTTACCATCGCTTCTTGAGCAGTCTCTAAGTTAAAGTAGACTGCCCACATTTGCTTCTCCTGATAAATGTATCCAACTTTATAGAAATCATCAACAATTCTCATAGAAGATGTCGAGGAAGATTCTTTCGGGGAAACATTTGACCAGTTTCAATCAAGTAAGTAACATAGAGAGTTTCTTCTTGCTCTCTTGCCTCAATCTCATGAGGTTGATCTTCATAATCAAGATCTTCAATCTTTGTGGATCCATAATACATTTTACCACGTTTTTGGCGCAGAGATCCAAATACCCATTGACGTACATGAACCAGTTCATGAATCAGGGTTTTGATGTAGGGTTCTAAATTCATATGAGATTGAAGTTCAATCAAAAACGCTCTTGGACGTTTGTGATCATCTTCAAAATCACACCATCCATACACAAATTCACGTTTAAGACCACGATGCACGACACGAAGATCAATGATGTGTCGTGGCATATAGCGATTCATAAACCAATCGGTAACACTCTCACAGATGCGCTTCCGATAACCATATCCAGACATTTGAAGGTAATACATGAACCCCAATGCAAAAACCAAATGAACGAAGAAACGAAGATGAGTTTGTCAGTCGTCGTCATGATCGGTAAATTTCATAAAAGCATAATTAAATGCAGTTGCACCAATGATAGCACAGATCCACAAAAAGATTAGAGTCATGGTCTACATCCAATAGCGGCACCACCAACAAAAGCACCAAGCGGGACAGACCATTTGTATCCGTCTCCACGACTCATGCTGGCGGCAACGCCCCCACCAAGTATAGCACCTAAAAGGGTATTGGTGGGGTTGCACTGAAGTGAAGATCTGGAAGGAACATTGCAAGGGACTTCACGTTCAGCATAATATCCTTCACGATATATACCATAACGGTCATATCCTTCCGGAACATATACTTTCCTATAGCACATTTCTCCGTAGTATTGTGCATTTGATGGTATTGGATATGTTAGTGCCAAAAGGAACGGAAAAAGAAGTTGAAGTTTTTTCATTTTAACTTTGAGAGTAGTTTCCTCGATCTCCATATACTATAAAGGGTCTCCATTCAGTTGGAGACCCTAGTGTGCCAGTTTTTTAACTGTCCTTAATCTTCATAAACTCTACACTCAAGTGCATTGGGATTAGCATCACAATACAATTCTAATGCACTTGGATCATGAGTATCATTTGGGTGATTTTCTTTGTAAGATTTGAGTGCCTCAAGTTCTTCCTCTGTATGTCTACGTGCTTGAGGAGAGATCATTGGATCACTCAGAAGTTCTTCATCTTTTTGGATGTGTTGGTCGATGTTTTCCATTTTAGTGCTTTGATGATACTTATTTATTTTTATTTTGGTGTGCAATCACCTTTACCTTCAAGAGAACGAACCATTAATTCAGTGAACTTTTCCATTTTTTGTGCAGAAACTGTTTGTGGAGCATAAGTAATAGCATCTTTAAGTGCTACCAGTTCATTCCATTCTTCGGTTGAAAGGTTTGCCGTTCCAGTTTTTGAAAGGGTCATAGTGTTTTTGCGATGTTTCCCAATATTAGCATTCCAATACATTACTATCTAGAAACTTAATATTTTCTTTGGGATCGCGTTACAACACTTAACAATCAATCTTTATTGAAGAATGGACCAAAGAACCCACTGTCACCAGATTTACGATTCTCAAGTTTATCAAGAAGTGCATCAGTTGACATAAGAGTATCAATACGCGAAATCATATCGGCAACAACACTACAAACCATGGGTCGTTCTTGGCGAGCAGCATATGCAAGTGCATTACGCAGTGATGCTTCTGCTTCTTTCAAACTTTGCTCTACCGATTCACTTAGTGCCATTTAATCTGTCCTCACATTTAGTATAAAAAGTTCCATTTACATAACAAGACTTACCTGGTTCATAATATTTTATCACAGGTATTTGTGTCCTTGGATATTCTACCATATTCTTAACATGACAGAATAAGTTATAACCACAAATAAGAGTTTCAATCATTAACACTCATCCATACCAATTGTTTGGAATACTTTACGGAGAGTGTAAGATCCATCTCCATTATCAATCCATTCAATCTGATCCCCCTCTTTAAGATTTGCTGCCAGCATCAAATCATCTGGAAAACATACGAAATATTCACCACTAGGACCATCTACTTCTACAGGAAGTTGCCACTTTGTAACCTTATCTTTTTTAATTTTAGGAGACTCTCTAATCCAAAAGCCATCTGCAGTCATAGTCCAACCAGCAGCAATTGCTTCATCATAAGTCATTTGTTTTGACTCACAATCAAGTTTTGCTCGCTTATCATAATACTCTGCCTCACGCAGATTATATTCACGACACTTTTCTTTTTCTTGATCGGATGCTGCTTTGTCACACATCGCATTCAGTTCTTCTTCAGTGTATTGTTGATGCTCTTTTGGATAATAGTTCTCTTCCCAAAAAGAAGTCCAAGACTTTCTACACTCTTCTGATTGGTCATCTTTATCACAACTCAGAACTTTATTCAGATAATTCTGATATTTGTTATTATCAACACCACTATTCAGAAGAGAAAGAAGTTCATATGCTTGCGATGCTTGATGTTTGTATGTGTAATAGTTTTCTTTAACTACACCAACAATAACATCATAGATTTCTTGTGGAGTTGCCCCACCACTGGACATCGCATCGTGCATCCAATTCTCAAGATTCTCAAGAGAATACTTTTTGTAGTCAAAGTCCATCAAGGTAATCCTTAATTGCTTGCTCCTATCATACCATAGGTTCAGCGGGTTGTCCAGTCCACCCCCGATAAAGTTTTGTTACTCTCCCAGTTATTCTATCCATCACTCTACTGTGATGAAAGTTATTATCCCTACACCATTTTGTAAGGTTATGAACTAAAACTTCTTCACCAGAAATATGCTTCATCAAATAAGGACCTTTACATAAAGTATTAGTAATTTTATTTACAACTTCTTGAGATCTCTTTCTTCCTATACGTGCCAATCTTATTTTGTTATTGCGTTCTTCCGAATGAGTTTGCCTCTTTGCTGCTTGTCGGCAAAGTTCTTTTGTTTCATCACTATGTTTAACTCCAGTCCTATTATGTGGAACGCCAACAAACTCACTAGGGTCTGGTTCATCACATACAAAGTTGCGAAGTCCTTCTAAAAACTCTTCCATCTGCTTTATTCGTGGTTATACTTATTTATACTAAAAAGGGGGCATTACACCCCCTTTGCTTAAACAACCACGAATAAGCACTATTATTTATCGGCAAGAAAATTTGCTATTGCTTGCTCTACAATGATTTGTATCTCTTTACTAGTAAGATTATTTAACCAAGACCATTTTGGGTCTTGTGGATCCCAGTCCATAGTGAACGATCCGTCCTCGTTCTCTGTTATTTTAAGTGTGTCTTCCATCACATATCAACTTCTGTATCATTAACCCAAGTCTGTCGCTCCGCTTTGCGAAGTTTTTTAAGTTCTTTCATCATTTCTTTAATTTCTTGATATGCTGTTTCTGGACTGATTTTATCAGAAATTTCAAGACCGACAACATATTGCACTTTATCCCCAAATCGGGCAAGTGCTCTTTCAAATTCAGTTAAAGTTTCATACATCGTAATTAATCCTACAACGCTCAACAAGAATATCTATACGGGCATCAAGTGAGTTTTCAAGACGATATAATTCATTTGTGGTTCCAACATTTTCTTCTTCTAGACGTTTCACATCCACTAAAAGACATTGATATTTTTCTTCCAGTTCAACAATACGTTCATACATATCGTCATAATCACTGAAATTAGGTTTGACTGATGGTGAAAAAAACCATTTAAAAAATTTTTTAATCATTAGTTTTCATTAGTTTTTAAATTTCTCAATTGACTTTGGACCAACATCATTTCATCCTGAAGTCTTATAATACGTTCATCAAATGATTTAATCCACTCAATAATCATATAACTTTCACCAGTTTCATCATTTTTAACCGTATAGTAGTAATCGCCTGCATCCTCTTTTTCATAGGGATACAGACGTTGTTCTAATTCAGAAACTATTTGCCATAAGAATATTCTTAGATGTCTAATCATATTACACCAACAGATTTAAGATAGTTACGATAAGCAGCATATCTCTGCCACTTTGGTTGTCCTTTAACATCTAACTGGTGGCAAACTTCACAGTAGCATAACCATTCATACCAAGGAGTAGTAGGATCCAACACATGATATGGATACTCAGAGTTTTCCACCTACTTGCCCTTCATAAAGTTTGGATTCAGGGAAACCTTCCTGCCGTCCTTTAAGAATGTAACGGGTCGCTGATATACATTGCTCTTCAGTGAGAGACGTGACCAATCCGTTCCCATCTTTATCAGTTGAATCCCAGAGTCCATATCTTTTTTGTTGGATGTAAAAACAGTCATCAATTAGTTTTTTGTCTTCCATAATCATCCTCAAGTCTTACAATATCAGATTCATCACAAACAGAACCAACTTGCACTTCAATAAATTTAATTCCAAATTCACCAGCAGTCATACGATGAATTTCATTTTTTCTAATATGTATGTAACTACCAACTTTTACATCACATTTGTAAGTTGAGGTTGTTACAATACCATCACCTTCAACAACTATCCAAAACTCTTGGCGTCGTTCGTGGCGTTGAAGAGAAAACTGTTGATTTGGTTTAATATAGATGGTTTTTACTTTATAAATGTTGACTTGACTTTCTTCCAAAAGGTCAAACCAACCCCAAGGTCGTTCAGTTCTTTCGCTCATTTACTTCCTTTACAGTTTCATGGAGTTGTTTGAGTGCTTCAATTGTTTCTGGAGTTTCTTCCCACTCCCAAGAGTTTCCATTTTTATCAACAAATGTTCTTAAAGTCATTTTATACCTCATATTTGTAACTAAGTTTGATATCTTTTTTGTTTAATTTATAACGCTCAATATGCTTTTTGCGATGTTCTTCGGATTGAAAATAGCATTTGCGAATTTCTTTTCCATCTTTTCCATCTTTATGTACGAGTTTCCAAGGAAACTGATCAAATGGAAATTCTTCGTTATTCTTTTCAGGAATCACTTGTTCGCTTTTCTTTGGGCGTCCCATAATTTATCAGGTTGGTTGCTCAACACGTTGAGTATACACGGTATCAAAGAGTTCGTCAAGTACCTCACTGCAGGTATGATACTCTTTACTGTTCAGTATGGTTTTATCATACTGATAACGTCGAACTGCTGTGTAAATGATCTTGTATTGTTCAGGTGTGAAATTCATTCAGTTCCTCCATAAAGTCGTTGTCCTTCTTCATATCCCACATCATAGGCAGTTTTCAACCATTCAACAATCTTCTTATAATCCTTTGTTGCGGCAGCATGATCAAAATCATCATAGAACCATTCAGAACGGAAAGAAAATCCTACCAATTCATTAAACCAATTTTCAAATCCATTATCAGTCATAAAGATTTTGCTCCTGTTGAATTCTATCTAAATGATGATAAATTGTTTCTTGCGAATACTTAAATTCATTAAAACGACGTGGATTACTCTTTTGCATTCTGTGAAGCATATTGATCCAGTCGTAGCGTTTATCTACAACCCAACCATATCTACGTTCATCATGAAACAAATCAAAAATGGAAATCATTTTACTTCAGGTGTTTTGGTTTTTCAGTATCAAATTGGTAAAACTTTACGTCTTTCATATCAAGACACATACGAATAGTTTCGTGCTCTCTGTGCTCTCTATCTGTTCCTCTATACATTCCTCTACGCAGATAGGCACAGCACCAAACATTATAATAGATTTTAGACTTCTCATTCATCATCCCAAGGTGCTCTGCGACTCAATACTCTAGCGATCTTTTCGTTGTATTGTGGTGGTTCATTTAATTTTTCTACCAGGGCATCAAAACTTTCTTTTGGGAGAATAATCTTTTCTGGCGGATAAGAACCTTTACCCCAGAACTCCTCAAACTTATAAACATATTCCATATGTTCCCATCCGTGATTAAGAGAATGCCAGAACTCTCCCCATACATGGTAATCATCAAACCTGAAACCTTGGTGAGACATCAAACGATACCACCACCAGAATGGCGTATAGTAAATCGGTTTAAACCCGAGTATCCACTTGTTTAGGAACACAGGAAAGTCCATTATACTCCCCTACCCCCAAGATTCCAAGGATCAACACCATCAGGAATAGGATCATCCCATGCCCCCTTACCCTCATCGGAATAGTTTACATAAAGATTATCACCACCAATGTTTAGGTGAAAGACTTGACCGTTGTTGAGATAAATTCCCATCCATACTGCACGTCCTTCTTCCATTACCTCATAATGGAACATCTTCACATCTTCCAGAACAATCTCATCTGGGTTCTTTACAAAGCGTGTCATTTTGATTTCTGCTGTTCTACATTAGAAGTTGAAAAGTGTGGTTCAATATGAGTAACTGAAACTACAATTACCAAACCACAAATTGCGGCAAGCATTAAATCTCCGAGTTTCATAAATTTCTCCTTGGGTTTCATTTATATGTAGACGTTTATTTTAAAACTTCATCAACATCAACAGCATCATAATCATCAATACCAAGTTTGAACCTTACGAAATCAGTGAGGTCAGTAGCATCACATTCATAGACACAATACCCACCATTATTATCACTTTGAATATAATTGGAGAAATAGTCCTCAAACACAAGCATAATCGCAAGAGCACGGGATTGGTCGTGTTCTGTGATGGTTTTGTGTGGGTGTGCAACAATCTTTGTGATACACTCAAAAAGTTCTTCACGAGTGTATGAGAATGCTTTTGCTTCTTGGTTGAGCGAATAAGTCATTGAAATTTCATCTCCTTAATCAGAGCAGTAAAGAATGCAATACGGTCTTTTGAATACTCAATGTCTACACCATAACCATTGCAGAAGGACTCAAGTTGTCGTTCAGTGTGTGTAGGATAACTGAGATTACTAAACTTGGTATAAGTAATGTGTTCAATGAACTCTTGTTTCATAATCTCAAACAGACGCACTTGGTCGTCATGTGTGAAATCTACCTCACGGTCAGTGGGAGAATGTCCGTTGAATTTAATTTTCATTGTTGTGCCTCCAGTTGTTCCACAAGTGCTTGAAGTTTGCCCACAGTGTCCCAAGTCCACATCTCAGGTGTTCTCTTTACCATATAACCATCAATTTCATTACCTGTTTCACACCACAATTTATCACACCATTCATCATAAAGAGTTCCATCTTCTCCTTCAAGACACTCAATATTTTCAAGCAAATCAAAGATGTGATCTGCAATAAATTCATGTTGCAGTTTGTTCTTGGTGCTCTCATAGAGTTCAAACTGTTCTTCTACTGGGAGATTCTCAATACCATCCAGTGGAGTGTAGTTTTCAATTGCGAAGTACAAATACTCCAGTTCTTTTTTTGTGAGACGAAGTTCGACTTCCATTAGGTTTGATGTGTACAACAGTATTATAAGGCATCACAAGGAAACTTGGAGCATCCCTGTGCCAGTTTGATAAGTGTCCTTATGAGAAGTTGTAATGAACACGAGTGTAGAAATCTTTGTAGCAACTCTTATTGGAGAGCTTCATCATCACAGGAGGAATGTAATAAGCACATTCAGTGAAGAAATCTTCTTTACTAAGAAATCTGAGTCCATGAAGATGCCAAGTGCCAAACTGCTCATGGAATGCTCTCACAGCACGATATTGCTGTGTAGTACAAGCAACATACTTATTGGTAGATGTTTCAAAATCTTCAGGATGACCAGGATTTGCCTGTGTCATCATAATACATACGGTTTGACCTTCACCAGTGCCAAAGTAGTCAGAAACCATATACACCCAGTATTCATCTACTGGGAATACATCACGATGATACTTCTGCTCATATTCTTTCATACAAGCAGTTGCAACAAGTTCAAAATTTTCCTTTTTTTTCTTTTCAAGTTCTGCTCGCAGTTCTACCTTCTCTGTTTCAGAAAGTTTCTTTAGTTCCTCTGTGCATTTACCAATAGCACCAACAGCAGTTTGAAATTCAGTCACGATAGAAATACCTTGAGTGTGCGTCCGTTGTCTTGTTCTGATACTTGAACATTAGAGCAGTCATATTGAACAAACTCTCGTCCATTTTTACCAATCACTTCTACACGATTGATGAGTGGATAGTTCTTGATGTAATCTCCATTTGGTGCTTGATAGTCCAAATCACCTTCATTCCAAGGTTTTTGCCCGAAGTTTTCATAATCAACTCCAAGTGATTCTAGTGCTTTTTTGTTTGCCACTTCTTTTTGGACTTTCTGATAATCTTCTTCAGATACTTTAGCAATAATTGCTTCATTTGCCGCTTCTCGTTTTGCTGCTTCTTCAAGCATTTCTTCGTGTGTCATAAATCCATCGTATTGTGTGTTTAACCAAGGAGCATCATCCTTTTCTGGTAGATTGTGTTCAGTCATGGTTCCCAAGCATAAGATTTTAAAAGTTCATTGTCCTTCTCAAGTTGTTCAATTCTTTCATTCATTTCTTGAAGAAGTTCAATTAATGCAAGAGTATCAATCGTTTCTGTGTCTTGCCCATTCTCCATATCAATATATTGAGAATAGAAAAGTTCTTGTTTGAAGTTTCGTTTAGTCATACTTCCCACTCCCTTGCTTCCCAATCCATCAGGCACATTTCACCTTGCTCCTTATCTGTGTAGTTCTCATAGGCATACTGACGACACTCTTCTTCTGTGCCCTCAAACAGCATTTCATACATCTTGTGGTCTCCATCGTAGGTAATCTTGTAGAGTCCCCACTCATCGTAGCAGTCAGGAAAGAATGGCATTATCGTAGTTTCTCCCTAATCATTCGGATACACTCATTCCACTTATAACTGTTAGTTTCGTGTTCTGTCGGCAACCGTCACTAATTAAAACAATTCTCATTTCAATCATTATTCAGTCCATTCACGAAGATCTACAATTTTATACCAATCACAACCCCATTCCCATCCATTTACTGTATATCCTTTGGGTTTTTTGGGTTTTACTTGTGCCTTTGCTTCTTCATAGGTAGAGAAACACCCAATCCAATCACCAGTACCATCAGAAGGGTAAAAATTTTCTCCAGCAATCAACAAATAAGGTTTATTCATTTTTGTGCCCCCAGGCAAATAGAACAAAGACAATCATCAGTTTTAGGAACTCTAAACATTATGTGATTACCAGAACAACAATCCCTATCACCACATTTCATACATCTATCACAAACCCATTCTTTTTGGTTGCGACACTTGACGAAATCTTCAAGAGTGTATTGTTGGAGAGTAGAAGTCATCAGGTTCCTTTGTGTATGAGAGTATCATACCAGAAGGGGCACCTGTTTTCAAGTGCCCCTGTGACGGTTCTTCAAGTGTCCTTATCCAGTATAGAGACGAAATCCCTTATGAACTGGTCGTTTTCCGTTCAAAACTTGAGAAAAGTGCCCTTTATCTAAATTATTATCTCTACAAAATTGCTTAGCATTTTTAGAAGGTATTACTTCTCCAGTAGGACTTATTACAGAAAAATATTTAACTTCTCTACCTTTTCTTAGTTTTTGTTTTGCTTCTTCTGTATGATTTTTTCCTTTGAAACCACAAATTCCAGGTTTTCCTAAATGAGATTTACTCATTTTTGTTTTCGTTTCGTCACTATGAGTTTTTCCGCTCATAGGATGTGTTTCTCTTTTTCTCATTTTTTCTTTGGTTTCTTGAGAATGTTTTTTCCCATACCAGTGATGATTTTCCCCTTTTATATTTTCAATAAATCTTATTCTTGAACTTTCATATAAATGAGAATTCAAATATGTATTTTTTGTCTTTTGATTATTCATACACCAAAATGCTTTTATCATTTTTTGCGTTTTTATATTATTCAATCCATATCTCTTTATAAATGCTTTTTCAAGTAATGCGTGTGCTATGTAATGTTCTCTTCCAGTAAGCACGACAATTCTATTATTCTTTCCAAAGATACTTTTTGGAAATGTATGGTGATTTTCTGTATAACCTTCAGGAGGAGTTCTGTTCTCTGCTTTCCTGATAAGATTACAATAATGCTTTAGATAGTTCATTTCTATTCTATTAAACCCGCATCTTTATTTATAATAGAAAAGGTGCCCAAAAGAGCACCTAATCTTATCTGTAGAGTTTGCGGGTTCAACAGATGTTATTATTTATCTACCTCAATTTATTCCTCATAAGTTCAAGACATTTGTTCCATTGATAATCATTAGAATTGGAATTGGGTGGAATAAACTCTTTATCAATTCTATCTACAAGAACATCAATAGAAGCATCAGCATCTAAATCACTATCAACAGTAAAAATGTCCTCCCACCATTCCCACAAGAGTTCTTTTAGAGTTGGTGGTTTGTTCTTCTCTCCCCATTCTTTGATAAGGTCAAGAGAGTTCTTGAAGTTCTTATCATTATCTTCTTCATCAATCTTTCTTTGAAGTTCTTTCCACTTTTCCGTTTGTTGTGCCTCTCTAAATGCCTCTTTGAGTGATTGGGATGTTTGCTCTGGTGTTTGAGGTTTCAACCAATCTAATGGGTCTGTATCGGGATGCTCTTCACACCATTTCACACTCTCACGGACAGCATCCCATTTTTGTTCTTTTTGATTTGGAGTATATCCACACTCTATATCCCGTTGTTCCATATACTTATCATAAGTAAATACTACCCACCTATACCACGCATTAGGAGAAAGTTCATCATAATTATATGGAAGAATTACTGGAAGTTTTTTACCAAACTTAAGTGCTACATTTTTCCACTCATTTTCTTCTGGTTCTTGCACGGTTTCACTCACCTTTTCTTCATAAGCAGCATTATATCCTGCTTGGAAACCCTGCCACCTTGTAGCATCACTTGTCCAATTTTCATTTCCAGGATACTCACCCCACCAAAATTTGTATGCTTCTTCTGCTGGTGATTTTTGTTTAGGATAAGCATTCTTGAGTTTATCAAAAAACTCTTTTGTTTCTTCACAATATTCAACATACTTATCAAGCATATGAAGTTCGTCAAGTGTGAGTTCGAGTGTGAATTTTTGTTCAGTCATTTTGATTTCAAGTTTAGTTTCAGGACATTTGGTTCCAGGAGTTGAAGGAGAAATACGAAATGTTTCCTCACCATTTTTGTAGTAGATTATATCACTCATTATCAGTAAGTCCTACTTCCTCTTCCAGTTTAGCATAGTTTGCCGCTTCCCAACCAGCAACAAAAGA